>Ga0315288_10005677_pt1 | contig 15860 bp, 12 predicted proteins | sample YL17G11_20_MG_FD_203454 | JGI IMG/M metagenome (GOLD analysis project Ga0315288, IMG submission 203454) | Sediment microbial communities from Yellowstone Lake, YNP, Wyoming, USA - YL17G11_20 | ecosystem: Environmental > Aquatic > Freshwater > Lake > Sediment | place: USA: Wyoming | collected...
GTTGAGTATTCCCATCAGCTCGGCCTTCATCCTCTGGATCGTCCTTTCCTCCAGAAGCCCGCTGGAACTCAGAAATACGTGGTGGGAATCGATAGCGTCGGCCAGCTCGGAGGTGCCCCCGTCCTCAAGGGCGACAGTGGTCAGGACCGGCGGCTTCCAGGTCGACTCCCCCGGCCTTGTCTCGAGCATCATCTCCAGGTCGGATACAGTCCGCATGGCGCCTTCGCGGTCTGCCTTGTTCACCACGAAGATGTCCCCGATCTCCAGTATCCCCGCCTTTATTGCCTGGATCTCATCTCCTCCTCCCGGCATGGCCATCACCACACAGGTATGCGAGTACTTCACGACCTCGATCTCTACCTGGCCTGCGCCCACCGTCTCCACGATGATCAACTCCTTGCCGAACGCGTCCAGAATGTTGATGACGTCATTGGTGGCGAGCGCCAGCCCGCCGAGTGCCCCGCGGCTCGCCATGCTCCTTATGAAAACCTGTGAATCCCCGGCCAACTCCTGCATGCGGACACGGTCACCGAGCAGGGCGCCGCCTGTGAAAGGACTTGTGGGATCGACGGCTATTATTCCAACGGACAGGCCTTTCCTTCGATAATGCAGGGCGAGGCGGCAGGCCAGGGTGCTCTTCCCCGACCCGGGCGACCCGGTCAGCCCCAGGATGTGAGCCTTTCCGGAATGCCTGTGCAGCTGTCTCAATATATCCCTGGCCGCCGGGTCACCGTTCTCGACCATGCTTATCATGCGGGCCGCGGCCCTTCGGTCGCCGTCCAACAGGCGTCTGTAGAGTCCGGTCGGTGGCTTTTCCACTAGCTCCCTTTCCACTGTCTGATGTAGGCGACGATGTCCCTGGTGTCGGTGCCCGGGCCGAAGACCCTCGCCACCCCGTGCTCCTTTACGAGCTTCTCGGAGTCGTCGTCCGGTATCACCCCGCCGACCAGCACCATTATGTCCGCCGCTCCCTGCTCCCTGAGCAACTGCATTATGCGGGGCACAAGCGCCATGTGTGCCCCGGACAGGATGCTCAATCCCAGGACGTCCACGTCTTCCTGGAGCGCCGCCTCGACCATGTTCTCGGACGTCTGCTTGAGCCCGGAATAGATAACTTCCATCCCCGCGTCCCGCATAGCCTGACCAACGATGAGAACCCCCCGGTCGTGTCCGTCCAGTCCCGGCTTCCCGAGGAATACCCTTACCCTCTTATCCACGGCAACCGCCTTCCACTCCCTGCATAAACGTTCCTCAACTGTGCGGCAATCTCGTGTCACCCGATTGGTCAACACTCCTATGGGTTCATCGATAAGATTATATATGAACACCTGTTGAGGCTGTTCAACAGCGCGGGCCTGCCTTGTGTTAAAATACGAAAAAGCAAAACGGGGTCGGTGATGGCTAACAAGCGTATCGAGCTGGAACAATACAAGCATTACATAAGCCTCTGGGAAGAGGAGCCGAACCGTAAGGGCGTGCGCATCGGGATGACGGTGATGATAGTTGCCGCGCTTCTGCTGGTGGTCTTCCTGGTTATCTCGGGGTGGCTGTCCAACAGCCTCGCTCTGAACCCCGCGAACGTACTGGAGAAACCTCCGGGTAAAGCTCCCCCCGGGCAGAACCAGCAGGTCCCGAATATGCCCGGCGGTCAGCAGGTCCCGAATATGCCCGGCGGTCAGCAGGTCCCTAATATGCCGGGAGGTCAGCCACAGGGGATGGCTCCCCGGCCTCGAGGCACGGGGCAGTGCGACATCGCCATGTGGGACACGCTCAGGCCTCCGCTCGCGGCATCATCTGATGGCGCCCTTCTTGCACAACAGGTGCCTGTTGTCACCCAGCCGGGGGAAACCGGAAGCACGGCTCCTGATGCTCCCACTTTTCTCTCAGCGCCATCCTCCGGGCCTTCCCCAGGGCCGGAGGCAAAGCCGGTAAAAGAGAAGAAAAAGAAGAAGCCGGGGCCCGGCAAGCAGACCAGGGGTATCGGGAATCTTGGGAACCTGGCGAAAAACGTCAGCGCGCGGGGCTTCGAGCTTTACGTGCTGGTCCTGGGGATCGCGCTCGCAGTCGTACTGTACCTGGCTCTCCGGAAGGCCCGCAAGGAAGGGAAGGCGACGTGAGGGCTAACGTGATCGTCTTCGAGGCCGCAACTTTCATACTATTCCTTGTTTTTTATCAGGGAGCGCGCAGGGCCATGGGAAGAAGCCGGAACAGGGCGTTTCTCCTGGGAGCGGTCCTTTTCTCGCTGGCCGTGGAGACCACCGCGGTGCTGGGAGGCGTGAAAAACTTCTACTGGTACTCCCTGAACAGCTACTACAAGCACTATCCGCTGGGAGGCTACATCATCTGGCTCGGGCTGGTCCCGCTCGCCGCCTGCCTGCTGTGGTACATGGTGGCAGCCAGCTCTTACGTCGCTTCCAGTACCCTGATGCCGAAGCGCAGCATATGGGCCCGGGCGGCGGTAGCCGGCGCGATCGCCACGGGGTTCTACTTGTTGATCGAACCGGTCGCCGTGACCAACCACTGGTGGACGTGGAACCTCAAGAGCTTTTACATCATCGACGTTCCTCTCCTTGCCTGGATAGGGGTCTTCCTGACAGTGTTCCTGTTCACCGCCGTCTATCAGCTGACCATGGTGGAGGGGAAAGAAATGCCCTTGATCCAGAAGCTGGAGGACCTCTCTATCAAGCGGTGGCCGATGAGGTCAAGAAAACACACAAAGAACTTGGGCTTTCACCAGCTCGTCGGGGTATTCCTGTTCAGGCTCGCGATCGCTTTCGTCGCTTTCTGCGCTGTGATGGCTCCCTTCATGATCGTCCTCTGGGTAATCGCCAACCGCGGACAGATACCGCCGGGATGGTAACGGAACCTGGGGGGCGCCCTTCAATATGAGTAGATCCGCGTGACGGGATGCTCGCGCCAGTCCAGGAAAAGAGAGTTCTCGCCTTTCCAGCTTGCCGTTATCTGAGAGCCTTCGATCACTTCGCCGATCACTTCCCATTCAACGCTCGTTGAAGCCAGTGTAGCTTCCAGCATACGGGTTACGGGGCGGACGTTATCCTCCGGCGCGGTGAGCAGGAAGCCGAAAGAAGGGTAGGCCTTGAGCCACCACGAGATATCCACGCCGGAAAGCGCAGGGACCAGGTCCAGGTTGACATGAGCCCCCGCTCCCGACGCCTCCAGCAGCATCGCCAGCGTGCCCATCAGGCCGGGGTTAGAGATATCCCTGCACGCCGAGCAGAGACCCGTGTCGGCCAGCAGCACCAGGGCTTCCAACTTGTCCAGCGTTATCTTTCCATCCACTCCGGTGACGGTGTCCCACGCGAAGAACCCGGGGTGGCGCCTCCCCTCCATGTCGATCATCGCGATCAACCTGTGCCCGGGCCTCGCGCCATCACCCCTCAGCAGTTTTTTCGCGAAACCTACGACCGAAGCGGCCGCGAAAGGGGGGCCTTTGTCCGGACTGGTATGGCCTCCCAGCATAGGTATGCGGTAATGCTCGAGCCCTGCTCGCATGCCGTCAAGAAAAGAACCGCGCTGCTTTTCCGAGAAGCCCCCTGACTGGATAATAGAGACCAGGCCCAGCGGCCGGCCTCCCATCGCGTATATGTCGTTCACGTTAACGGTCACCGCGCAGAACCCGGCGAAAAACGCGTCATCCAGCATGGGCGCCCAGATAGACTCCGCCGCCATCAGTAAGAAGCCTTCCGCCAGCGCGACCGCCCCCGCGTCATCGCCAGGGCCGCAGGCAAGGGCAAGCGGTCCATCCGCCTGCCCCGCGAGAAAAGGCCTCGCCCAATCCCCGACACAGGCCTTCCTTCTAAGTCCGGGGTATTCCCTGAGATCGCGCAGAAGCTTCTCTACTTCCATACTCAGATTGTACCTCAGAGGCCCGGCGGCCGCTTCTCGCGAGATGTGAGGTCCGTGCGTGACTGTATAATCATAACTGTAGATGAACGGAGGTGAGGGGCTCGGACGATCACAATGAGTACGCTGAAGTAATTATCGACTCGCCGGTCCAGGAGCTGGACCGCCCATTTCACTATTCCATACCGGAGGGGCTGAAGGGCGGGGTCGAGATAGGTTCGCTGGTGCTGGTCCCGTTCCGCAACCGGCAGATGGTGGGTTACGTGGTCGGCTTCCCCGCAAGACCGGATGTACCTGGCGTCAGGAGCATCGCGAGGGTACTCGACGAGCCGCCGCTTTTCGACTTTAACAGCCAGCGGCTCTGCAGGTGGATAGCCGTTCATTACATGTCTTCCCTTGCGTCTACTTTCCGCCTTGTCCTGCCACCAGGTCGGAGCCGCAGGGTAAAGCAGTTCCTTTCGCTCGTTGAACAACCCGATAAGGCCCTCGACGGGCTCCCGGTTGGCACGCCCGCCTGTCGCGACATCATAGAGGTCCTCGGTGCGTCGTCGGGCGAAGTCGAGGCTGGTGCCCTGAAAGCACACGTCGGTTCACGTGCCCTGTCCTCAGCCCTGAAGACCCTTGAGGACTCGGGTGTCATCAGGAGGAGGTTCGTGCTGACCGAACCGTCCGCGACGCCCCGGATCCGCATGGTGGTTCGACTGGCAACGAACGACATGGAAGGCCCTGTCCTGGACTCGCTTCCCCCCCGCCAGAGGCAGATAATAGAGCACCTGTCCGTCCGGGGTGGTGTCGAGTTCCAGAGTGACCTGCTCAAGGATACGAATACCTCCAGCTCCAGCCTGAAGTCGCTTTCGCGCAAGGGGCTTATCGAGATCGCGTGCGAAGAAGTACTGCGCCAGCCAAGGCTACGCGACGGCTCACTTGAAACAGGAGCCCCGATCCCCAACGGGTACCAGCAGTCTGCCATCGAACGTGTCACAGTATCCATCGAGGCAGGGCATCACAGGATCTTCCTCCTGGAAGGCGTGACCGGGTCGGGGAAGACCGAGGTCTACCTGCGTTGTGTCCAGGATGTGCTGTCAAAAGGTAAGAGCGCGATCGTCCTGGTGCCCGAGATATCTCTCACCCCCCAGACGCTCGAGCGCTTCGAATCGCGTTTCCCGGGTAACGTCGCGGTTCTTCACAGCCAGCTCGGTACCGGTGAGAGGTTCGACCAGTGGCGGGGCATCCGTGAAGGCCGTTACCGGGTGGTGGTGGGAGCCAGGTCAGCTGTTTTCGCCCCTGTCCGCGACCTCGGGCTCATAGCAATCGACGAGGAGCAGGAATCCTCGTACAAGAGCGACACCGCGCCCAGGTACCACGCGAGGGAAGTGGCCGAAGTACGCGCCAGGATGGCCGGTGCGGTCATCATAATGGGCAGCGCCACCCCTTCATTCGAATCGCTACAGAAAGCTCGCGCCGGGATCTACGAGCGTCTGGAACTGCCTCACAGGATCGACAACCGTCCGCTTCCTGCTGTCGAGATAGTCGACATGAGGGTGGCCGGGGGCGCGGGTGAAGTCCCTCTGCTCTCTCAGCAACTGCTGGACGCCCTGGGCAGGACCGTCGAAGCCGGCGAACAGGCGATCGTTTTCCTCAACAGGAGGGGCTTCGCCAACTACATGCAGTGTCATTCCTGCGGAAACATCATGGGGTGCGACGAGTGCGAGGTCAGCCTCTGCTACCACTTCAGGGGTGACATGCTGATGTGTCACCACTGCGGCAAGACCCGGGAGGTCCCAGGACAATGCCCCGTGTGTGGGAAAGGCCCTCTGAGGAAGTTCGGCGCCGGTACAGAGCGGGTAGAGAAAGAGATATACAGACACCTCCCCGGGGTGCCGGTCGCCAGGATGGACTCCGACACGACCCGGGCAAAGGACGCTCACTGGAAACTGCTCGGTTCATTCAGAGCGGGCGAATCCAGGATTCTGATCGGCACCCAGATGATCGCCAAGGGCCTTGACATCCCCGGTGTTACGCTGGTGGGAGTAATAAACGCCGATACGGCCCTCGCGCTGCCCGACTTCCGGGCCAGCGAGCGCACCTACCAGCTTCTCACCCAGGTCAGCGGCCGGGCCGGACGCGGGCTGAGGCCCGGAAGGGTCGTAGTCCAGACGTTCAACCCGGGCCATCCCGCCATACGGGCGCTGACCGGCGATTCTACGGGGTTCGTCGAAGCCGAGCTCGAGATGCGCCGCAACGCGCTTTATCCACCGTTCGTGGAGTTGGTGAACATACTGGTCACCGCACCGGAACTCGGGGTGGCCGCACGCAGCGCCGAGAGGCTGCGGCGCATCCTTGACAACGACCTCGCGAAAACCGGCTCGACCATACTCGGCCCCGCTCCCTCGCCCCTTACCAGGCTTCGAGGGCAGTACCGCTGGCATATCATCGTGAAGTGCGGGGATATCGATTCGATCACGGGCCCGCTCAGGAAATCCGTTGGCAGGTTCTACGAATACGCCCGTACGTTCCCTACCGGCCGCGATATCAAGGTCTCTCTCGACGCAGACCCCTCCTCCCTCCTCTAACCGTGGGGTCAGGTCTTGAATCGGAGCGTGCAGGGACCGGAAGCACGAAAAAGGCCTGACAACCCCCGCCAGTTAACGATGATGCCTGACACCCATGGTGGTCAGATGCCAGGTCTCGCATAAATTCACAATTCACGCAAACCGGGGTCAAACAACTCTTTGCGCTGCATCAGCTTTGATTACGGTCTACGCAAAGAGCTGTTTGACCCCGGTTTGCGTTTAAACCTTTTCGCAGAGACCTGACCCCATTATTCCATGGGGATGCGGTCCATGGGGTACGGAAGCCCTGCGTCCGGCGGGATCTTGTGGATGTACTTCCTGCGGAACTCCGGGTCCTGCATCCTGCAGGGCACCGTCTTCTTCCTGTACTCGGGGTGGGCCCGCATCCGGTTCCATATCACACGCAGCGGCTCCTGCCTGACGTTCCCGAAGTGGAGCGGTGTGAAGTCACACGGTGTAACGTACCCGTCGTGCGTGATGTGTATCTGCCACTTGGCCCCGAAGCAACCGACGATATCCGTCTCGTTGACGTACGACATGGTCACGATCTTCGGCCCGGATTTCCTCACGTACTGGCCTTCCTCGAGGTCGGACAGGGCACGGTGCTCCTCGGGAGTCAGCAGCAGGTCCTCCTGGTCTATCATCTTGCCGGTCGGGGTGACGTCGAACACCGTGAGCTCGTTGACACCCAAACGCTCTCCCAGCTCGAGAAACCGCTCAGGATAGCGCCCGGCAACCGCCTGGTGTGTCGCGAAGGTGCTTATCCCGGTCGATATCCCCTCCTCCGCCGCGTACCTCAAGCCGTTGCAGGCACGTTCGAAAAGCCCCTCCACCCCGCGGCCACTGTCGTGCTCGGCGGCCACCGGGCTGTCCAGGCTCACGAACACGACCCTGAGGCCCGCCTCCCTCAACAGGCGTACCCTCTCTCGCTCCATGTAATAGCCGCTGGTGAACATCTGCGGGATCGCGCCGCACTCTTCCACGTGCGATGTGAGCTCCGGCAGGTCCTCGCGAACCATGGGCTCCCCGCCGGTCAGGACGACGCTGCAAGCCATAAGGTCCACGCACTGTCGGATCACTTCCTTGAGCTCCCCGGTGTCCATCTCGCCGTCCCTGCTCCGCCTGTGCGCCGAGCAGTGGTAACAGGAGCAAGGGCACCTCGCCGTCACTGCAAGCGTAACCGCGGTCGGGCCGAACGCCATGTGCAGGTCGCGCCTTATGCTGATGCTCAAAGCCCTGCGCCATGCCTCGGAGTCAAAGGGAGGTATGTAGAAAGTGTAGTGGTCCGGCGACGCGAACTTCGTGAACGGCAGTTTCTCGCGGAATGTCGACAGGACCATGCAGCCAAAAGCAAAGGACAGCGGCAGCCTCGGAGGCCCAACGTTCCTGTACATCAACCGGCGGGCCTTCCTGAGGGGAGGCCGATGCTTTACGACTTCTGGCCCCTTCCCCGCGTTTCGTCCCAGGAGAAGACGTTCGTTTCCCGAATCCTCCATCTTGCTGATATTCTCCAGGTATCGAAATGATCACTCTCGGAGAACGCGAATCCTGTTACGGCCCGCAGCGAGAGAAGCCGCAGGACCTGCAAACGCGGCACCCGCCCTCGAGCTCCATCCTCGCGCCACACTCAGGGCAGATCATGTCACCCTGAGGCGCCTCGCCGGCGGGCACTTCTATTCCATTCGCATCCATGCATCTTTCAATGGCCCTGCCTATGGCATCCGGGCAGGACAGCACTTCGGCCTGCCTGCTCTTTATCGAGGAAAGGCACCGGATACCCTTCAGCTGCTCTGTTATCTCGGTGATGTCTATGCCGGAGCGGAGGCCGAGCGATATCAGCCTGCTCGTTGCCTCGGACTGTGAGGGGCATCCGCCGGCCCGCCCCAGCGCGGTGAACACCTCGCAGATGCCGTCCTCGTCGGAGTTCACCGTGATGTACAGGTTGCCGCATCCTATCTTCACTTTTTCAGTGGTGCCGCAAGTCAGCTTCTGCCGTTCCCGCGGGGCAAGACCGTGCCCCGGATCACCGTGTCCCCGGTAAAGGACCTGGCTTGGCCTGCTTCCGTAACGATAGACCGTTATCCCTTTACACCCCAGGCGGTGGGCCAGCAGGTACAGCCTCTCGACTTCCTCCACCGTCACGTCCCCGGACAGGTTGACGGTCTTGCTCACCGCGTTGTCAGTGAACTCCTGGAAGACCGCCTGCATGCGCACGTGCCACTCAGGCTCCACCTCGTGGGCGCTCACAAAGAGCCTTCGCGTCTGGGCGGGAACCTGTTCGACATCCTTCATACAGCCGTTGTTCGCGATCTTCTCCACGAGCGCTTCGCTGTAGAACCCCTTCTCTTCCGCCACGCGGAGAAACTCGGGATGCACCTCGAGCAACCTCTCCCCGTCAAGGACCCTGCGCTCGTAAGCCACCGCGAAAATCGGCTCGATACCGCTGGAACAGTGGGCGATTATGCTTATAGAACCTGTCGGGGCGATAGTGGTCACCGTAGCGTTGCGGAGCGGTTCACCGCCCCGCCGGGCGAACGCGCTTCGCTCGAAGTTGGGGAACGGGCCCCTCTCAGCGGCCAGCGACAGCGAGGCTTCCTTGCCAACCCGCGATATGAAGGACATTACCTCCCGGGCTGTTCCCAGGGCTTCCTCGGAATCGTAAGGCACCCCCAGCTTTATCAACATGTCGGCGAAACCCATCACTCCAAGGCCTATCTTGCGGTTCGCCCTCGTAAGCTGATCGATTCGTTCGAGAGGGTACCTGCTCACATCTATAACGTTGTCGAGAAAGTGGACCGCCTCCCGCACCAGGAACTCCAGGCGCTTCCAGTCGATCCCGGGTTCTCCGCCCTCCCGGCCGACCAGCAGGCCCAGGTTCACGCTTCCAAGGTTGCATGATTCATACGGTAGCAGTGGCTGCTCACCGCACGGGTTCGTGCTCTCGATATCCCCCAGCGCGGGGGTCGGGTTAGCCTCGTTTATCCTGTCGAGGAATATGACTCCCGGCTCCCCGGTCTTCCAGGCGGTCGCCGCGATCTCGTCGAAAACGCCCCGCGCGTCGAGTTGTTCCGTGACCTCCCCCGAGTTCGGGTTCACAAGGTCAAAGGAGTTCCCCTGCTCCAGCGCCTCCATGAAAGCGCCTGTAATCGCCACGGATATATTGAAATTGTTCAGCTGGTAGAAGTCCTCCTTGGCGTGAACGAACTCGATGATATCGGGGTGGTCCACCCGCAGGATGCCCATGTTCGCCCCGCGCCTGGTACCGCCCTGCTTCACCGTCTCCGTCGCGGCGTTGAAAACAGACATGAAAGATACCGGGCCGCTGGCAACTCCCTTCGTGGACATGACCACGTCATTGCGAGGGCGCAGGCGGGAAAAGCTGAAACCGGTGCCGCCTCCGGACTTGTGTATCAACGCCATGCTTTTTACGGCCTCGAATATGCCCTCCATGCTGTCCTCTACTGGAAGTACGAAGCACGCCGATAGCTGCCCCAGGTCCCGCCCCGCGTTCATCAGGGTGGGTGAATTGGGCAGGAACTCGAGGGACGTCATCATGCGGAAAAAAGTCTCACGCGCGCTCGAGACGCCTTCGTCACCCCGGTACGGCCGGTCGGCCTCCGCAATCGCGGCCGCCACGCGCTCGAACATCCCCGTCGGCGTCTCCACGACGCGCTCCCCTGCGTCGCGCGCAAGGTACCGCCGCTCGAGGACCTTTATCGCGTTTTCCGTTAATTCAAGCTTCCCGGACACAGGCTTCCCGCCTCGGTTCTCGACACTCCAGAGCGCTTAATCTGCACCGAAAAGCGCCCTTAGAACGTTACGGGTCGCTTCCACCAGCAGGCGGCGCAACCCGATGATCACTGCTATTTCCTTTTTGATTATACCCCTGAACGACGACAATATGACAGCGGTTGACGTTTTTCGAGCCATCGCGGAAGCGTCCGCCTGCGGTGTTTGCGGTGCTCGTGGCCCACCGGGTGATGCCTGGGTTCATCGAGGCCTCTGGCAGGGTGGTTCACCTCGACACGTTTGTGTTATAAATACTTTACTCTTGAGACGGTCCCTGATTATGGAGGTGGTCTTGAATGGCGGCCAAAAACGACAAATGCATCATCACTGCTGCTCTTACGGGCGCGGCGACCAGGAAGGAACAGAACCCCAACGTCCCCTACACCCTTGATGAGTTCGTGCGCGAGGCTGTCAAGTGCTACGAGAACGGGGCGTCAATCGTCCACATCCACGCGCGCGATCCCGAGTACGGCGCACCGACGCCGGACATTGAGATACTCCGCGGAATAGTCGAAGGCATCAGGGCTGAGTGCCCTATCATCATCAACCTGAGCACCGCCATCTCCCCGTTCGCGACCAAGGAGCAGAGGATCGCCGTCATAGATGAGTTCAAGCCCGAGATGGCATCCCTCAACACCAACAGCATGAACTTCGCCGTCGGCGATTGGAAAGAGCACAAGATCATGTTCGAGATAGTCTTCGAGAACACCTTCGAGCAGCTGGTATGGTACGCCAACACCATGAAGGAGTGCGGTACCAGGCCCGAGTTCGAGATTTACGACATGGGCGGCCTCTACAACGTTCTGTTCATAAGGGAGCAGGGCATATTCGCAGAGCCGCTCCACTTCCAGTTCGTCTGGGGCGTCCTTGGCGGCATGCCCTTCTCCACCCGCAACTTCGGGCTGTTCCTGGAGACGATCCCCGAAGACGCGACCTGGAGCAGCTGCGGCGTGGGCCCGGCCTCGTTCGCCGGAGCGTTCCATGCCGTGGTGAACGGCGGCCACATCCGGGTCGGCCTCGAAGACAATATCTGGGTGAGCAAGGGCAAGCTCGCCGAGGGCTCGTGGGAGCTGGTCCGTAAGGCCGCCGAGATAGTGAAGATCGCGGACCGCGAACCGGCAACCCCCGACGAGGCCCGGGAGATCCTGGGACTTAAGAAGCCTTAGTACCCCGTCCCATAAATACGCCTGCATTCGATCGCCGCTGCATCCGCTCCTGCCGCGTTCCGCTTCCTTGCCGTACTCACCGAGTACGCCCTTGTCGCGCGCCTTCTAAGGAACGGCGCATCGACGCTCTCGGTACGACACCGTATTTACGGGTCGGGGTACTTAGGATGACGAAACCGCCATTTGCCTGAAAGCCCCGTTCCAACGGAGTTTTCTGTTTCCGACTAGATGCAGTAGAATAACTTCTCACCGCAGGTACGGTGTTCGGTCTGTAATCAATGGCCAGGGAGTGTCCGCTTTTGAGCGAATCGGAAATACAGGAAGCCGCGGAAATCATAAGGTCAGACCCGTTCGCCTCGCACCTGGGAATCGAGTTCGTTCTCATCGAAAGCGGCCACGCGGTATCGAGGATGTCGCTATCGGAAGAGCATCTCAACTTCATGGGCCTCGTGCATGGAGGGGCGATCTTCTCACTCGCCGACGCCACCTTCGGCGCGGCCGCGAATTCCACCGGCAAGATGGCCATGGCCATACACGTCAGCATAGATTACCTGGCGCCTCCCGGGGATACACCCTATCTCGAGGCCGACGTAAGGGAGACAGCGCGTGCCGGCCGTGGCGGACACTACAAGATGGAGGTCCGCAACGCTTCAGGAGAAATGATAGCCGTCTGCCACGGCTGGGCATACCATACTACAAGAGCCTTGAAGGACTAACTTAGTACTGTCGGCTTGTTATCCGAAGTCGGACCCGTACTGCGAGTCGTGATATATTACTTGAAGCATTCCCAGGGAACGGAAGTTGGAGGTGAAGTCCATGTCTATTGAAGGCAAGGTGGCTCTTGTCACAGGCGGATCCGGGGGGCTCGGCCGTATTCATGGTCTCGTGCTCGCGCGCCACGGTTGTGACGTGGCCCTGACCGGAAACCGCAATCTCGAAAGAGCGGAAGCGGTCGCCGACGAGATAAGGGCGCTCGGGCGTAAGGCCGTGGGGATAAAGATGGATGTCTCGAACGCAGACGAGGTGAACGAGGGCGTCGCGCGCGTACATGAGGAACTCGGACCAGTCAGCATCCTGGTCAATAACGCGGCGTTCGGCATAGTACGTGCCACGACAATCGTGAAGATGGACAAAGCGGATTGGGACCGAGACGTCTCGATAAACCTCACAGGAGCTTTCAACACCATCAAGGCCTGCATGCCCGGTATGATCGATAACAAGTGGGGGCGGATAATCAACGTCTCCTCCGTCACCGGGACGATGGGAGGCTTCGGCCAGTGCTCATATGCGGCTACCAAGGCCGGGGTGATCGGCCTTACAAAGACCATCGCCCTCGAAGGAGCAAGGCACAGCATAACATGCAACGCGGTCGTGCTCGGCGTCTTCGATGGAGGCAGCTTCTACGAGGTGGCGCCCGAGTTCCGGGAAAGAATCATAAAGCGAGTCGCAATGAGACGAGCCGGCGACCCAGAGGAGCTCTCCAACGTCATCGCATTCCTCGCCTCCGAGGAGTCGAGCTACCTCACAGGCGAAGCAATCGTGGTATCCGGCGGCATCGACCTTTTCACCTTCTAGTAGAGCGGCAGAGACTGAGCGCGGGAGGACAAAAAATGCAAGAGGTTGTAATTGTAAGCGCGGCGCGCACCGCTGTAGGGAAGTTCGGAGGAACCCTGAGGGACATACCTGCAACCAGGCTCGGTGCGATAACCGTCGAAGAGGTAGTCAAGAGAGCCCGAATCTCCCCTGGGGATGTTGACTGGGTACTGCTGGGCTCGGCGAGCGCCGATGGCATGGGAGAGGTCCCGGCCAGGAACGCCGGAATGCAGGCAGGGATCCCCGAGACCACCCCGGCCATGTTCGTTTCCGCGGCTTGCACCTCTGGACTTTTCGCGGTTACCCTCGGGGCGAGGATGATCGCTATGGGAGAGGCCGACACCATCGTGGCAGGCGGAACCGAATCCATGAGCGGATACCCTTACCTCACCCATGGCGCCAGGTGGGGCTTGAGGTTCCGTGACTCCACTCTTGTAGACTCCTGTTCACTGGCCCTGGAATGCCCGTTCGGCCAAGTGCAGATGGGCGTCTACGGGGACGAAGTGGCAGAGCAAGAGGGAGTCACCCGCGCCGACCAGGATGAGTGGGCTTTGCGAAGCCAGCAGCGGTGGGCAGCCGCCAACGAGGCGGGCCGTTTCAAAGAGGAGGTAGTACCGGTCGTTATCCCTCAGAAGAAAGGCGACCCGATGGTCTTCGAGGTAGACGAGTTCCCCAGGCAGAACACGACCCTGGAGACGCTCAGTAAGCTCAGGCCCGCCTTCACGGAGGGGGGGACCGTAACCGCCGGCAACGCTCCGGGCATTAATGACGGGGCGGCGAGCGTTCTCCTCATGTCCAGGGAAAAAACCGAAAAGCTCAAGCTTGAGCCACTCGGTACTTTGCTCACATGGGCTACAGCCGCAGGGCCGCCGAAGAACATACCCATCGTTCCGTCAGAGGTCATCAAGAAGTTGGTCGAGAAGGCAGGCCTCACCCTTGATGATATCGACCTCTTCGAGATAAACGAGGCCTTCGCAGCAGTGGCGGTGATAACCGTGCGAAGGCTCGGCATCGACCCTGAGAAAGTGAATGTGGATGGGGGCTCGGTCGCCCAGGGTCACCCCGTCGGCTCGACAGGCGTCAGGATACTCACCCACCTTCTTTATGAGCTCAAGCGCAGGGGCGGAGGTCTGGGCGTAGCCAGCCTGTGCGGGGTTGGAAGCCAGGGCGAGGGAGTCGTCGTTAGAGTTTAGTACCCCCTTCCATAAATACGGTAACGTACCGAGAGCGTCGATGCGCCGCTCCTGCAAGGCGCGCGACCGAGGGGTACTCCTGCAGTACAGCGAGGGAGCGGAACGCAGCAGGTGTGGATGCAGCGGCGTTCGAATGCGAGCGTATTTATGGAACGGGGTACTTAGGCAAGGAGGCAGGAATAAATGGCATACGAACTCTCTGCTGAACAGGAGGCCTTGCGGGACCAGATCAGGCAGATGGCCCTTGAGAAGGTCGCACCGAGAGCTGCCGAGATAGACCGTGAGGGTGAGTACCCGTGGGACATGCAGAAGCTGCTGGCCGAGAACGGCCTGCTCGGCCTTGCCATCCCCGAGGAATACGGTGGGTCCGGCGCCCCGCTTCTCGACAACTGCATAGTGGCCGAGGAGCTGGCTAGGGCATGCGCCACCACTTCCCTTATCTTTGTGGTCCAGAAGCTCGCTGCTTACCCGATAGTCCTGGCAGGTTCGGACGAGACCAAGCAGAAGTACCTGCCCCCCTTAGCGCGCGGTGAGAAACTTGCCTCTTTCTGCCTGACCGAGGCCGAGGCCGGCTCCGACGCTGGCGCGACCAGGACGACGGCGACAGAAACCCCTGAGGGGTTCGTGCTCAACGGAGAGAAATGCTTCATCACAAACGGGGGCCTCGCCGAGGTCTATTCAACGTTCGCCATGACCGAGCCCGACCTGGGCATCAGGGGCATAAGCGTTTTCGTGGTGGGAAAGGGGTACCCCGGGTTCTCTGTCGGCAAGATCGAGGACAAGATGGGACTCCGGGGAGCGCAGGTCTCCGAGATTATCTTCACCGACTGCCTCGTTCCCAGGGAGAACCTGATGGGAGAAAGAGGCTCGGGCTTTATCACAGCGATGAAGACACTCGATAACTCAAGGCCTCTGGTCGGGTCGCAGGCGCTGGGCATTGCCCAGGGAGCGCTGGACGTTGCGGTCGATTGGGCCAGGGAGAGGAAGCAGTTCGGAAACCCTATCGGTAAGCTGCAGGGCATCCAGTTCATGCTGGCAGACATGAAGACGAAGGTCGAAGCTGCCAGGCAGTTGATCTACCGAGCGGCGACCCTCTGCGACATTGAACATCCTGACGTCTCCATCTATTCCGCCATGTCGAAGATGTTCGCGAGCGATGTGGCCATGAGCGTCACCACAGACGCTCTGCAGGTCCTTGGCGGATATGGATACATGAGGGATCAACCCCTGGAACGGATGATGCGCGACGCGAAAGTGACACAGATATACGAGGGAACCAACCAGGTCCAACGCGTGGTAATCGCCCGCAGGCTGCTTGGAAAGCTCTAGGACAAGAAAAACCGGTCCCGCTGGGAAACCGGGTGAGGCTCAAGGAGTGACCGCCAATGGATGACGTGAAGAAGATCGCGGAGGAGCAGGAGAAATGGCTTATTCAGACTGAAGGCTGGCAGGAGCGAAAGGAAAAGTTCGAAAGCGACGCCGGCATCCCCCTGAAAAGCCTGTACACGCCCCTGGATGTCAAGGATGTCGATTACGTCAGTGAAATCGGGCTCCCGGGAACGCCCCCGTACACCCGCGGGGTTTATCCAACCATGTACAGGGGCAAGCTTTGGACCATCCGGATGTTCTCTGGATTCGGCACCCCTGAAGAGACCAACGAGCGGTGGAAGATGCTCCACCGA
>Ga0315288_10005678_pt1 | contig 15859 bp, 20 predicted proteins | sample YL17G11_20_MG_FD_203454 | JGI IMG/M metagenome (GOLD analysis project Ga0315288, IMG submission 203454) | Sediment microbial communities from Yellowstone Lake, YNP, Wyoming, USA - YL17G11_20 | ecosystem: Environmental > Aquatic > Freshwater > Lake > Sediment | place: USA: Wyoming | collected...
CGGGGGGGGCCCGCAGATGGCTGCTGAGGTTGCACCAGACAAGCCCAAGCGCACCAACCCCGGCCGGGTGTTCGAGGCCGAGTTGGCGCGGTCGTTGCGCGAGCTCATCGGCTGGCCCTGGCCGCGGATCCCCGACGATTCGTTCGGGGGCCGCCACCGGGCCGCAGCAACGGCGCTGCGGCCTGCCGACTTCGTGGTGACGGCGCCCGGGGGGCGGGCGATGTGGATCGAGGCCAAGCAGGTGCGCGATCTGCCCTTCCCGCTGAAGAACCTGCGGCCCCACCAGCCCGATGTGCTGCGGATGGCGTGCGAATGGGGTGCGCTGGGCTATCTGCTCATCAACCATCGCAACGCGGCCGAGGGCGTCAACGAGACGTATGCGGTCGCCGGGGCGGTGTTGGCGGAGTTCATCGCGGCTGCCACACGCAGGAGCCTGCCGCTGGAGTGGCTGACGGACGGGGCGAACGCGCTGCACCTGCGACGGTACCAGTTCGAGGACCTGGCGTGGGGCTGGGATGTCCGCCAGCTCGTGCCCGGGATGGAGGGACACCATGAAGCATCTGGGCTCTCGGCAGCGTGAGTTGCTGGCCGAATGTCTCCTGCATGAGACGTACGGGCAGGGAGCGACGCTGGTTGCCCCGTGTGACCGGGGGTCAGTGGCCCGTCTTGTCTGGCGAGGATTGATGCTAGAGGCAGGCAGCGGGAACGCGGTGTGGCTGACGGATGCGGGCTTTGCGGTGGCGACCGCGCTGGATGGTCGCTGTGCCGCTTGACAACTGCGCTGCACTGCCACAAGCAGGGCTGTGACCAGCCCGTGATCGAGGGTCTATGCCCCGACCACTACCACGAGGCCCTTGCCGGGATGGCCGAAGCAGCGGCAGGTGGGTAGCCGATTGGCGCGGGCGCCCTGCGGCGCTAGCGGAGGCGCTGGCAGACACGGAGCATCACTCCATCGCGAACGGGCCCCAGGTCCGGAACGGGAGCACCCATGATGCTGATGCTGCTCATACCAGAGCACGATTCGGATGAAGAGGTCTACCCAGGCAGCATCGAACCCGGCTACTACCAAGGTAACCAGATCGTGGAACTACTCCGAGACAACAAGCATGACCCGGAGGCCATCCAGTTCATCGCGGATATGCTCGAAGAGTGAGGGCGAGGCGCCCACCACCCCGGACGGGAGACCCAGATGCCTGCGGCCGAAGCGCGCGTAGTCGACCAGAACCTGCCGCCTCCATACTACGACGCCAACGGGGTTGCGCTCTACCGGGGCGACTGCCTCGAGTACCTGCCGCTTATGCGGTCCAACACCTTCGACATGGTCTTCGTTGACCCGCCCTACCTACTCTCCAACGGGGGGATCACGTGCCAGGCCGGCAAGATGGTATCAGTTGACAATGGTGAATGGGACCGGTCGCAGGGCATCGAGCAGGACCATGAGTTCGTAGTTCAGTGGCTGTCGGAGTGCCAGCGCGTCATGAATGACGATGCCACGATCTGGGTGTCGGGTACGCGCCATATCACCTATTCCGTGGGCTTCGCGATGCAGAAGCTGGGCTTCAAGCTCCTGAACGACATCGCGTGGTACAAGGTGAACCCACCCCCGAACCTGTCCTGCCGCTACTTCACGCACTCCACGGAGACGATCATCTGGGCGGCGAAGTCCTCGCGGTCGCGTCACGTCTTCAACTACCAGGAGATGAAGGCCCTCCCCAACGAGCCATTCGATTCGGCCGGCAAACAAATGCGCAGCCTCTGGGCCATCAGGCCGCCTGGGAGGGAAGAGAAGACCTATGGCAAACACCCGACGCAGAAGCCCCTAGCTCTGCTGAACCGCATCATGCGCGCCTCGACGAACCCAGGCGACCTGGTGCTCGACCCCTTCGTTGGGAGCGGTACCACGGCCGTATCGGCGCGGCTGCTCGGCAGGCGCGCCGTGGGGATAGAGAAAGACGAGACGTACCTGCAGAAGGCTGCTTTCAGACTGGCCGAGGCTGCGATGACCCCTCGGCTAGCGCTCCTTGTAGAGCATCACGTATGACCCGATGCGTCTTGGGGGCATGGATCTGTGGAGAGGCACGAGGCGGTGCGCCGTCTGGAGGACCTTCAGGGGCGCGATCTCGTGCCGCTTGCGCCGAACTTCGGCTCATGGGAGCTGAAGATCGTCCCGCTGAAGCGGACCCCGGACGCAGAGAGCACCAGGCATGGCGAGCGAGCCGAAACAGACGAGGGCACCAAGTAACGCGAGCAACGATGACTCGGCGCGAGCGCTCGCGCCGCTCGGAGGGATACTCATGGATTGGCACAAGGCGTTCGCCAAGACCCTCGCGCAGGCTATGCGCGCCCGCGGGGAGGACGTTCACCGGATGGCCGCCTCCAGTCAGGTGGGTGGGGGTACCATCACGAACCTACTGAACGCGGAGCCGGTTGACACGCCGACTTCCACGCTTGCGGCGCTAGCGGAGGCGCTGGGGATGGACCTGGAGGTGCGACTGGTCTCGCGGGCGCAGGGGACCGGAGGAGGACTGGGGCGGGGGCGGGTGCACTATGTGCACTAAGTGAGCCGTTGACTCCCGGAACGATCTGGTGACGGATTGGAGGAGATCATGTACAAGGCTACCGATGCCATTACGTACCTGATACGGGAACTCGTCGTGGACGGGCGCTTGAATGACACCTGCGCGTATCTTGGGGATGCTGACTGCACCCTCACAACAGAGGCCTGCATAGAGGCGGATCTCGATGCCGCCCGCCGTCGCCTCTCCGAGACAAGCCCCGGCGCGGACGCCCGCGCCACGGAAACCCGGCGCCGTCCCGGCGTCTGCTACACTCTCCAGCGTGGACGGCTGATGTGGTGGAGAACCCTGATGGAGATGGCGTGCGATGCCGACGATGGAACTGGATGACAAGGAGGTCGAGATCATTGATGCGTACCGGCTAGGCCGTAAGCACCTCGGCGGGACCGTGGACATCCTGTTGCGGATCCGCCGAGGCGTCCTCTTCTCGATCGCCGAGACGCGGAACTGGGAGGCGGGTCACATGAATCGAGCACCGCCTGTGCTACAGGTGAGTGGAGCTGGGGCGCAAGAGGACGCCGTGTGATGTGACAACCGACGTGCGTCGGCTGCGGCTATAGGGACAATCTGGCTGCCGCCGGCATCACCTGAGAACTGGCGCTGGGCTATAGGGACGACCTGGCCGAGCCATCCGAAAGGGTGGCTCGGCTTCGTTTTTGGGGAGGGTGGCATGGGCACCGTGATTGACGCAGACGACTACTGGACGCGTCCGGTGACGGCGCAGGGGTTGTACCGGCGGCGGGACTGCGCCGCCTGGCGGGTGCGACGTTGGCTCGAATGGTACCCCGAGCTGCAGCAGGCGGTCTACCTCTCCTGTGGCGTGGAAGCCACCAGCGGGCCGAGGATGCCAGACGACCGACCGCGGAAGTTGGTCCCGCGCTCAGACGCCTCGTGGACGAACCTGGTGTGCATCAAGGTGGACGTAGACCGCCTGCTGCGTCAACTGCCGCGCTTTGAGCGCACTGTGCTGGGGCTGCGCTACGTGGAGCAGCGAACGACGCGGGAGGTTGGGCGGGCGATGCGGTGTAGTCAGTCAACAGTTGTGCGCGCAAGCGACCGAGCGGTTTCCTGGATGGCGGCCATGCTCTGTGGCGCTCACCGGAAGTTTTTTCGCCGAAACCGGTTCAAAACCGCCCGTCAAAGCAATATAGCTAGTGAGGGTGAATGAATCGTGTCTCGGGTAACGGAACGAACGGGCGCGCTTGTGAAACAACTCGAGCCCGTGGTGCAGTCGGCTCGGCGGGCAATGGCGAGGTTGTATCGATGCTCCGAGGACGACCTCGACGACATGTGTGGGGCCGCCCGCGAGGCGTTGCTGAAGATGCTGCCCACGCTGGCATCCCACAGCGGGGATCTCTTGCAGCGCATAGGACGTGGCATCGTGGACAATACGATGTACTACTGGCAACGGACGGAGGCGCGACATCTCTCGCGCCAGGTCGCTCTGACCGACGCGCACTTGGATAGCTTGATCGCTGGTGCGGATGACTGGCGGATTGTGTGATGCCGCGGTCATCGGTTCCTTGGGCGGAAGTGCAGGCGCGTTACGTGACGGGCGACGACACGGTGACACATCGGACGCTTGCTAGTGAGTTCGGCGTGCGACGGGAAACCGTCCAGCGACGTGCGGGACGCGATGGTTGGGCGGATGAAAGGGTCCAGCATCGTCGCACCATAGTCGTATGTACAGAACAAAAAACGCGAGAGGCGGTCTCGGACGAATTCGCCAAGATCAATTCCGAGGTGGCTCGCGAGGCGGCGCGTGGGGCATTGCAGGCCGTAAGATTGTTCAACGCCTTAGCTGAGGATCGCGAGGGCTTCAGTAGGCAGCAGTTCGTGGGGATGTTGGGGGTAAAGGGGGCTGCCACATTGCGAGCGTTGGCGACCGCAGCCGGGATCATGATCGACAAGTTCCGCTTGGCTGGGGGCATGACCACATCGAAGATCGAACAGGCGAGGGACGTCGCCTTCGAGGACATGACGCCCGAGCAGCAGGCGGAGTATGTGAGAAGCGCAGAGTTGCTCATGGAGAGGAAGCGCTGTGGCGCGGGTGGCGACGCTTAGTGAACGGGTGCAGGCTGCCCATCTGGTGCATCGCGCTGACGCCTCATGTAGCGCTGGTGCATTCGCGCTTGAGTATATGCGCACGGAGCGCGCGGAACTGCTGCGGTTCTCGGACCGCCCCTATCTGTTGGACATCCTGGATGACGATGCCCCCGAGCACGTATGCGTCGCCTGCGCGCAGTCGGGCAAGACCGTTACCTACCTGAGCAAGATCTTGTGGCGGTTGGCCTTCCCGCAGGGGCGCCCGTCGCGGACGGCCATCTACACGTTCCCGACCGAGGGGGATGTCCAGCAGTTCTCGGCGGCGCGCGCCAAGCGGATGATCAGGGCTAGCCCCTTCCTGTCTGAGCGCATCGGCGACCTGGACAACGTCAGCATCAAGCAACTCAGCAACGGGAGCACGGTGTACTTCAAGGGCACGTGGACTGACCGGGCGGCGATCTCGGTGCCGGCGGACATCCGCGTGCATGACGAGCTCGACCGCAGCAAGCCGGACACGCTGCAGATCTACTCGGACCGGCTGCGCAACTCCGACGACCCACGGACCTACCTGTTCAGCACGCCCACCATCCCCGGGTTCGGGATTTCCCGCGAATGGGAGCGCTCCGATCAGCGGGAGTGGATGTGGGAGTGCTGGGAGTGCGGACGCGACCAGATCTTCGCCCCGATGGACGGCAGCGTGCCGTGGGTGGCGAACCTGGACATGGAGACGCGCCAGTGGCGTTGCCAGTTCTGTGGATGGGCGATAGAGCACGAGAACGTCATGGCCGGGCGGTGGGTGGCACAGGCGCCGCAGAATGCGGGCGTCAGCGGCTATCACATTACGGGCATCATGCCCCCCTACTCGGGCGCAGACCGATTGCTGGGCGAGCGCGACAAAGCCAACAGCAGCGGCGCAGAGGAACTTTGGCTGCAGGGCCACATCGGGCTCCCTGCCGTGGCAGCCGAGGGGCGCATCACCCCGGACATGATCCGATTCGGAGACTGGCCCAACGCCGAGGTCTCCGACAAGCCTACGTACGCCGGCCTCGACCAGGGGCGCAAGCTGGACTTCATTGCCGGTGATGGGGGCGGGCGGATTGTCGCAGTCCACCGCTACGATGACTGGTCGCAGGTGGCGGCCGCCATGCAGGCTTTCAAGGTATCGCTGTTGGTGGCCGACAGCTCGCCCGACGCCCGGCCCGTGCAGGAGTTGATTGCGCGCTTCCCCGGGCGGGTCATGCTGGCCGACTACTCATTGCAGGCGGTGACCGACGATCACCCCTGGGCACGCCAGGGCGGGGTGCCGCGCGTGCGGCTGCAGCGCACGGCTGTGCTCGATATGGCGCGGCAGGCGATCATCATGGGCGCCGACGGCGGGGATGTCTTCCCGCGGCTGCCCCTCGAGCAGGAACGGGTCCTGGTGGGACAGCTTTGCGCCAGTGTCAGGACCATTGAGCAGAATGCGGCGGGGATCCAGAAGGCCGTCTGGCGGGAGACGGCCGACGACCACTTCCGCCACGCTCATGCGTACTACGTTGTGGCCTCTCGCATGGGCACACGCTTCCCGCCGATCCCTGATTTCATGCGCGGCCCGCTGAGCAGTTCCCAGGCTGTGGACCCACGCACGGGGGAAGTCCAGACCGTGACACCCCGCACCGTCGAGGAGTTGCAGATGCCAGATGGGGTGGTCGGCCCCGATGGGCAGCCGGCGCAGGAGGTCCGGTACCCGAAGTTGCCGGCCTGGCATCGGCAGGGGCCGTGATGGCGAAATCCGGCGGGTAGGGTGGGTGTGCTACTCTGCTGTGTGCGGGGGCAGGAGCCGGTCTCCGAGCCGGTGACTGCAACCGAACGGCTCGCACAAACGCAGGATGTGCGGTTGGGGGTGATCACCGTGGCAAGTAGGTTCACGCGCGCGGCACAGATGCTGTCGAGAATTGTCACTGTGCGACAGCCCCTGCCCGGCTACACGATGGTAGTTGTTACACTTCCCGACTGGTACTTCCGGGCCAACAGGGCCTCCGAGTGCGTCGGCGTGGCCGTAAAGGTCGCGCTGGACCGCCACCTGGCGGAGCAGGGGCCGGCGGAGGAAAACCCGGCGCGCCCGCCGGGCGCGGTATAGTCGTAGCATGGCCGCCGCCCTACCAGGGACCGGCAGCTTTCGCGTTTTTGGGTACTTGCCCATGAGCAACACCTCCGAACTGTGGGTGCCACGCAGCGCCCAGGCCACAATCAAACACCGCCAAACGGACCGCCTCCAGAAGGCGATTCGCGTGCTTTACGGGGACGCCCCGCCGCTCATGGGGCCACTCGACGAGCTGATCATCGAGAAGGCAGCCGAGAACCTTGAGCCCGCTCTCCTGGAGAAGTCCATCGGCGAGAGCGGCCTTCGCTACCCCCGGCGCATTCTGGCGCCCCTGGCTGCTAGCGGCTACTACCGCGGTGTCCAGGACCCCGTAGTCGCCGAACGGATGAGTCAGCAGGCCCTGCGGCAGACCAGCCGCTTTGTATTGGTGCGCACCATCATCGAGAATCGTGTGCGGCTGGTCCAACGCTACGCGCGGTCTCCGCGCTACCGGGGAGATACGGGGTACCGGGTGGCACTGCGCGACGCAAGTGCTCGCCCCTCCGCGATAGACCGCAAGTGGATCGAGCGGATTACGGCGATGCTTGGCCAGGGGGGCAGCATGTCCGTGCGTGCATCGGACGGTGCACGAGGGGTGTTCTCGGCCGACGGCTACGACGAGGCACTGCCGCTCATGCAGGCCATCGGCATGATAGTGCGTGACCTGCTGACGCTGGACGCGGCCGCGGTGTGGCTCAACCAGTCCACTGAGCCGGGGATCCCCTGGACATTCTTCAAGCCCATAGACGCGGGCCTCGTGCGGAGGGCAATGCCCAAACTGCCGCCACGCACCGAGACCGTGGGCAGCAAGGACGCCTACACACCCTACGAGACCGAACTCCGGAGCAGTCTGCCACACGTCGAGTATGTGCAGATTGCCCCGGACAACTCGAAGATCGTCCAGGAGTTCGGTCGCGGCGACCTGATATACATCGTGCGCAATCCGCGTTCGGAATGGTGGGCGCAGGGGTACGGCTACAGCGAGGTCGAGACGCTGCTTGAGGTCGTGCTGGGGCTGAAACTGGCCCTGCAGTACAACGTGTCCCAGTTCACTGAGAGCCACATCCCCCCGATGCTCGTGTTCGGCAAGGGTCAGTTCTCGGTTGAGTGGTTGGAAGACGCGCAGCGGATGTTCATTGAGAACGTGGGCGGGCCGGGTAAGTGGTTCCGCACGCCGTTCATCTTCGGCGAGGCGGACGCGGATCTCAAGATCCTGCCGATGCGCAACAACCAGCACGAGGACGTCGCCTGGCGCGACCTCATGTCGCTGTTGATGAACATGGCGTGCGCGTCGTTCGGTGTCGCTGCCGAGGAGGTCGGGTTCCAGAGCTTCCTGACGCGCGGAGGGCTACAGACGGGCACTGGTGGCGCCGAGCGGGTAGCGACCGCTCAGGATACGGGCCTGCGGTCGCTGCTGTATGCGACAGAGGGCGGGCTATCTCGCGGGCTGGTGGAGCCGTTCTTCCCCGACCCGGCGACGGGCCTCGGGCCATTCAAGTTGATATTCGAGGGCCTGGACGTCGAGGACGATGACCGATCGCTGGACCGCGCCACCAGGCGTATGGCGTCGGGCCTGACCTCGGTCAACGAGGAGCGTGCGGAGCGCGACGATGCCCCCGTGCGCGACCCACAGGACCCCGACCTGCACGAGAAGTGCCGGCGCGAGCTGCTCGAGCGCTGCGACGAGCTCGAGACTGATGCCGAGATGCTGGCTGAGCTGACGGCAGAGTTGTACGAGAAGCGCGGCGGCAAGTGGCTGCGCTGGCCGGAAATCCCGATCAGCCCGTCCACGCTGCAGTTGCGGATGCAGGAGCAGCAGGAACTCGCCCAGGCGGAGCAGGCGGAGCAGGCGGAGCAGCCGTTCGATCCGAACGCGCCGGACGTGCTACATGGGGCGATGGAGCAACTGGCGGGGCACGAACGCGAGGAAGCCGCCCAGGGCGCACGGGAGGGCCCACAGGGGGCGACGGGGGCGCGCGGCGGCCCACAGGCCATGCCGCCCGCCGGCGGCCCGCCACGGGGCCAGGAACCGCCCCAGCGGACAGCGCAGGGGTCGCTGCCACCGAGGTCGGCACAGCCGAGCCGGATGGCAAAGGGCATGGGGCACCGGCAGGCGGTTGGGGGTTACGAGGTAACCATCCGCAAAGTCGGCCCCGTAGAGAGAGCGGCCAGGGCTGTGCACGGCGCCACGCGACGGGTATGGGACTTCGTCCGGTCGCGACGGTGAAACCCGGCGGCTGTCCGCCCTGTGGTACTGTGGCAGCATGGACACTTGGGGCCATAGAGATGCGGCCCGAGGGGTTGACCGAGGTGGTGATCGAAGATGGCTCCAAGCAACCTGCGGATAGTCCTGCCTGACGCCACCTCGGAGGACGAGGTCGCCCAGATCATCGCGGACCTGCTCGAGGGCCTCGACGCCGTTCTGATGGCGAAGGCCCTGCGCAATCCGCTCCCGCGCGCTGAACGCTCCCGGGCGGAAGCACAGTTCGCGAGGCTCCAGCACGACTTCGCCGACTGGTTTGTGCGCGAGGCGCGCCAGGCCGACGAGATCTTCGGCGCGATGCCGGAGATCGTGCGCAAGGCCCCCATGGTGGCAGGCGAACTCAACGGGCTCGTGGATCGCTACCATCTGCGGTTCCGTGCCCGTACCAGCCCGGTTTTCAAGCAGTTCTACGCGCGTGCTATGGAGTTGGGTCTCCGGGCCGGGGGGGCGGGCCGTAGCCTGGCGGACAACGAGCAGCGGCTGAACGACCGGGTGCGGTCGAATGAGTATGCGTACCTGGACAACTTCCTGATGGATATGCGCCACCGCGAGGGCACGATGGACTATACCCGTCGGGCGGTGCTGTATGCGAATGCCCTGCGCGAGGCCTACTGGCAGGGGTTCACCTATGCCGATCTGTCGCGGGACAGGTACGTGCGATGGGACCTGGGGGCGGCGGAACACTGTGGAGACTGCCTGGTGCTCGCCGGTGACGACGCGCTGTTGTTCCACTACCTGGGTATGATGCGCTCTGAGGTCGAGGAGCAGACGGGCTACCCGATGGGCGGGCGCTGGGAGACGGGCGTCTACTCGGCGAAAGAGCTCACCCAGTTGGCCATCTTCCCGCAGAGCGGCGCCCTGCACTGCACAACGAACTGCAAGTGTCGGCTCGAGGAAGTGCCCCGGCCACAAGGCACTCCGGTCAAGCCGTTCCCGTCGGCGGCGCGCTTCAGGTCACTGGAGCCGAAACCATTCCACGGGCCCCGGCGTGGTAGTATTCCCGCGCGCGGCCGGGCGGCGCGCCGGGCCGACCGCACTGCCACACTGCAGCATCCGCGAAAGGGGCGAGCAAGATGAGAGACGTGGACGACGTGGACGACGTGAGCGGTGGCGGCGTGTTCGTGCGACTGGGGCCGGGCTACGTGCGGCTGGAGGACATCTCGGCGGTTGCCCCGGCTGATGACGCCCATACGATGCTGGTCCTGTCATGCGGGGTGCGGGTCTGCCTGCCGGTACCATGTGATGATGTTGCCCAGGTGATCATGGAGGCACAGGACGGCATAGAGTGCGGGCTGGACTGTGTGGGCTGGGCGAAGCTGGGCGGTAACGACTGCCCACTGACTGTCAATGCCGGGGATCCCGAGACCGGGGACGCCCCCCTCGCAGACCGCTTGCTGAACGCGCACAATGTCATCGTTAACCTGCAGTCTTTCGTAGGCGAAGCGCGCAAGCGCCTGGAGGCCGGCATGGGCAAGGACGATCTGGCTGCGACCGCCGAGGACCTGCGCGAGACGATGATGATTGTCGGGGCGACATGCGATGGCGTGCAGGATGCCCTTCTGGGAAAGCCGGGAACGGTAGGGCCGGATGGTCGGGACGTTGATGATGCTGAGGGCAAGTTTGTCCCAGCCTCCACGACATCCACGGTCTGCCCGTGCGCAGGAGATCCTCACGGCATCCTGGATGCCGCTCCCCCGCCGAGTGATGGGTCACGACCGGGCGAGATCATCGGTCAGATCGGCCCGACGGGCGCCGCCGCGGCGGCGCCGCTGCCGTCAATGCCCGCGCCCGGTACAGCGGAACCCATCAACATGCTGACAATCCACCTGACCATCCCTCATCAGGGGGAGTTGCCCGAGGCGTTCGTGCAGGCGATGCAGAAGGAGTTGGTGGATTGCGTCGCCCGGGTGCGGGCCTTTTACGGGGTGCCGCCGCCGGTAGCATAACTAGACACACCATAACCAGTGCGAGGTGATCGTCGTGAGACGTCGCCGAGGCCGTGCATGGAGACGCGCGCAGGACAGTCTGGCGCTCACCCGGATACGGAGGGTGCTGCGCTGGCGCTGGCGCCTGAGCGGGGAGCGCCTTGAGGCAGAGGCGCGCCGACACAGACATGCTCAGCCGCGCAAGGTGAGTTGGGGTATCTGTGGGAGCGGCTGCCCCTGGTGCGAGGGCAACCGCATCAGGCCCGAACAGCGAGAGGCGGCGGCCTGGCAAGCCGAGGTCGCCGAGGTCCTTGACGAGATCGCGGCGTGATCGCCGCAAGGCATATCTACCTGTATCCACCTATCTATCTATCTACCCATATCGACCGGCTCCGGCCGGCCCTGCTGCAGGAGTACCCCATGAGCGCCGTCCGGAGCGTGGTGAGCATCGCAGACTTTGACAACTTGGTGACCGGGACCGTGCCCGTCCTCGTAGACTTCTGGGGGCCATGGTGCAAGCCGTGCCGAGCACTCGATCCGGTGATCGAGGAGCTGGCGGCGAAAGCCGGCAACGGCCTGGTCTGTGTTAAGGTGAACGTGGAAGAGGCCGGCCCGTTGGCGCACACGCTGCAGGTGAAGTCGTTGCCCACACTGATGGTCTTTCGTGGGGGCGAGTTGGTTAGGCGGCGGATCGGGGCGAGCTCACGCGAGAAATTGCTGGCGTGGGTGGAAGAGACCCTACTGGAAAGGTAACGACATGGCTGCTATGCGGGCAGACACGACAGTGGTAACTCAGAAGCAGATGGCGGAGATGCTTCTGGGCATTGGACAGATACTGGGGACTGTTCAGTCCGTAGTGGATGGGTGGGCGGAACTGGTCGAAGATCTCCTGGATCGCGTTAGCGACATGGAGAAACAGCTCTCGGATGTGCCGCCCCCAGACAGCCCGATCGCGCGGCTGGAGGCAAGGGTGTACATGCTGGAGGGGCGGCAACACGAGGACGACGAGATGTTGTTGCCGACCCCCCGACCATAGACCCGCCAGACGACACGCTGCGTTTGGATGCCACTGCCATGCCCAGGGGTGATGACGGCGAGTGAACCCCAATTCGTCTATGGGCTGGAGGCCGCCCCGGGGATGACAAGTGGGCTACTTGTCCCGGTGTGTCTACCCCGAGGTACAGGCTGGGGCATAGTCCCCGGGGCGGCTTCCGCTGGTGCATTCATGTCGCGTTGTCCCAGGATGGCGTGACGCGGTATCAGCCGGCGGCATCCCCCAGGCGAGGACCCCGCCGGATCACCTCGCCCCGCCAGGCGGGTACCGCGCCCTGTCGTGAACGGGAACGCGGCACTCGGGCGGGCATATTGCCACAACGATTGCGCTGAGCAGTTGGTGGCCCGGCGCGGGCGCAATCGAGGGAACCCGGCACCACCGGGAGCGGAGCGAACCACCAACAGTTTGCGGGGTAGCTCAGGGGTAGAGCGCAGGACTCATAATCCTGAGGTCGCGGGTTCGAGCCCCGCCCCCGCTCCCAGTCGGTTGACAGCCAAGCAGACTAACGCGGTGGTCGCAGCGGCGCCGCGGAACGGGCGACCTAGCTTTGGGCCCCGTTGCCAGCCCATAGGCAGGGCTACCGTTGCTAAGGCCCTGTCGTCTAGCAGGCAGGATCCCGCACTTGTAACGCGGCAACCTGGGTTCGAACCCCAGCAGGGCCTCCAGTTGTGTTCGGCCGGGATGGTGGAATAGGCAGACGCGCCGGGTCCAAACCCCGGCGGGGCGAACGCCCCATGCGGGTTCGACACCTGCTCTCGGCACCAACGACATCTACGGCCCTCGGGTGTACACGCGGGGGCCTGCGCAGTTCTATATGGAGAGGCGCCATGCCGGTGAACGTCGTCAAAAGTCAGCGCGATGAGCGGTTGTGGGAGGAGGCCAAACAGCAGGCCGCAAAGCAACTGGGGAAGCGCATGCCCAGTCCCGAGTTGGCTGGCCGCGTGACACCCGATAAGCGTTACTGGCGGCTCGTCATGGGCATCTATCAGCGCATGAAGGGCCGGCGGCGGCCGGCGCTGCGCAAGGGCGGCCTGGCGGTGCGCCTGCGGAAGTCGTTTGACGAGACCAAGCATCCGCGCTGGTCGCATTGGGGGATGTTCTCTCGTGACAGTCATCGTGACGCTTGGATGGAGATGGTAATCAATGGACGATGGAATGAAAGAGGTCTCACGAAGAGTTATCGTCTACGCGGACGAAGTGGACGGGAGTCGCGAGACGGAGGATCACTGGGAACGCTGCAAGGCTGCCCTATCGCAACGGGATGCCGCGGAGAATGGCGATCGCGACCCAGATCCGGCCTGAGAGTGCATCTCCACAAGGGCGGCTTCGCCGACCCGTTCGTCACCAACCGGCCCGTCCGCAACATGACGCCCGCCGAGCTGGCGCGCGCAATCCGGCTGGACATCGTTGCCGAGCAGGAAGCGATCGCGCTGTACGAGGCGCACGCAGACGCCGTGGGTGACGTGGGGCCGGACGCTGCCCGAGTGTTGCGCTCCATTGCGGAGGAAGAGAAGGTCCATGTCGGTGAGTTGGAGCGGCTATTGGCAGTCATCGGCGAGGGCCAAGACGAGGTGTGCCGCAAGAAAGGCGCCGACGAGGTGGACGAGCGGCTGGAGTTGGGTAGACACCTGAAGGTGCGGGTGCGCAAGGCTGCAAGCCCAGAGAACCCAACGGATCGCCCTCTCGACGACGCAATCACCGCCACTGAGCGGGCTGCGAAGCAGTCGGACGACCCGTTCGCATGGGAGCTGTCGCTGCGTGGGCTCGTAGCGCAGCGGGATGCCGCTGTGCGCAAAGGTGCATTCGACAAGCGAGTGCCACTTGCCGGCAAGCGTTCCCGTCTGCGGGTCAAGCTGGCGAAGGGCCTGCGCGCGCTGCTGCGCAAGGGCATCCGCCGCGGCCACTACCGGCAATTGCCCTCCGGTCAGCGCGTATGGGTGCGCCAGGCATGGGACCCGCGCACGGGCAAGGAGGCCGAGGTGCACGCCGGGGGCGAACAAACGAATGCACAAGGCGAACAGGCGGCTGTTCCCGATGATGCTGTGGCCCGTCCTCGCGAGGCATTCATGGACGCCCTGCTCGAGGTCTGTGACCAAGTGAACGGCGATCCTCGCCGCGCGCGATTTGTACTGCCAGACGGACGCGTGCTCGGGACAAGTAGGGGGCGGATGCTGGAGGATGGGTCGCTCAGCGGAGCCGAGCATAACACACTGGCATGGGAGGCGCTACAGCGGGCTGGTCTCATTCCGAAGGATGATGAGAATCGTCGCGTATTGCGGCGCGGATCGCCTAGGCCTGGTGCACTAGCGGGCCTCACGCGGGTGTGGGTCGCTGCTGCAGGGCGGAACAAGCCGGGCCTATCGCTGAAGGTGAACTTCCTGCCCGGTTCGCAGTGGACACCCGCCGCGATCGGCGCGATTGCTGAACTTGCCCGGAAGGCACAGGTGGCATCGTGGTCTATCGTTGGCAACCGGCCAGACGGCGAGGTCTTTGACGAAGCTGACGAAACCAGCGTGGACCCGGTGCGCACACTTGGGCCCGCGCTTCGTCGCGCGAAGGCAGCGATGGAGGGCACTGCACCTGCTGCAGGCTCGAAGGTCGCCGCCTTCCGCAAGTCTTTGCCCCCGCGCCTACTCGTTTGCCTGCGCAGATCTGCCGCATCGTCCAGGAGCGTCGCATGACCACCGCTGCCCAACTCGGCTACCGTGATGTCATCATCGGACACTCGCGCGGGCGTGTGCCCGCACGGCTGCATGACAACGGGCACATTGAGGGCGCCGACTGCTACCATGCCCACGGCCTGAGGGATGCCTCACGCGCCCTGCGCCGGCGGTTCGCCCGACAGGTGGCACGAGCGATCTCGCGAAGGCGCAGCCTGGGGCTGTTCAAGGCCGCTGCGGAGCATGTGGACTGGACGTCCGACCCGTCCTACCGTTGGATCACGATCCACCCTCACAACGATCCGGGGGCAAAGGGGCAGCCCGTGCTGCTCAAAGTACATTCGGACGGAAGCGCCCATGTTGTTGGCGGGGCAGGAGGTGAGCTCACTGGGATGCGGCTGACGAAGCTGCGTTCGCCCGGTGAGATGCGGATAGAGGCGTTGCGGCGGCGCGACGAGCGCCAGGCCCGCGAGGCGCGGGAGAAGCGCGCGAACCCGGTGGAGTACCGGGAGAAGCAAGCTCAGCGCACTGCTGTGCGGGCGCAGGTGGCTGACGCGAAACAGAGGATGCTCGCGGAGGTGGCTGAGGCTGCCGGATGGGGTCATGCTGCGAAACTCCCGCCGGAGATGGCCGCGAAGCTCAAGCCCGAGCAGGTGGCTCGCCTGGAGCGTGCCCGTGTTCGGGCCCTGGAACGGCGTGCAAAGCAGTATGTGGGAGCGATCCGCGACGAGGTCGTTCAGCAACACAACGAGCACATAGCGCGCGCACTTGGAGATGTTCCCATCGGCTATGTCTCGCCACCAGAGGCGGGGCGTGCTGGCAAGGGCTATGTTGATCACATTGCGGAGTTGGCCGCTGCGAATGGCCTGACGGCGCCACAGGAGGCGGAGGCCGCAGAGCGTGTCGAGCGGGAGCGTATCGCGGCGGGCGTCGCCAATGGTTACATCGTGGACGCGGGGGCGGCGATGCGGTATGTGCAGGGCCTGAAGCAGCGCGGCGCGGATGCGAGATCGGACGATGCGGAGGCAGTGGCCGAGGGCGCGCAGAGGCCCGATGTGTTGTCTGCTGCTGACCTCGTTGGACAGGATCCCGGCGCGTCGGCGAAAGTGCTCATGGCCTACGAGCGCTACCAGCAGGTACTCAAGCAGGCAGCAGAGCTGAAGCGCCGTATGGGCGGCGAAGGCTTCGATGCTGAGAAGATTGCTCACGGCGT
>Ga0315288_10005680_pt1 | contig 15857 bp, 11 predicted proteins | sample YL17G11_20_MG_FD_203454 | JGI IMG/M metagenome (GOLD analysis project Ga0315288, IMG submission 203454) | Sediment microbial communities from Yellowstone Lake, YNP, Wyoming, USA - YL17G11_20 | ecosystem: Environmental > Aquatic > Freshwater > Lake > Sediment | place: USA: Wyoming | collected...
GCTCGGGGTGACAAGCGGGCCGGACACCTAGCCCTGTCAAATAAATCCCCAATCTTGGTTTGACACAGAGGCGGGTGCTGGGTAGAATCGGTTGGGGGAGGAGCGCAGGCGACCGAACACAGGGAGTCCGCGAAGTGAGGGATCGGATAGATCGCAGGCAGTTCCTACTCGGGGTCTTGGGTGCGGCGACCGCCGGTGTAGTGGCCGGCTGCACGAAGGGCGGCAGGGCGCCGGCCGTGGCGAAGTCTGCCGCGGGGGGCGCGACCGAGTTGCCACCCGCCGGCCCATCGAGGCTGATGATCGCGTCGGGCAACGGGAAGAGCCCGGCGGCGCTCACCCGGGCGGCGATCGAGGAAGCGGGCGGGATTCGAAAGTTCGTGCACAAGGGCGCGACGGTGGTGATCAAGCCCAACATCGCCTGGCAGCGCCGGCCGGAGCAGGCAGCGACCACCAACCCGCAGATCGTGACCGAAGTGGCGCGCATGTGCCGGGAGGCCGGGGCGCGGGAAGTGACCGTGCTGGACCACGTGATAGATCAGCCCACCCGGCTGGTGCTCGAGGTGAGCGGCCTGGGCGAGGCCGCGCGGGCGGGGGGAGCCGAGGTGATGGCGATCGAGTTGTCGGATAGCCCCCGGCTCTACCGCGAGATCGAGATCCCCCGGGGCAAGGTGCTCACCAGCGAGCAGGTGGTGAGCAAGGTGCTGGACGCCGACGTGTTGATCAACCTGCCCATCGCCAAGCAGCACGGCGGCTCGATCCTGACGCTCTCGATGAAGAACCTCATGGGCATCATCTGGAACCGCCAGGGCTGGCACCAGCGGGACCTGCACCAGTGCATCGCCGACTTCTCGACGGCGGTGCGGCCCCACCTGATCGTGATGGACGCGGTGCGGATCCTCACCTCCAGCGGCCCCAAGGGCCCCGGGGACACCAAGGACGTGGGCCAGGTGATCGTGGGCACCGACCCGGTGGCGATGGACGCCTACTCGGCGACGCTGTTTGGCATGCAGGGGGCCCAGATCCCCCACATCGCCCAGGCGGCGCAACTCGGCGTGGGGCGGATAGACCTGGCCAAGGTCAAGTTGCAGCATGTCGCGGCCTAGGGCGGCCACCGTCCGCTGGGTCTCGCAGGCGCTGTTCCTGGCCGCCTACCTGGCGCTGTTCGGGCTCACCGTGCAGCGCTTCTCGGGCGCGGCGCCGGTGAGCGAGTTCCTCAAGTTGGATCTCCTGGTCGCGGTCGTCGCCCAGGTGGCGTCGCGCACCTTGATCCCGGAGTTGGTGGTGTTCGGCGCCGCGATCGTGGTCCTCACCCTGGTGGCGGGGCGCGCGTTCTGCGGATGGATCTGCCCCTTGGGCAGCCTGATTGACCTCTCCGACTGGCTCTGGTTCCGACGTCGGCGCCCGAAACCGCGCGACCTGCGGCCCTTTAAGTACTATCTCCTCGTCGGCGTGCTGGTGAGCGCGCTGGTCGGCGCTTCGGCCACATTCCTGCTCGATCCCATCGTGCTCTTGACGCGGAGCCTCACCATCGCCGTCTTCCCCGCCGCCCAACTGGGGTTGCGCAGTGCGAGCGAAACCCTCCAGGCTCCGTTCCTCTACCAGCCGTTGGAATGGAAGGGCCTGGTGCCCGAGACGCAGGTCTACTTCGCGATGAACTGGCTGGTGCTGGCCATCTTCGCCGCGGTGTTCGCGCTGAGCGCCTGGGGGCGGCGGTTCTGGTGCCGCAATCTCTGTCCCCTGGGGGCGCTGCTCGGCCTGCTCTCGCGGGCGCGGCTCCTCAACAAGCGGGTGATGGAGGCGTGCAACCAGTGCGGCCGCTGCGCCCTGGAGTGCCGCGGCCAGGCGATCACTTGCGACGGCCAGATCACCAATCCGTCGGAATGTGTGGACTGCTACCACTGCGTGGCGATCTGCCCGACGCGCGCATTGGATGTGCGGCTGGCAAGGCCGGCGCCGGGAGCCCTGGCCTCCGCTGGGGATGACAGCACGAGTGGCCGCGAGGGCCGGCTCGATCTGTCCCGGCGGCGGCTGATGCAGGCGGCGGCGCTGGGGCTGGGATGGGCCGCTGTGGTCAAGACCAGCCCAGGGGCGAAACAGGCCGTCACGGGGGTCCAGACGGCCTCTGACGCCCTCTTGAGGCCCCCGGGGGCTCTCCCGGAAGCGGCCTTCCTGGACCGCTGCATCCGCTGCGGGGCGTGCTTGAAGGTCTGCCCCACCAACGCCCTACACCCGGCCCTGCAAGAGGCCGGGTTCGAGGGGTTCTGGAGCCCGATCCTGGTGCCGCGCATCGGCGGCTGTGTCCAGGGCTGCGTCGCCTGCCCGCAGGTCTGTCCCACCGGCGCCATTCAACCCTTCACCGCCGAGGAGAAGAAGGCGCTCTTCATCGGCACCGCGCGCATTGATCGGAGCGCATGCATCGTGTGGAACGCGGACAAGGCGTGCCTGGTGTGTGATGAGCAGTGCTCGTATCGCGCGATCCGATGGGAGGAGGTGGAGGGCGTCCGGCGGCCCTTCGTGATTGAAGAGAAGTGCGTGGGGTGCGGGCTCTGCGAGTATCACTGTCCGGTGCAACCGGTGGCGGCGATTCGCGTTTACTCGCAAGGCGACAAGCGCAATTGGAGTCGCGCGCATCAGCGCGAGTATCAAGAGTCGGCGGCGCGGGCCATAAAGGCCGCCGAAAAAAAGTTGCCGAATGTCGAAAAAAAATCCAACTAGGCAAGAGGATGTTTGGTAGCAATCATGGAAAGACCGCAACACGCGTCTTTGGTTGGGGAAGGAGGTGAGATCGTGGCCAAGTGTAGCAGCAGTTGCGGAGGCAAGAAAACATCAGCGGCAAAGAAGTCAAAGACCGCCCCCAAGAAGACTGCGGCCAGAAAAACTATGAAGAAGAAGACGGCTGCGAAGAAGACGACCGCCAAAAAGGCGGCCCCCAAGAAGACGGCTAAGAAGAAGAAGTAGTCGTCGGACCAACAGTGTTCCGTGATGCCTCGGCCGGCCCTGAGAAATCGGGACCGGCCGAGCGCTTTGAGGGGTCAGGCGCGGGGATGGGCCTGGTCGTAGATCTCTTTGAGGCGGCGCCGGGTGAGGTGCGTGTACACCTGGGTGGTGGAGAGGCTGGCGTGGCCCAGGAGTTCCTGCACCGTGCGCAGGTCGGCGCCCCCCTCGAGAAGGTGCGTGGCGAAGGTGTGGCGCAGGGCGTGGGGGGTGATCTCGCGGCGGGCGCAGGTGGCGAGGATGTGCTTGCGCACCAGCCGCCGCACCCCCTGCACCGAGAGCCGGCTCCCCTGGCGGTTGAGGAAGAGGGCCTGCTCGCCGCGCCCAGCGGCCAGGGCGGGCCGGCCAAGTTCGCGGTAGCGGTCCAGGGCCCCCAGGGCGGGCCGGCCCAGCAGCACCACGCGGTCGTGGCCGCCCTTGCCCCGGATGCGCAGTTCCGACTGCCCGGACGCCACGTCGCCCAGGTCCAGGGCCACCAGTTCGCTCACGCGCAGGCCGGTGGAATACAGCGTCTCCAGGATCGCCCGGTCGCGCAGTCCCAGGGGGGTGTCGGCGGCGGGGGCTTCGAGCAGGGCGGTGGTCTCGTCGGGATACAGGAATCGGGGCAGGCCGCGGCGCAACCTGGGAGCGGTGAGCCCCGCGGCCGGGCTCCGCGGGAGCGCGCCGCGGCGGACCAGGTAGCGGAAGAAGGAGCGGGCCGCGGCGAGTTTGCGGGCGATGCTGGCGCGGGCGTAGCCGCGGGCGTGAAGGGAAGCGAAGTAATGACGCAGCGAGGCGGCGGTGACCTGCGACCAGTCGCGAACCTGAAGGTGCTCGGCGAGTTGCCCCAGGTCGGCGCCGTAAGCTGAGAGGGTGGGGTAGGCGGCGCGGCGCGTGACCTTGAGGTGCTGCAAAAAGGCGTCTATATCGCCGGCTTGCCGTGAGCCTGTCGAACCGGCCTGCCGTGAGCCTGTCGAACCGGTCACGCGGCGATGGTAGCAGATTCAGGACCCTTCGGCAAGCCGAGGGTCGCGCCGTCTGACCGGGGCGGCCGGCGGACAAGGGGTGTGGCGGGATGCACCGGGGCGAATGGATAGAGTGGCTGGTGATGCTGGCGGCGCTGGCCAGCCTGTGGCCGTGGCTCTTCCACTACCGCCACCACCCGGGCTGGTATCGCGCAGTGCTGGTGGGGGCGCTGGTGGCCCTGGTGGTGGTCACGGTGCGGCGGGTGAGGCGCGCCCTGGAGGCGTGGCGCGCGGCGGACCGCGATCGGGTTGACGGGCGGCGGCAGAAGCGGTAACATAGGCTTGGCCCGAAGGGGGCTTTTCGACTTCCCGTTGCCCGCCCAAGGAGAGAGTACGGATGCAACGCCCGGCCAAGAGTGACGACGGCAAGCGATCTAGGCGCAAGCGCGCGGCGAAGCCGGAGCGCGAGTACAGCCTGGTCGAGATCTACGCCCTGCGCTACCTCGAGGACGTGATCTTCGAGAACCTGCTCAACAAGGGCTACGCGATGAAGGCGGCGGAGATCGCCGCCGAGGTCGCCGAGATGGGGGTGGGGCTGCGGCTGGTGCGCAAGGTGCTGGTGACCAGCCCGCGCTTCGCCACCGAGGACCGGCGCTGGAACCTGGCCATCCGCCAGTTGAACCGCCAGCCGCTGGCGGGGGCGATCGAGCACCACCTGCGCGCCTACGGGCGCCCCATGTCGCTGCAAATGCTCTGCAACGAGATGGCGCTGGTGGAGCGCCAGCCGCTCGCCGTGGAGCAGTACGCCGACCTCCTGCCGCGGCTGATGAGCCGGGGCCACACCTTCTTCCGCACCCAGGACGGCCGCTGGGGGCTGTGGGAATGGCTGCTGGACGCGCAGGATGAGGACCCCGAGCGGCTTTTCCTGCGCAACTTCTTCCTGGCCAGCGACGAGACCAAGTCGCTCATCCGGCGACTGGGGAACGCCGGGGTGACGGGCCGGGACTCGATCCGCAGCGGCGCCCTGAAGATGCTGGACCACGTGAAGGTGCCGGTGCCCAACCGCATCCTCTGCTACGCGCTGTGGGAGGCGTTCAAGGGCAAGTTGGAGCCGGTGGAGGCGTTTGAGAGTCTGGCGTCGGACCCCGAGTTGATGCTCTTCTCGGGCGCGGTCTGGGCGCCGGCGACGCTGCAGCCGCGGCTGCTGCGCGCGCTCAAGACGCTCTCCGAGGAGGCGGAATCGGAGGAGGTCGCCCTGGGCGAGGAGGCCGCCGAGGTCGAGCCGCTGGCGATCGCCGAGGGGGACCTCAAGGAACTGGAGGAGTGGCTGCGCGAACGGGGCAGGCCGGCGCGCACCGCCGAGATCGTGGAAAGCGTGTTCGAGATCCCCGAGGGGTCGGCGGGCTTCCAGGCCGCGGCCGAGACCGTGAGCGAAGTGCTCGAGGGCTACGAGCCGGTGCAGCGCGTGGGGCGCGAGACCTGGGCGCTGCCGGCGTTCGTGCCCGCCTATGTGAATGACATCCCGGAGAGCCTGTTCGTGGCGACCGTCGAAGCCACGGCCCTCGAGGACGAGGAGGCCGACGCCGAACTGGAGGACGACGGCCTGGAGCCCGGGCTGGCGACCTGGATCCACGACCCGCGTTACGAGGACTTCGGCGAGGAAGACGAGATCGGGCTGGCCCAGGAGAAGGAGCCGGCCCGGATCGAGGAGGTGCGCTACCCGCTGCTGTACCCGCACTGGGAGGCGGGGACGATGCGCATCCGCGAGATAGACCGGGCCTTCTACCCCGAGGAGGCGCAGATCGTCTATGCCACGCTGGCGGATCACGAGAAGACCTACCACGTGTGGATCAACACCTTCAACACCCTGATCTACGACATGGCGCCCTGGTGCAAGGCGAGCAAGATCCTGCCCGGCGGGCTGGTGACGCTGCGGCGCGGCGAGTACCCCGACGAGTACCGCATCGAGTACGCCGAGGAGACCGACCCGCTCGTCGCCCTCACCACCAGCCGCATCCGCAAGTTGAAGGCCCTTCGCAAGCCGGCCGCCGCCAAGCCCATGTCGGTGTTCGAGATCATGTGCAAGGCGATGGCGGACTACAAGGAGCCGGTCCACTTCCTGACGGTGTGGGCCGAGGTGAACGTGGTGCGGCGGACCACCCGGCGCATGGTGGCGTCGGGCCTGAGTTCCTATCACTGCTTCGTGCAGCGGCCCGTCGGCGCGGATACCTGGATCTTCGACGAGCGCAAGGTCAGCCAGGGGCGGAAGAAGGCCAAGCGGCGCTACGCCCGCCACTAACCTGGATGGCAGCGGGATGAAGGGGAGGCAGGGGCGCCCCTGCCTCTTTTCTCGTGATTATGGGAGAAACGGCTGCCCAAGTGAGGGTGCGCTTCCCCCCTTCCCCCACGGGTCTGTTCCACGTGGGGAACGCGCGCACGGCGCTCTTCAACTGGCTCTACGCGCGGCACACGGGCGGCACCTTCATCCTGCGCATCGAGGACACCGACCGCGAGCGGTGCACCGCCGAGGCGCTGGCCAACATCCTCGAGGGGCTGCGCTGGCTGGGGCTGGACTGGGACGAGGGCCCCGAGGTCGGCGGCCCCTACGGGCCCTATGTCCAGTCGGAGCGGGCGGAGACCTACCGCGACCACGCCCGCCGCCTGGTGGAGCAGGGCGCCGGCTACCACTGCTATTGCACCCCCGAGCGCCTGGAGCAGATGCGCGCCGAGCAGCGCCTGCGCAAGCAACCGCCCGGCTATGACCGGCGCTGCCGCGACCTGACGCCCCAGCAGCGCGCCGAGCGCGAGGCCGAGGGGACACCGCGGGTGGTGCGGTTCGCGATCCCGCTCGAGGAGAAGACGGCGTTCGAGGACCTGATCCGGGGGCGGATCGAGTTCGAGAACGCCAGGCTGGATGACATGATCATCCTCAAGTCCGACGGCTTCCCCACCTACCACCTGGCCAGCGTGGTGGACGACCACCTGATGCGGGTCTCCCACGTGCTGCGCGGCGAGGACTGGATTTCCAGCACGCCGCGGCACCTGCTGCTCTACGCCGCCCTGGGCTGGGAGCCGCCGCGCTTTGGCCACCTGCCGATGGTGCTGGGGCGCGACCGGGGCAAACTGTCCAAGCGCCACGGCGCCACCGCGGTCACCGACTACCGCGACCAGGGCTATCTGCCCGAGGCCCTGGCCAACTTCCTGGCGCTCCAGGGCTGGGCGCCCGGTGATGACACCGAGATCATGGACCGGGAGACGCTCATCGGGCGCTTCTCGCTGGAGGCCATCGGCAAGGCCCCGGCGATCTTCGACCTGGAGAAACTCGACTGGATCAACGGCTACTTCATCCGCGCCAGCAGCCTGGAGCGCATCGCCGACCTGGCGCTGCCCCACCTGCAGCGGGCTGGGCTGGTGAGCGCGGAGCCGTCGGCGGAAGAGCGCGAATACGTGCGGCGCGTGCTGGCGCTGGAGCAGGAGCGGATGAAGCGGCTTTCCGAGGCGCCGGACCTCATGGTCTTCTTCTTCGCCGAGGAGGTGGCGTTCGATCCGGCGGCGGAGCGCAAGTGGCTGGCGCGCGACTACGTGGCCGACGTCTGCGAGCGCCTGGCCGCGCGGCTGGAGGGCGTGGAGCCGTTCGGCCGCGAGGTGGCGGAGGCGGCGGTGCGGAGCCTGGCCGAGGAGATGGGGCGGAAAGCCCCGGAACTGATCCACCCCGTGCGGGTAGCGCTGAGCGGGCGCACGGCCGGGCCGGGGCTGTTCGAGATGATGGAGACGCTGGGCCGGGAGCGCGTCGTGAAGCGCCTGCGCGTCGCCGCCGGGCGCTCTCGGCAACTCCAGAGCGGTTGAAGCGCCTGGTTTGCAATCGCCGTCGGCCTGTGTTATGATTTGCCGCCGACCGGTTTGATCTCCAATCCGGCTGCTGCCTTGGGGTGAGTGTCTCGATGGACCGGGAGCCGTTCGCCCATCTCCACGTCCACACTGAATACAGCCTGCTCGACGGCGCCTGCCGCGTGGACGCCCTGGTCGAGCGCGCCGTGCGGCTGCGGCTCAAAGGGCTGGCCATCACCGACCACGGCTTCCTCTACGGCGTGGTGCCGTTCTACAAGGCGTGCCGCAAGGCGAACCTGAAGCCCATCATCGGCTGCGAAGTGTACCTGGCGCCCCGCAGCCGCGCGGATCGCGAGGGCAAGGCCGACAGCAGCCTCCACCACCTCGTGCTCCTGGCCGAGAACCAGGCCGGCTACGCCAACCTGGTGCGCCTGGTGAGCGCCGCCAACCTGGAAGGCTTCTACTACCGCCCGCGGGCGGACTGGGAACTGCTGGAGCGCCACAGCGAGGGGCTGATCGCGCTCAGCGCCTGCCTGAGCGGCCGGGTGCCGGCGCTCTGGCTGTCGGGCCGGGAGCAGGAGGCCCAGGAGGCCGCCTGCCGGCTTCGCGAGATCTACGGCCCGCGCAACTTCTACCTGGAATTGCAGGACAACGGCCTGGCGGACCAGCAGCGCACCAACGCCTGGCTGCTGGACCTGGGCCGGTCGCTCGACCTGCCCGTGGTGGCGACCAATGACGTGCACTACCTGACGCAGCAGGACGCCGCGATGCACGACATCCTGCTCTGCGTGCAGACGGGCGCCACCGTGGACGAGCCGGGGCGGCTGCGCTTCCAGGGCGACCAGTTCTACCTGCGCACGCCCGAGGAGATGTCGGCGCTCTTCGCCGGCGCGGGCGATGCGATCCGCAACACGGTCGAGATCGCGGAACGCTGCGAGGTGAACCTGGATTTCCCCGGCTTCGTGCTGCCGGGGTTCCAGGCGCCGGAAGGGGAGGACCCCAACGCTTACCTTCGCCGGCTCTGCGAGGCGAACCTGGAGCGGCGCTACCCCGGCGCCGATGACCCGGTGCGCCGGCGGCTGGATTACGAACTGCGGGTGATCGCGGAGAAGGGGCTGGCGTCGTACATCCTGGTGGTGTGGGATTTCTTCGTGCGCTTCGCCTCCGAGCGGGGCATCGCCACCGGCATGCGCGGGTCGGCGGCGGGGAGCGTCGTGCTCTACCTGCTGGGCGCCACCCACATTGATCCCATCAAGATGGGGCTTCCCTTCGAGCGGTTCATCGCGCCCGACCGCGGCGACATGCCCGACATTGACTGCGACTTCGAGGACACCCGGCGCGACGAGGTGCTCCACTACGTCATGGACAAGTACGGCGCCGACCGGGTGGCGCAGATCGTGACCTTTGGGACGCTGAAGGCGCGCCTCGCCGTGCGCGACGTGGGGCGGGCGCTCAAGGTGCCCCTGGCCGACGTGGACCGGGTGGCGAAGTTGATAGACCCCTCGCAGACCGTCGCCCAGAGCCTGGAGACCAACCTCGATCTACAAACCGAATGCGGGCGCAGCCCGCTCATCCAGCGCATGGTGGAGACGGCGCAGGCCATCGAGGGGCTGCCCCGGCACGCCTCGACCCATGCCGCCGGGGTGGTGATCGCCGACCGCCGGCTCACCGACCTGCTGCCCCTGCAGCGGCCCACCGGCGGCAGCGTCTGCGTCACCACCCAGTTCGACATGGACGCGGTGAAGAACGTTGGGCTGGTGAAGATAGACTTCCTGGGGCTGCGCACGCTCACCGTGGTGCGCTCGGCGACGGAACTGGTGCGCAGGAACCGCGGCGTGGAACTCGATTTCACCCGGATGCCCTTCGACGACCGGCCCACCTACGAATTGCTCTGCCGCGGCGACACGGCCGGGGTGTTCCAGTTGGAAAGCGCGGGCATGCGCGACGTGCTCAAGCGCCTGCAGCCCGACCGCTTCGACGACATCGTCTCGATCGTGGCGCTCTACCGCCCCGGGCCGATGGGCGCCATCCCCGATTTCATCGAGGGCAAGCACGGCCGCCGCGAGATCACCTACCTGCACCCCCTGCTCAAGCCCATTCTCGAGGAAACCTACGGGATCATCGTCTACCAGGAGCAGGTGCTCCAGATCGCGGTGCAACTGGCCGGCTTCACCATGACCCAGGCCGACGACCTGCGCTCCGCCATGAAGCGCAAGGACGACACCCTCATGGTCACCCTCACAGCCGAGTTTGTGCGGGGCTGCCGCGAGCGCAAGATCCCGCAGTCCGCAGCCAACGAGATCTTCGCCCAGATGCGCGAGTTCGCGCGCTACGGCTTCAACAAGGCGCACAGCGCCTGCTATGCCCTGCTCGCCTACGCCACCGCCTACCTCAAGGCGAACTACAAGACCGAGTTCATGGCCGCGCTCCTTACCAGCCTCATGGACAAGAAGGAGGAGATGGCGGTCTACGTGGAGGAGTGCCGGCGCATGGGGATCGCGGTGCTTCTGCCCGATCTGAACCAGAGCGGCGAGGAGTTCACCGTGGCCGGCGAGGGGATCCGCTTCGGGCTGGCGGCGATCAAGCACGCCAGCCGGGGCGCCGTCGAGGCGCTGGTCGCGGAGCGCGGCCGCAACGGGCCCTTCGCCGACCTACACGACCTCTGCGCGCGGGTGGATTCGACCGCGCTCAACCGGGCGGTGCTGGAGAGCCTGATCAAGGCCGGCGCCCTGGACAGCCTGGGGGGCCATCGCGCGCAGTGGCTGGCGGCGTTGGACAGCGCGCTCGAGGCCGGGCAGCGGGCCTGTCGCGACCGGCGGTCGGGGCAGGTGAGCCTGTTTGGCGAAGCCGAGCCCGCGGTCCAGGAGCGCACGACGCCCCTGCTCCCCGATGTGCCGGAGATGCCGCGAGAGGAATTGCTGGGGTTCGAGAAGGAGTATCTGGGGCTGTATCTATCGGGCAACCCGCTGCTCGCGGCCACCGAGGCGCTCCAGGAGCACGTGACCGCCACCGCCGCGGACTTGCTGGAGAAGCCGCAGGCCGACGACGTGATCCTGGGCGGGATCGTGACCTCGTGCCGGCGGATCATGGCGAAGACGGGCCAGCCGATGATGTTTCTCACGCTGGAGGATCGCACCGGGCGCGTCGAGGTGACGGTGTTCCCCAGCGCCTACGAGCAGGGGTGCGCCGGGTTGGAGAAGGACGCGGTGGTGCTGGTGCGCGGCCGGGCCGAGGGCGACTACCGGCGCGATGACTCGCCCGAAGCGCGCCCCACGCCAAAACTCCTGGCGAGCGCCGTGGCCAGGCAGGGCGATGAAGAGGCGCTGAACAGGCTGCTCAACATCAAGGCGCGAAGGCGCGGGCGCAACAACCACACCAACAACCACCGCGAGGCCGGCGAGCGGCGTAAGGCGCCGGCGCGGGCGCAGGTGCACATCCGGCTCCCGGCCGCTTATGCCGAGACCGGGGTGCTGGCGGCGCTGCGGCAGTTGCTGGTGCGGCATCGCGGCGAGCGGCTGGTGCTGCTTCACATGCCCGAGGAGAGGCAGGGCGCCACACTGGCCCTGGGGCGGCTGTTTGCCGTGGCGGATGGGCCGGAACTGAAGCAGGCCGTCGAGGGGCTGCTCGGAGAAGGGACGATCTGGACCGAGACCGTCCAGTGAGAATACCGGGCCCCGGCGCGCCGGGGCCAACCACGAGGGAGGACGATCATGCCGGAAACCAAGATCCTGCTGCCCGAGCGTGAGCTGCCCACGCAGTGGTACAACATCGCCCCGGACCTGCCGGTCCCGATGCAGCCGCCGCTCCACCCCGGGACCCACCAACCCATCGGCCCTGCCGACCTGGCGCCGCTGTTTGCGATGGAGTGCATCAAGCAGGAGGTGAGCCAGGAGCGCTACATTGACATCCCCGACGAGGTGTTGAAGGCCTACACCATGTGGCGGCCGACCCCGCTCTACCGCGCCTGGCGGCTGGAGAAGGCGCTCGATACCCCGGCGAAGATCTATTACAAGTGGGAGGGCGTGAGCCCGCCGGGAAGCCACAAGCCCAACACCTCGGTGCCGCAGGCGTTCTACAACAAGGCCGAGGGGATCAAGCGGCTCACCACCGAGACCGGCGCCGGGCAGTGGGGGAGCGCGCTCGCCTTCGCCTGCAACCTGTTCGACATGAAGTGCACGGTGTACATGGTGCGCGTGAGTTACCACCAGAAGCCCTATCGCAAATCGCTGATGCACGTGTGGGGGGCCGACGTCTATCCCAGCCCCAGCGACCAGACCCGCTCGGGCCGCGCCTTCCTCGAGAAGGACCCCGAGCACCCCGGGAGCCTCGGCATCGCCATCAGCGAGGCGGTCGAGGACGCCGCGACCCACGACGACGCCCACTACTCGATCGGCAGCGTCGCCAACCACGTGCTGCTCCACCAGACGATCATCGGCATGGAAGCGAAGAAGCAGATGGAGATGGCGGGCGATTATCCCGACGTGGTGATCGGCTGCGTGGGCGGCGGCAGCAACTTCTCAGGGTTCGCCTACCCCTTTGTGGGCGACCGGCTGCAGGGCAAGCGCAAGGTGAGGGTGTTGGCGGTGGAGCCGATGGCCTGCCCCACGCTCACCCGCGGCCAATTCCGCTATGACTTCGGCGACACGGCCGGGTTGACGCCGCTCTTCCCGATGTACACGCTGGGGCACTCCTTCGTGCCGGCGGGGATCCACGCGGGCGGGCTGCGCTACCACGGGGATGCGCCGTCCCTCTCGCTGCTGGTGCGGGAGAAGGTGATGGAGGCGGTCGCCTACCATCAGAACCCGGTTTTCGAGGCGGCGGTGACGTTTGCCCGGAGCGAAGGGATCGTGCCGGCGCCCGAGACGGCGCACGCGATCAAGGCGGTGTTCGATGAGGCGGAGGCGGCCAAGAAGGCGGGCGAGAAGCGCGTGATCGCGTTCAATTGCAGCGGCCACGGGCACTTCGACCTGGGCGCCTATGACGCCTACTTTGCGGGCGAACTCCAGGACTACGCGCTGCCGCAGGAGGAGATAGACAAGGCGCTGGCGGAGCTGCCGCAGATCTAGTGGCGCTTCGGCCGCTATTGTAGGGGAGCCCCTGTGTGGGCTCCCTGGCCCCCCGCAGGGGGCCGTCAGGAAGAAGGCCTGTAGGGCCTTGGGCGGCCACAGTGGGCCGCCCCTACGAAAGCAATGAAACAGTTCAGTACGGCGCGGCTGGCCGCGGCGGAGATCGCGGCCGAGATCGCGCGGATGGCTCCGGCGTGGACGCCGGAACAGGAAACTGCGGTTGCGGAGATCGTCGCCGCGGTCCGGGACCGCGGCGACGACGCCGTCATCGAGCACGTGCGAAGGCTGGACTGGCCGCAAGCCAGTCCGGCCGCGCTGCGCGTGCCCGCCGGGGAGATCGAGGCCGCAGCGCGTGACGTGGGCGACGAGGCGCTGACTGCGTTCCGCGAGGCCGTCGCCGAGGTGCGCCGCTTCCACGAGGCGTTTGTCCCCGAGGACCGCCTCGACGCCAGGCCCGATGGCACGGTCCTGGGCGAGCGGTACGTGCCCATTGATGTGGCCGGCGTTCTGGCCCCGGCCGGAAGGGCGCCCTATCCATCGTCGCTGATGATGACCGCGGTGCCGGCGCAGGCGGCCGGCGTGCCGCGGATCATCGTCGCGTCGCCGCCACAGCGTGACGGCCGGGTGCGGCCGGAGGTCCTGGCCATGGCGCAGGTGCTGGGGCTGAACGAGATCTATCGCGTGGGAGGCGCGGTGGCGGTGGCGGCGCTCGCCTTCGGCACCGAGACCATCCCCAGGGTGGACAAGATCGCCGGGCCTGGGAATGAATACGTCATGCTGGCCAAGCGGGCGGTCTATGGCGTGGTGGGCGTGGACGGGCTCTACGGGCCCAGCGAGGTGGTCGTCATCGCCGACGAGGAGGCGCCGCCCGGCCTGGTCGCCGCGGACTTGATCGCCCAGGCGGAACACGGGGCCGGTTCGCTGGCGGTGGTCATCTCGCCTAGCGAGCGCTTGCTCTTGGCCGTGACGGAAGAGCTCAACCGGCGCGCGGAGGGCCACGCCCGCACCATCCTCGAGACGCGCGGCGCCGCGGTGCTCACCCGGGATCTCGACGAAGCCTGCGAGGTGGCGAATGCGCTCGCGCCCGAGCACCTCGAACTCATGGTGCGTGAGCCTATGCCGCTGGTGGCGAAGATCCGGCACGCGGGATGCATCCTGCTCGGCGACGACTCGCCGGCGCCGGTGGGCGATTACATGGCCGGCCCCAGCCACGTGCTGCCGACCGGGCGCACGGCGCGCTTCTCCTCCGGCCTCGGCGTACGCGACTTCATGACGCGCTCGAGCGTGATCCGGGTTTCGCGCGAGTGGCTCCAACGCCATGGCAAGACCGTGCAGCAATTCGCCAACCTGGAGGGCTTCCAGGGGCACGCGGAGTCGGTGGGCGAGAGGATCTCGCGCCGATGAGGGCGGCGCGTTATCTGCGGCGCGGCAAGATTCTGCTGCGCCCGGAGGTCGAAGCGCGCGTGCGCGAGGTGGACACGCTCATCTTCGACGTGGACGGCGTGCTGATAGATGTGTCGAACTCCATCCGGCTGGTGAACGGGCTGGCCGCGCACCGCTACCTCACCCAGGTCGTCGGCTGGCCCGACACCGGGCCGCTGGTGGACCCGGCGGAGGTGGACGAGTTCAAGCGCGCCCCGGGCTTCAACGACGACTGGGACCTCACGGCCGGGCTGGTGCTGCTGCTCCTGGTGAGGGCTCACCGCGCGCGGACCCACCAGGCCAGCCGGCTCAAGCAGGCGCCGCCGTCGGTGGAAAGCCTGACGCAGGCGCTCCGGCGCAGCGGCGACGGCTTCGCGGGCCTGCAGCGGCTGCTGTTGGAGGGCCTGCCGGAAAGTGCGCGCCAGGCGATTCTGGCGCAGTGGGACCGCGCGACGATCACGCGCATCTTCAAAGAAATTTTCGCGGGCGAGAAGTACTGCCCCGTATTCTACGGGTTCGAGCCCCAGTACGTGCGCGGGCCGGGATATATCGAGCGCGACCGGCCGCTGGTGGGCCGCGAGGACCTGCCGCGGCACGTGCCGCACCTCGCGATCTACAGCGGCCGCACCTGGGAGGAGACCCGCGCGGCGCTCGAGTGCGTCGGCTGGGCCGAGCGCATCGGGCGCGAGGACGCGGTCGTCGCCGATGACGGCATCCTCAAGCCCAACCCGGAAGGGCTCGCGCGGCTGGTGAAGCGCTGCCGAAGCAAGGCGGCGATCTTCGTGGGCGACATGCCGGATGATCGAGAGGCCGCGCGGCGCTACCGGGAGGCCCGCGGCAGCCAGGACACCGAGGTGTTCGACTGCCTGGTGATGAGCGGCCCGATCAAGCAGATGGCGGAGGCTAGGCAGGCGGGGGCGGACATCATCGCCCCTGATGCGCGGAGCCTGATCCGCTGGGTGGACAACGTGCGAGCCGAGCCAGTGGAGGCGGTGAGATGAGGAAGGCGCAGGTAAAGCGCAAGACCCGCGAGACCGACATCGTCGTCGAGTTGAACCTCTACGGCAGCGGGCAGGCGAAGGTGAAGACCGGCATCGCGTTCTTCGATCACATGCTCACCTCGCTGGCGCGCCACGCCCTGCTCGACCTGACGCTGCGCGCCAAGGGTGACCTGGAGGTGGACCAGCACCACACCGTCGAGGACGTCGGCCTGGTGCTCGGGCAAGCCGTCAAGCAGGCCCTGGGCGACCGCAAGGGCATCGCGCGCTTCGGCAGCGCCGCGGCGCCGATGGACGACGCCTTGGTGCTGGCGGCGGTGGACCTGGGCGGCCGGCCCTATCTGGCATACGAACTCATCCTGAAGGGGAGGCGGGTGCGCGCGTTCGACACGGAGTTGATGGTGGAGTTCTTCCGCGCGCTGGCGCAGGGCGCGGCGATGAACCTGCACATTCGCCAGTTGGCAGGCAGGAACACCCACCACCTCATCGAAGCAGCCTTCAAGGCGACGGCGTGCGCGCTGCGCCAGGCGGTGGCGAAGGAGCCGCGGGCGCGCGGTGTGCCGTCAACCAAGGGCGTGATCTGAAGTTGCGGACGCACTCCTCTC
>Ga0315288_10005683_pt1 | contig 15854 bp, 15 predicted proteins | sample YL17G11_20_MG_FD_203454 | JGI IMG/M metagenome (GOLD analysis project Ga0315288, IMG submission 203454) | Sediment microbial communities from Yellowstone Lake, YNP, Wyoming, USA - YL17G11_20 | ecosystem: Environmental > Aquatic > Freshwater > Lake > Sediment | place: USA: Wyoming | collected...
GGCTACGCTATCGCCGAGGCCATGGCCATGGGGTACCGGCCGCTCATCAATGATTTCCCCGGCGCTAATGGGCTATGGCCTGCCGAGTGTCTCTTTTCGTCGGTGGACGACCTGGTCCGGTTGATCGGTGATGATGGCGCCTATAAGACTTTAGAATACCGCCGTTTCGTGGAAGAACGTTACAATCTTGTACTGCAGTTCCAGGCGATCGCTGCTTTGATCGAGGAAGTCCTCCCGGAAGCGGAGCCAACAGTGGGAAAGGTAGCTGAGTTTTCAGGTGTAGCACCGGTCGCACCGGTAGCTCGACCATGTGCACCTCTTGTAAGCATAATCATCCCATCGCTCAATTACGGTCAATATATTCGTCAGAGCATCAATAGCGTTATTGAACAAAAGTATGAAAAAATAGAAATAGTAGTTGTAGAAGGGGGATCCACCGACTCAACTATTGAAATTCTCGAAGAGTATGGCGATACAATTCGATGCATCAAACAACAAAGCAAAGGGCCTGTGGAAGCAGTAAATGAGGGCATTCGTGCTGCAAAGGGTTCATTCATAGGTTTTCTTGGTGCAGATGATATATATATGCCGGGAAAAATAGAATTTCAGGTTGATGTACTTATGAACAATCCATCCATAGATGTTGTTATCGGGGACTGCATTATAATTGATGCGAATGGTCAGGAAGTAAATGTTTGGCGTTATGGACAGCTTCCTAATCGTCAGGAGTTAATAAGAAGAACCTTATTGCATAATTCTTTTATAAACGGTTTGAGTGTTCTGATGAGACGAGAATGCTTCGATATGGTTGGAAACTTTGATGAATCTCTCCGTTCCTGCGCTGATGGTGATCTGTGGCTCAGATTATTAAAACATGGCTGCACCTTCAAGCATTATCCTGTTTTATTTGTAAAACACCGAAGACATGGTAAAAATATTAGTGGGAACGATAAAGCAGAACAATATGTAGAACAATTCCGCATTAAAACGCTTCAGAATTTTACTCCGGAGGACCTTTTCGGTGATATTCTTTCGGATGGCAAGCTTTCAATCAGTTCAGCTTACGAAAATCTTGCGCAGATTTTGTCCCGCAATTCAAAAATCCAATCAGCAGAAGTTGCTTTAAAGAAATCATATCAATACAAGAACCAATGAAATTGCCTTCGCCATGTCACGGACGACGTCCTTGAGGTGCATACCTGCCGCTGGAATCGTGTTAGGGGACTGCATAGTAGATCACCTGACTGCCCAGCGTGTCGAATCGAAAAGGGACATGGAGAAGCGGTGAGAGCGCCGATTTAAGATGTTCATGTTTTTCAGGATCAATGTAGAAGAGGATGAAACCGCCGCCGCCTGCGCCCAGAATTTTACCCCCCAGGGCTCCTGTTGCCATCCCCTTGAGGTAGATGTCGTCTATCTGCGATGTGGAAACCTTGTCGGAAAGGTTTTTCTTCAGCAACCATGTTTCATGAAGCAACTTTCCGAAGTCGTCATACCCTTTAGCGCCGTCGTTGAGGATATCAACGGCGGAATCGACCAGCCGGTGCATGGCCCTGAGTTCGTATCTCTTTTTATCGAGCTGCTGGAGCTTGTCCTTCTCGATCTCCACGGCAAAACGGGCAAACCCTGTAAAAAAAAGCATGAGATGGCTATGCAGATAAGCTATCTTTTCACTGCTGATCGTTACAGGGATTATCTCAATGTTATTCGACGAAAAGACGATCTTATTCAACCCGCCGAACGCCGAGGCAATCTGGTCCTGAGAACCGACCGCCTCCTTAATCATCTCCTGTTCCACCTGGATGGCTTCAAACGCCAGCCGTTTCTTGGAGATCATTTTCCCTTGCAGTGCATATAGCGCATTGAGGAGCCCGACGGTAAAGGCCGAGCTGGAACCCAGGCCGGAATGGGACGGAAGGTCACCGTCATGCTGCATCACTAATCCTTCTGTAATGTTCATAAAACGATATACTTCTCGTACCGCGGGATGATCGATTTCATCGATTTCGTTAAAGCCTTCCTGTTTAGAAAAAAACACTATTTTGTGCTTTTTGTCGAAAAATGGCGGCAGCTTTCGACAATGAACATAAGAGTACTTGTCGATGGTTGTGGAAAGAACGGCCCCGCCATGTTCCCGATACCATGCGGGGAAGTCGGTGCCGCCACCGAAAAAAGATATACGAAATGGTGTGCGTGTAATGATCATAGATACAACCCTTCCCGATATTAACGTTAATCTCTGACGCTAAATATCTTATTTTCTATAGAATATATGTAGTATCGATCTCTAATAGCCCGATAGAAACGATTGGGTGGTGTATTCATCACGAGAAACATACCTATCAAATAAAGAAAATGAGGTATGCGAGCCAAAATGGGACCTAATAGGTAAATGTTGAGTCTGATCTCTTTTTCCTTCTCTGAAAAACACTTGAGCACCGATTTTTCCATCACACCTGAAAGATCGCCATCGTAACCCGGATCAAGGTATCCCTGATTAACACAATACTTATGGAGATCCGTTCCTTTCATTGGCACTGTAACGGTGTAAGAGGCATAGGTTACATTGCCCTCCCGAGACAAGCCTATCGTATCCAGATCATCTTGCACTGTGGATTCTGGTGCAGCGAGCATATAATTAACCCAAGTATTAATACCGTAAGAATTTACAAGCTTGAGTTTCTCAGTAATGTTCTCGCTACGCATTTTTCTCTGCAAAACTTTCTCTCTTACATGGCGAGAGGTACTATCAACGGACAGGTGAACGGAAAAGCATCCAGCTCTTTTTAAAAGCCGCAGGACATTGTCGTCGATGGCATCAATGCGCAAATAGCAGTTAAAGGGGATCCCGATCCGTGCAGCATATTTCTCTGTAAATTCTAATAACCAGTCATCTGCCCGCATCACAAAGACATCATCTCCAAATTTAATGAAATCCATGCGATACTTACTCTTGACCAATTCAATCTCACGCAAAATACGCTCTACACCAAAGCGCCTAACATAGCGCCCCTTCCCCCTGTAGAGCTGGCGCAAATAATTATTGGCGCAGTAAGTACAACTGAAAGGACATCCTCTTGTTGTATAAAATGTCTTTTTAGATACTTGCCCTAAATAAGAATTTGCAAGAATCAAGTCGCGGTCTGGAAAAGGAATTTCATCTATGTCGGATATCAGGGTGCGTAACTGGTTGCAGCCCTTTGGTGTGATCAGGTTATCCAAATCATCGTAAGATTCCCCTGCATCTACACGCTTCAAGAAATCTTTAAATACCCACTCACCCTCTCCAACGGTATAAACATCCATACCGCTTTCGGAAAAAGTGTCGGGTGAAAAAGTAGCTTGTGGACCACCCAATATTGATATGAATTTGTGGATTAGCTTTGCCTTTTTATTCAAGTCAACCGCACGCTGAAAACCAACAATATTTATGGAGTAGGCAACTATATCGGGTTTGATTTCTTTAACTTGTGTCAAAAGGTCTTTCGGAGAAAATATTTCCTTCTCCAAGGTACAAAAATAGGTTAAGTGCCCCGACTGCTTTGCGACCGCGGAAAGATACGATATGGCTATATGATCGGCAAAACTCAGATCATGAGTACAAAACAGTATCTTCATAAATTACCTGTCATAATGATTTTTATACCAATTTATGGTAATTTTCAGACCTTCCTCAATGGGGGTTTTTGTTTCAAAACCTAATGCGCTTTTTGCTTTTTGCGTATCAATCAGCCGTTTGGGAATCATCGTGGGCTTTGACGTGTCATAGTTGATTACTGCGCCATCATATCCTTCAATACCGATCATGAGATTCAATAAGTCTTTCAACACGTATTGTTTGCCACTGGCGATATTCAGGAAATCAAATCCATTAATCCTTTCCATTGCCAGAAGGAGCCCATTAATCATGTCATCAATATAAATAAAATCCTTGATGTCCGATCCATCGCCCCACACCGTTATAGGATTATGCCGTTCAACAACTCGCCTGATCAGGGCAGGCAAAACATGTGACGTTTCCCACTCAAAATCATCATAGGGACCGTAGATGTTGGCAGGCCTTATCACTATGGTGGTCATGGGTTTTTTAATCTTTGTCGCATACATTTCGCACATGATTTCGCTGAAACGCTTCATCCAGGCAACGATAAAATATTTATCGTAGAATTCATTGATAACATCGTTTTCCTGAGCCGGTTGGTCGGTCACGGGATACACGGTATTGGAACTGATGAACAGGAATTTCTTGACATTGGCTTCATAGCTGGCTTCAAGCATCAAAGCATTCATGATCAGGTTGGGCGTAAGATGCACAAGCGGCGTTTTTTCCATGACCGCAGCGCCTGATGTGTTTGCAGCACACATAAAGACATAATCAATACCTTCAGCGGCCTTTCGGCAATCTTCCGGGCTTGTCAAGTCGGTCTGCACATATTCGATGTGTTCGTTGTTAACTATAGGCGACCGCCGATGAATCGTTGCGCGGACATTGGCGCCTAAAGACAAAAGCCTCTGTATCAGATTGACGCCAACAAATCCCGTACCACCGGTAACAAGTATCTTTACTCCCCTATACATACTCATTCCCTTCATCTCTTCTTGATAGGATAGGGTTTCTAACAGGCCACCACAAATTCAAATCGGGATCGTTCCACAATATTGTAAATTGTCCCGCCCGGTTATAATAACTGGATTGCTTGTAATGAAAAATTGCCACTTCGCTCAAAACGACATGTCCATTACCGAATTTTGGTGGGATGAGAACCTGAAGCCTATTCTCGTCTGATAGCGTAAACGCCTCCCATTGACGATATTGAGGTGAAGTTTCATCCCAATTAATAACCATGAGATAAAACTTGCCGTGGAGGCAGGAAATCAACTTCCATGTCTCCGCATCTCCGTGAATACCTCGCAGAACATGACGGGAGGATACGGAGATGTCATCCTGCACAAAATTTACGGCTATGCCTGATTCCCTATACAGTTCTTCATTGAATATTTCTACATAGGTACCCCGAAAATCTTCAAAAACAGTCGGAGGTTTGATAAGAAGAACGCCATCAAGTTTTGTTTTTTTAACTTCCATTCATCATGCTCCTTCTGCAAAATAATTTTTGCGTTTCATGTATTCCTCCTGGTTAGCAATGTACCATTCCCATGTCTGCGTCAAACCTTCAAGCAGAGATGTCGTGGGGTTGTAGCCCAGCGTCTCGCGGGCAAGAGAGATATCCATCACTCTCTTTGGAAAGCCTGATGATTTTGTATCGTCAAACCGGTAATTGAACGGTATGAATTTGTTTAGTGTTTCTATAAGCTCACGGATGGTGTACCCTTCGCCGCTTCCGAGATTCACGTAACGACCCTGCGTACCGTGATGCAATGCGAGAATCACTCCTTCTGCTACATCTCTACTATACGCAAAATCCCTGATCGCCGAACCATCCCCCCATACAACCAGCGGGTCTTCACCATGATAAATACGGTGCATCAGAGAAGGAATCACCATGGCATTCTGGGGGTCAAAATTATCGCCAGGGCCGTAGACGTTACATGGTCTGACGACAGCAAAGTTCTCAAGACCATATTGAATCCGATATGCCTGAACCTGCATCTCCGCCACCCGCTTGGCCCATCCCGGAAACATGTCCATCGGCGGCTCGGTTTCCAGAGTTTCAGACTCCTTGAAAACCTCGGCACTGCCATAAGCGCCAATGGAGCTTGTATAAACCACCTTCTGCACGTTGTTCACCCGGCAAGCTTCAAGCATATTGGTATTCATCATGAGAAGTGGGACAAAAAAGCTGGCCGGTTTCTTTACCGTCACATCAATCGAACCCTTGATACCTGCGATGTGGAAGACAAAATCCACGTTACGGGTTATTTCCTTGCAGAAGTTATAATCGCTCAGATCACCATAAACATATTCCGCTAAGGGGTTTATTTTAAGCTTGTCTAATGAAACACTACGAACCTTTGCTCCGGCGTCACACAGTATATTGACTATTTCGCGGCCAATCATGCCCGTACCGCCTGTGACAACAGCGTTTCTTCCGTCTAATATATTTCTCAAATTTACAGCCCAGACCATCAATTAACTCCTATTAGTATTTTTCCTAACAGGGGGGGAGCGGTGCCACACTACCAAACACCATCCATCATTAAAGGTGCTACCGATAAGCTTACGTCGCTTAATTATTTTTAGCATCCCTGATTCTTGAAGTTTTTCCAGATGCCTTAGGTAACCGTCGAGGTAATTTCGTTTCTTCGCATAACGATCCGCCAAGACATCAAGAAGAACATCATCTTTACTAAACTCAGAAAATGGTTCTATGTGCACATATATAGAGGCGGGCTGACTATAGAAATAATCAAATAGTGGTTCAAAATCTGTGCCTAGTTGCTCCATTGAACCGAATGTCAAAATTGCGCTACCAGATTCTACATGAAATTCAGGATCAGGGTGAAACAAGTCGATAAAGCGACCATGAAAACGATTTTCAGGGTGCGTTTTTTTTGCCCGACTATCTGCAAGGCTGAGTATTGTTTCTGAAGCACCGGCCCAATCTAAACCATGATAAGTTTTTCCAGGCACTATTCGTCCAAAGGCAAGCAGATTATGGCCGGGGCCGCAACCAAACTCATAAATGGAAGACACATTGCGGAAATAAGCATTAGCGATTATGATCTGAAGAACAGATAGAAAGTGTGCCTCGAAGTGTGGCGACCTTGGTAAAATATAATCACCCCATAGCCTCATTATGGTTTGACCACGCCGGTAATAATAAGGTAAAATCGTCGCTTCATCGAAGTTGGAATTAATATAATCGTTGAGATTCTGCTCCCACCCTTTTTCCCAGGCATCCAACCTCTTGGGACCCGAAGAAACCAGGGGTTCGTCGAGTATACACAGTATTTTCAGAATTTGGCTGTCGCGTTCCTCACGGGTTAATAAGCGGTAGCCAAGATCCAACTGGTTGATTAGGGCTACCGCTTCATCGGGTACTTCTAAAGCGAATATGCTTTCAAAGTCGGACTTACCGAGGTATTTCCAGTCTTGGCTATTATCAATGCCAATGTTACTAACAAAATGTTGATGATGTCTTTCCATCGATCATTCCACAATAAAGTAAGAAACTCGCGAGGCATATCGGTAACGGCGCAAGCTGATATTGTTAAGTCCGAATACTTCCATGAGTGCAGCTGTTTCGCCTGGTGAATCGGGATCATTTAATTCATCGAAGCCCAGGATGGAACCCTTCACCAGGCGGGGTTTGATCGCCTCCAAACAGACCTTTGTCGGTTCGTACAGGTCGAAATCGAAGTATGCCATGGCGACGATGGTTTCGGGATGCTTCTTAAAATAATCATAGATGGTCTTGCAGGCATCACCGACGGCGAAGTCATACTTTTTGATATGGCCGAGAGGATTATCATTCTCCTGGAGAGACATGAGCGTATCCAGATAGGGTAGATAGTCTTCCGTTACTTTGATGTTGCCCTGCTTGATCATCTCTGACGTACCATCTTTTTCGCTCACGCATGGAAAACCTTCGAACGTATCAAAGCCGATGATTTTCTTGTGGCGATTGAAAGGTTCGTATATGCCTCGCATAGCAGCGAAAAGCGACATATTCTGCCCCCAGCGAGTGCCGAAGTCCATAATCACTCCCTGAATGTCTATAGCCTGCCTGTAAAGGAAGTCCATAAACAAGAGGCGTGACAGGCTCTTCGAGTTCAGAAACATGCCCAGATTCATGATGAGCTGGTCGTCTGGAATAGGACTCTTTCGAAAGTGCTGGACCCAATTGTCCCTTACAGTGTTTTCATTTTCGCTACCATAGTTCATTCCTCCAAACGTAACTTGCGGCATGGATATTCCCTCCTTCTAATTTTTGTTTTGTTAAGATGGCTGTGATCGGATCCCATTTTCAGTTCTTGAGATAGTCGCGCACGGTGCGGTATATGGTCTCTTGATCGATGCCATAATGTCGGCGGGTAATTTCCCGCCCACCATACTGGTACGAGGGTTTATATCCCTGCGCCATGGAAAGCCCCACCCTTTTAATAGGCACATATCGTTCTTTGTCACAAAGTGTTTCGCAGACGGCGCTTCCCATTCCTCCGGGGAGAAAGTGTTCCTCGATGGTTATTATCTTTCTAACCTCAGAAATATCCGCAATAAAAGCGTCGGGATCGAAAGGGAGCTCAAAGACATCCATGACACTCACGGAGATCCCCTCTGTTGCTAAAACAACGGCAACATGCAAGGCCGTGTGGACCATTGGTCCGGTAGCAGCAATCATCAAGTCATTGCCTTGACGCAAACGAACAAAGCCGCGGGAGAAATCCGTTCCGGGGGTGTGTACATCGGGACAAAAATCCTTATCTATCCTTATGTAGAGAACTCCCCCTTCGTTATGAGCAGAAATATCAACATATGCAGCTGCCATCTGATTATCGCTCAAGTTTACCACGCGCATATCCGGAAACGCCCGCATGACGGCAACATCCTCCAGCAAGTGGTGGGTAGGGCCATCTGTACAGTAACTCAGGCCTGTGCCCATGCCAAGAACGGTAAGGGGTATGCCTTGGATCAGACAAGCAACGCGAATGTTTTCCAAACAACGTAAGGTAATGAAAGGGCTTATAGCATACACATATACTTTTTTGCCCTCCAATGCTAATCCTGAACCAATCAAGATCGCGTTTTGTTCGGCGATGCCTACATTGACAAACTGTTGCGGCATATCAATGCGGAATTGATCCAATGCTGGGGCGCTCATGTCCGCTGCTACAATAACTATGTTTCGATCCGACCTCGCGATTTCATAAAGCCGGCTGAAGATTACATCTCGCTGACTAACATTATTCATAACAACCTCTTTTCTGCATTTCGTTGGTGAATTTATCGGCATCACTACCTTGAGGTGCTCTTCCGTGCCAAAGGGGGTCAAAACACATGGAAGGGATACCATGTCCTTTGACAGTTTCGGCGATAATCACGGTTGGCTTGGTACTGTTCCGGTTTCTTAAGGGCGGGAGTTCCTTTAATAATTCTTGAATCGAGTGGCCATTGATGCGAATCACATTAAAACCGAAGGCACGCCATTTTTCGTCCAATGGCTCGAGTGCTACCAGGTCTTCGGTGAAGTCAGTAACGCAAAGATAATTCCGGTCTATAATGGTTACCAGATTGTTCAACCGATTGTGGCTGGCGAACATGGCCGTCTCCCATATGGAACCCTCGTAGCATTCACCATCACCCAAAATGGCATAGACCAAGAACAGTTTTCGGTTCATTTTAGCAGCTAAGGCGACGCCTGCGGCTGTGCCATAACCTTGTCCCAAGGAACCCGCGGTAATCTCCACACCAGGCACGTCATGTTGAAGATGGACTGCAAATTTGCCATTTTCCTGTGTGAAAGTATCAAGCCAATCCATCGGAAAGAAACCGAAATCTGCCAGTGTGGTGTAAAGTGCAGGGCTCGCCTGCCCTTTGCTCAAAATCAACCTGTCGCGGTCTTCCCATTTAGGATTTGCCGTATCAACACGAAGAATCCTTCCATGATAGAGGGCAACAAACATATCCAGGCATGACAGGGATGATGACACATGTCCCTTTCCTGCCTTAATGCACATCTGTAGCATACGACATCCTAAATCGTGAGAGCGCTGCTCTAAATCATCGATTCTAATCTCAACATTTTTTGTCATTTCACCCATCCTTGATATAGATATTTCAATTTTGTCGCTTAATCAGGCAAACAATTTCGCAAGTAACAGATATTTATTCTTCTTAGATATTGATTTACTTTAATTCATTTTTAGAAAAAAGAAACCGACTCAGCACTGCAACAGCCAAACTGATGTATATTTCGCTGCAAATAATTCTTCGTTGCACCTCTTCAAATGAAATGCATTCAACACTTACTATCTCTTCATCATGGGGATCACGTAAATCAAATTCTCGTTTCGAAATATCAATTTGGTATATCCAAGGCAATATTGGATATCGGCTGGAAGAAATCACAAGCGAAGGCAATAACTGAAAGCGATCACTCTGCGCTATCCTTATTCCAGTTTCTTCTTGGAGTTCTCTTGCGGCAGTCGTTACCGGCTTCTCATCTACCTTCGCCGCACCTGCAGGCAATTCGAGCGGAATGTCATCTATTACCGGTCTTTTAACTTTTACCATTACAATGGAATGATTATCTACTATAGGCAAAACAGCAACCTGGGGACGATGATACTCTATGGTGTAATATCCGCCCCTATTTCGTAGAGCAAACCATCTATTCTCATGGATTGTAACTACAGGTGTGAGAGATGTGCATTGCGGTGCTATCATACGCAAATCATCTATAGATATCGTCATAATAGATTATCTTCAATTCCTGTTGTGATCAGTTTTGATTTTTTTTATCATATTACTAAGATCGAGCCCGTTTATTCTATAAAGATGCTCTCTGTTGCCAACATCAAAAACATATCTGTCACCAAAACCCAGTTTTGTCATTCCGCTATAAACCCTGTTTGAAAAACAGGCGTGTTCAACAAGAGTATCAAGACCACCTTTATTAAGAAAGGCTTCCTCCATAGTAACAATATGTTTATATTTCCTGAAAATTTTTATCAATAATTGCTCGTTAAACGGCTTTAAAAAATAAACATCTACCACACCGGCGCTGATATTATCCTGTGACAATTTATCGGCTACTTTTAGCGCTTCGTGAGTCATATATCCTGTTGCAACTATACATACTTCAGAACCTTTTCGAAGCTCAGTAAAACCATCCTCAAAAGAAATTTTCTCTTCATCAGAATATAATTCAGGTTGAGCCTTACCATCCATTCTAATATACTTTGGCCCGCTCTGTTTTAACGTATAGTCAACAAATTTTTCTGACAAGATAGGATCGCTTGGCGAAAAAACCGTAAAGTTAGGAAGCACTGCCATAATACAGCTATCTTCTAGGCAATGATGAGTTGGCCCCGTCACGTCATAGCTTAGCCCGGCACCCACACCAATAAGATTGATATTGATGTCCCTGATTTGTGAGAGGATTGAAATACTGGTTCTGATTTGTTCGTAAGCCCGCATTGATAAAAAAGGAGCAATCGCGTAAGCATAAACAATGAAGCCTTCGAGTGCCAGACCCGTTGCGACATTTATCAAGTTTTGTTCAGCAATACCGACGTTAACAAACCGGTCTGCGTATCTGTTTCTCAGTTTATCCAACGCCGGGGCACCAAAGTCAGCAGAAATGAAAAAAATATTTTTATCTGTCCTCATCCTTTCGAAGAGTGCCTCGATGAAAGCATCTCTCATTACTCTTGCAGCCATATCGTTAATTCGTCTCCATCAGTAACTTATCAATCTCTTCAATTGTCAGTGCTTTTATATGGCAGAGAGAATCCTTTTCAAGACGGGCCACTCCCTTTCCCTTCACAGTGTTGGCAATAATCACTTTTGGCTTGTCACTTTTACACATTTTAGCGTGAGTCAAGACATCATACAATTCCACAATATTATGGCCATCTACAATTGTCGTCTGCCAACCGAAAGCTTTAAATTTATCCTCAATAGGTTCAATATCGATAATATTCTTACAATAGTCGAGCATACATATCTTGTTATTATCGATTATCAGTATCAAGTTATTCAGTTTATGATGTGGCGCGAACATAATGGCTTCCCAAACTGAACCTTCAAACAATTCGCCATCTCCCGATAGGACAAAAATGCTTTCTTTTCGATTTCTACGTTTGAGCCCCAAAGAGATGCCACACGCAACTCCAAGACCATGCCCCAGTGAACCATTCACCGTCTCATACCCAGGAATCGAACAGTCGGGTATATCTGCCAATATACCACCAGGCTTACCAACCATCGCCAATTGTTCCATTCCGAAGAAACCTAAGTCTGCCAGGATAGGGTAAAACGAAACAGATCCGTGGGCCTTGCTAATAATAAATCTATCTCTTTGATCTCCAAAGACGTTTTTCGGATCAAAAGTGATAATGTTCCCATAATATAGTGTTGTTAGGATCTCTATACACGACAATGATGATGCTAAGCGAATACCGGGCGCAATTTTATGTATCTTCAATAGCTCCTTTTTTACCCAATCAGCTTTATCCTTCAAATAATCAATCGAATTCATATATTATGTCTATGGTCATGTAATTTTTAGTGGTCATTAATTATCTCTGCAAAAAGCGATTCCCGGATTTAACCCGTTCGCGCCAATATTCCAGCAAGTCCTTCATCGTCTTTTCAAACGGTATCTCCGGTTCCCATCCAGTATGGGCTTTGAACTTTGATGTATCCGGCACCTGTAAATCCGCATCCAACGGTCTCAATCTTTCTGTATCTTGCTGGACTTTAATTTGGTCTTTGTGAGTTGATAGCGAGATTAAGAAATCGAGCATCTCACCAACGGTGCAGGAATATGTTCCCCCGATATTGTAGGATTCACCCTGAATGGGGTTTACCGTAACAAGCATGTAGTATGCCCGCACGGCGTCCCGCACGTCGGCCCACGTTCTGAGTGATTCAAGATTCCCGGCCTTGACCACAGGGGGAATCAATCCCTGCTCTATCATGGCGATCTGTTTGGCAAAGGTAGATTCGGCAAAGACATCCCCCCTACGGGGTCCGGTATGCGAAAACATTCTTGTGATAACAACCTTTTGGCCGTAAGCTTCGGCTTGGAACCTGCCAACCATATCTGTTCCAATTTTTGAAATAGCGTACGGCGAGGCGGGGTGGAAGGGACAATCCTCATTTATCGGCAATCTTTCTCTGGGGACCCTGCCAAAGACTTCCGATGATGAGCATACATGAATGACAGGATCAATTGCTTTACACCCTCTTATTGCCTCGAGCAATCTCAGGGTGCCAAGAATATTTGTATCCAGGGTATGAATAGGCGAGCTGAAGCTCGTTTTCGGATAGCTCTGGGCGGCCAGGTGGAATACATAGTCCGGCGTGGCTTCATTGACGGCATTCTGAAGAGATATAAGGTCGCAAAGATTACCATCTATAAAAAAAACCCTGTCTTTTTTATTCGCGCGGTCCAGCAAATGCGCCACATTATCTAAAGGACTGCGCCATCGGCACATGCCGAATATATCCCAATCGGTATTTGCCAATAAGAAATCAGCCAGATGGGAGCCGACCATGCCGGTAATGCCAGTAATAAGAGCTCTTTTCTTCATTGCTTATCACTCCTGCCTTTCTCAGTATCAATGAATCTATCAATCTTTGTAAAGAATGTTTCTGCTTCTTTATATGAGTTTGGTGTGCCGATATCGATAAATTTTGCATTTTGCGGAAATGCAAAGAATTCCTTACCGATTAATGTTGGAAATAAATCCTTTTCAAGCGAAATATTCCTACTTCCCGGTAAGGCTGCTATCAATTCGCGGCTCATGCAATAAATGCCAGCATTGATCCATCCATTTCTTTTAATGGAATTCTTCTCTTTAAATGAAGTAATCATAAAATTTGAGTCATAATTAACGCATCCGTATCTGCTTACATCTTGCACCATAACCATCGCCAGGGTACATGATGATTTTACTGAACGATGCCATTCGAATAAATCCTGTGGATTAATGTCACAGTACGAGTCCCCATTAAAGATCATGACTGTATCAGATTTTATCATGTCAAATGCATTTCTTATTGCACCTGCCGTACCTAAGGGTTCCTTTTCTTTTGAGTAGCTCAGGGAAAGTGTCTTATATCTCTCACCCAATAACTTTTCGATTTGATCTCCCATGAATCCCGTACACAAAATTACATCCTTACCACCTGCATTCGAAATTTGATCAAGAATAAATGTAATAAATGGATGCCCGATAACGTCGGCAAGAACCTTTTGACGGTCAGAGACTATTGGTTGCAGCCTCTTTCCGAAGCCACCGCATAAAATCAGAATATTAATCGTTGATAAGAGATTAGAGGATATTGTATTAATCATAAAAATAAAATCAGTTTCCTTCTGATGATAATATTACACCTCTCGTTACCCTTTTAAAAGCTTTTTTCCATACCGGACATTTAAACTTGTTTGTCAATCTTTCGCCGCAGAAGCACCCCTCCTCATACAGGGCCTCTCTCTGTTGGAGCTTTTCATCCCTGGGTTGCCGAACCTCTGACCGTGGGGCTTTCTGCTGCGTCTCGATGATTCCTCTCAAGGCTTATTCCCTCAATCCCTAACAAGAAACGGATGGACCCTATCATCCAATGGTGAAAGGGAAGCGGTGCGGATCCGATAAACCAGATTGATCGATTGCCGTGACTCATCAATCCCGAAACCCCTCCCCGCCAGAACCTCTTCATACACCCGTGTATGTAGATCGGTAAACCCATCCGTAAACTCGACCTCCTCCCCATCGATAGTGATGGACCGGTAGGTGCTTCGCACACCCGGGGCTGCCTCGTAAGGAAGATCATGGGGATCGACCGAGAGAAACCACTTCACCCTGGCCCGCTCAAGTTCCAGGTAACCGCTCATCTTCTTGGCATCAGAATGATAGACCCGGCATTCCCCCGCCTTTCCGAAAAGCCAGAGCAAAAGATCAAAGAAGTGGACCCCTATATTGGTGGAGACTCCCCCTGACTTTTCGATGGAACCCTTCCAGGATACGTGATACCAGGCCCCGCGGGAGGTCACATAGGTAAGGCAAACTTTGTGCTGACGGCTGCCGTTGTCCTTTAAAAGCTTCTCCCTTAAGCTTACGAGTTTGGGATGGACACGGAGCTGCAGGATCGTATAGATTTTTCGACCGGTCTCCTCTTCCAGGTCTTGAAGAGCATCGAGGTTCCAGGGGTTGATGACCAACGGCTTTTCACAGATGACGTCGGCCCCTGCTCGAAGCGCCAGACGGCAATGGGCGTCATGGAGGTAATTGGGCGAGCAGATGCTCACGTAATGAACCCTTTTCTCTTCGGGACCCCGCCGCAGCTTCTCCAGATGACGGTCGAACCGTTCAAACTCCGTAAAGAAGCGGACGTCGAAGCAGTACTGATCCAGGATCCCGACGGAATCGTGCGGATCTACGGCAGCGACGAGTTTATTCCCCGTATCCCTGATGGCCCTCAAATGTCGCGGAGCGATGTAGCCGGCCACCCCGGTCATAGCAAAATTCTTGGACACTTTTCAAAACCCTCCCGGACGATTGGACTTTATAAAGGGTCTCAAAATTGAATTGACATAGTCATTAGAAAATCTCCCCTCGCCTCCGCCGAGGCTTTCTGCCTGCGCCAAGGCTTCGGCAGACAGGCAGCCGGCAGGCTGGCCCCTCTTTGCTAAAGAGGGGGATAACAATTTCCCCCTTTGGCAAAGCCTGCCTGCCGGTAGGCAGGGGGGAATAAGGGGGATTTTATGAATTGTCGGAGTAGTATTATTCCGTCCGGCGCCAGAGTCCCAATGCCCGGCTTGAAGTGAGTAATGCGGCTCTGGACGGCGGCGCCTCCCTTTGGTCTCCGACCCAGAGCGGTCTCTCTCCGAGCTGGAGGGCCCCACGAGCCGGAAGCTGACCCGGAGGGTAAAGGGAGGTTAGGAGGGATTTTACAAATGAATGTCTTCATTGTTTTGAGACCTTTAATAACCAAATAAGGCCAGGTTAAGGTTCAGGTTAAAGCTTGAAGTAAAACCAAACCAAATCCCATAGGGAGAAGAGTCATTTGATCTCCTTTTGCATGTCAAAAAAATGACATACCTCGGTTTTGACCACCTCGGCAACCCTGTTTGCCAGGAGATCGATCCGGTCTGAATGCGTCAGGTTTTCCTTAGAATTCATCATCAGTTTTTCCTTGATTTCAGATAGCCCCTTTCCATTTT
>Ga0315288_10005684_pt1 | contig 15853 bp, 14 predicted proteins | sample YL17G11_20_MG_FD_203454 | JGI IMG/M metagenome (GOLD analysis project Ga0315288, IMG submission 203454) | Sediment microbial communities from Yellowstone Lake, YNP, Wyoming, USA - YL17G11_20 | ecosystem: Environmental > Aquatic > Freshwater > Lake > Sediment | place: USA: Wyoming | collected...
ATCCGGCCGCACCCCTGGAGAACCGCTTGAAGGCGATCGCCAACTGGCGCAAGACTCTTGCGGCGTCTTCGGCCGAGAAGAATCCTCCTGAAGCGGGTGCCCGGCCTCCCGAAACGCAACCCCCTCCAGGTGAAACGCCATGAGCAAACGATACGTCTCCGCAGGATGCTACGCAGGCGTCGACCTCGGCGGGACGAATCTGAAGTTGGGTCTGGTCTCCGCCGAGGGCGAACTGCTGCTTCGCCATTCCGCTGCCACCGAAGCCGACCGCGGGCCCGACCACGTCCTGGCGCGCATCGCGGGCGCCGTCCGCGCGCTGTGCGAGGCGGCGCCTATCGACCTCGCGGACGTCTCGGCCGTCGGGGTCGGGGCGCCGGGGCCGTTGGATTCGAGGGCCGGCGTGGTGGTCTTCGCGCCGAATCTGCCCGGTTGGCGAGACGTTCCCGTGAGCGATCGACTTCACCAGAACCTTGGCCGGCCGGTGATCCTGGAGAACGACGCGAACGTGGCCGCCTACGGCGAGTTTCGATGCGGGGCCGGACGCGACGTCCGGAATCTGGCTCTCCTGACGCTCGGCACAGGGATAGGCGGCGGCATCATTCTGGACGGGCGCCTGTTTCGCGGTTCGACCGACACGGGGGCCGAACTGGGGCACATGGTCATCCGGCACGGGGGTCGGCGGTGCGGCTGCGGGAACCGGGGATGCCTCGAAGCGTACGCGTCGGCGACGGCCGTCGTCGCCCGCGCGCGCGAACGCATCGAGGCCGGCCCCGGCGCGCCGGGGTCCGCCCTGGCCGAGCGGCCCGACTTCACCTGCCGCGATGTCTTCGAGGCGGCGGAGGGGGGCGACGCCCTCGCGAAGCGCATCGTGGAGGAGACGGCCGACTATCTCGCCGCGGGCATCACGAGCATCCTGCACGTCCTCAATCCGGAGATGGTGGTGTTGACGGGCGGCATGATGGGGGCGGGAGACGAGTTTTTGAACGGGATTCGCCGCCGGGTGCGCGAGACGGCTTTCGAGCGGGCGTCGAGCGGGTGCGAAATCTGCTGGAGCACGCTGGGCGGCGACGCAGGGATCCTCGGCGCGGCGCTCGCGGCTGAAGCGTTCGACCGCACGGGGCGTCCCGCCTGAACCGTCGGTCGTCTTTCCCTTTCGAGCGGTCCGCTTTGCGCCTTGCCTGAAAACTCGCCGCGATTTAGAATGCGTGGCGAGAAGATTTCCGCCGGCAGAGCGCACGTCCGGCGGCGCGAGGTCGGGGCATGAGAATCCGTTGCCCGAAATGCGGCGCCGAGTGGGAAGGCAAGGACCACATCGGCGTGCGGGACGAGTGCCCGGAGTGCGCGGCCTACCTGCACACGTGCACCAACTGCGTGAACTACGACGCGGCACTGAACGATTGCCGCATCCCCACGACCGACGCGGTCCACGACCGCCGCGGCCAGAACTTCTGCGACGAGTTCGCCTTCGGCCCGCCCTCTGCCGAGAAGCCCTCCGGCAAGCCCGCGGAGAAGCCCGCGGAGAAGCCCGCGGAGAAACGCCTCTCGGCCGAAGAGGCCCGCAAACGGTTCGACGACCTGTTTGGGGATGGTGGCACGTGATGCGCGAGTCCTCTGGCCGCCTCGGCTGTGGGCCTTTTCGGCGCCGGGCGGCTTTCCTCTTGCTGATCCTTTCCGTTTCGCTTGCGGTGGCGGGCTGCACGATCTTCCCTCAGGGCGCCTATTGGCCCTCCTCGCGGGACCACGTGGTTCGCGTGTCCCCCTCGGGGCCGGCGGGAGAAATCGGCGGGGGCCGTCCGCGCGCGGAACGGGTGGCGGCGGCGGCGCGGCGATGGTCGGACAAGTCGCTGGCTGACTCGGCCCGACAAATGAACGGATGGGTCGGCCTCGCAGTGTATATGGATGTCGTGCAGGCGGTCGTCTGGCTGTACGTCGAGCGGGTGACGTACCGTGACTTGGTGGTCGCGGGGATGGAGAGCCTTCGCGCGGCGATGGAGAGCGCGGAGTTTCGCGAGCGATTTTGCGAGGCGCGCGACGAGGAGCGCCGACGGCGCTTCGCCGAGGCGCTCGACATTCTGATCCTGAAGTCGCGCGCCGGGAATCCGTGGTTCGCGTGTCAGGCGGCCGATTGGCTCGCGGTGGCCATGGAGAAAAATCGCGCGCTGCTCGGCGTGCCGGACGGTGCCGTCGTCGCCGAGTTTCTCTTCGGCGCGATGGACAGCCTGGACCCGTACACGCGGTTTCTGACGCCCGAGATGTTGCGGGTGTACGAAGAACAGATCGAGGGGCGGTACACGGGGATAGGCGCGGCAATCGAGAAGCGCGACGGACGCATTTTTTTCACAAGTGTTTTTAAAGGCGGGCCGGCGGAGGCCGCCGGTCTGAAACCGGGCGACGAACTCCTGAGCGTGGACGGCGAAGCCGTCGCGCCGCTCAGCGTAGGACAGGTGACGCGGCGGCTCCGCGGCAAAGCGGGGACGAGCGTCACGCTGAAGGTTCTGTCGGCCGGCGAGGCGGAACCGCGCGAGGTCGCGGTCGTGCGGCGCGTCCTCTCGGTGCCGGCCGTCGAGGACGTCCAGATGGTGGACGCGGAGCGGCGAGTGGGGTACCTGCGGCTGGCGGACTTTCGGGATGGGGTGGAGAAGCCGTTTCGCCGGGCCGTCCGGCAATTGGCGGACCAGGGGGCCCAGGCCCTTATTCTGGACTTGCGGGACAACCCCGGGGGGTCGCTGTTTTCGGCCATAGACGTGGCTGGAGCCCTTTTGGAGGGGGGCCGGGTGGCCCGGACGCGGGGCCGGGCTCTGGGGGCCACGTGGACGTACGACGTGCCGTGGCTGGCGCGTCCGGCGTGGAAGGGTCCGCTGGCGGTTCTGGTGAACGGGCGGACGGCGAGCGCGGCGGAGATCGTCGCGTCGGCGCTGGCGAGGCACGAGCGTGCGACGGTTGTGGGGACGACGACGTTCGGCAAGGGGGCGGTGCAGATCTATTTGCCGATCGAGTGGGGCGAGAGCGCCGTGTCGGTCACGATCGCGCGCGTGTACGACGCCGAGGACGAGTGCCTCGACGGTCGAGGCGTGGTGCCGGATGTGGAGGCGTCGGAGGCGGAGTCGGTGCCGGAGGAATTGGCGGACGATCCGGTCGTGCGTGCGGCGCTGGAGTCGTTGGCGGCGCCGGCGCGGGAGCCCTGACGACGGGTGTCGATTGATTCGCCGGCGCGAGGCGAGGTGAATTTTCTTAAGAAGGGGCGCGCTGCGGGCCGATAACGCGCCAGGAGAGCGGAGACGAAGTCGTGCCGGACGCGACGCTAAAAAAAAGCGCAGCAATTCCGAAAAAGTTGTTGACACGGTTCTCGGCGCGGTCTAGCATCAGGTCATAGGCGTTGTCGTTGAAGTGTAACGGGTCTCTCTGAAAGGAGGACTGCTGATGGCGAAGAAGAAAAAGAAAGTAGCGAAGAAGAAAAAAGCCAAGAGGAAAACCGCGAAGAAGGGAAAGAAGAAAAAGTAGGATGACTTCAGCCGGTCACCGTTGAAGTCACAGCGTTGAGAAACTTCTTGGGGAGATCCGACGTGACTGCCGGATCTCCCCGGCTTTTTGTCGCGGCGCCGTCCGCTCGCAAGTCACGCTTGTATCTAACCGCAAAGTGCGCCAAGAGCGCAAAGAAAGGCGTTAGAGGAGAGGCCGAAAGGCAGAGAGGCTATTGGTTGGTTGCCGTTTGGCGTTCCCCTGTTTCGGCTGTCCTTAGCGCCCTTGGCGTTCTTTGCGGTTAGAGTAGGGGGGTGGCTCGGTGAGGGGATTGACACCCGTCGCCTCTCCTCTTATACTTCGTCCCATTAAGGGCCCGGGCCTGCCGGGCCGCATGTCCTTCCGGTGGCCGCAGAAATCCTTGGCGGGGCGGTCCCAAGAGGCTGCAAGGGGGGTTTTGGACCAAGGGGCGGGCACCGATGGACAAGGGATACGCGAGCGTGCTCAAGGGCAAACTGGACGCGGAGAATCTGGGGCGGCTCGAGGCGCTCCGGAATGAAGCCCTCCGGACCTTCGTCGCCGATGCCGTCGCGCTCTGCGAGCCGGACTCGGTCCTCGTCTGCGACGACTCGGAGGAAATGGTCGACCTGACGCGCCGCCGGGCCGGCGAGGTCGGCGAGGAAACCCCTCTGGCGATCGGCGGCCACACCGTCCACTTTGACGGCATTCTGGATCAGGGCCGCGACCGCGAGGTCACCCGGTATCTTGTGCCGGAGGGCGAATCGTTTCCGAAGGCGTTGAACCAGGTTGAGCGGGAAGCGGGGCTGGCGGAAATCCGCGGCCTCTTGAAGGGGGCGATGCGCGGGCGGGCGATGATCGTCCGGTTCCTCGCGCTTGGGCCTCTCGGTTCGGTCTTCAGCATCCCCTGCGTCGAATGCACGGACTCGTTCTACGTCTCGCACAGCATGAACCTCCTGTACCGGCTGGGTTACGAGGAGTTCAAGCGCCTGAGCGGGCGCGGGGAGTTTTTCAAGACGATCCATTCCTCGGGCCGCGTGGACGAGCGGAGGATCAGCGCGGACGCCGACAAGAAGCGCATCTACATCGACTACGGCACGGACACGGTGTACAGCGTCAACACGCAGTACGGCGGGAACACGATCGGGCTGAAGAAACTGGCGCTTCGGCTGACGATCCGCAAGGCCGACCGTGAGGGATGGTTGGCGGAACACATGTTCCTGATGGGGGTGCGGGGCCCCGGCGGCCGGAAGACCTATTTCGCCGGCGCCTTTCCGAGCGCCTGCGGGAAGACCTCGACCGCCATGTTGCCGGGCGAAACGATCCTCGGCGACGACATCGCCTATTTCCGCGTCCTCGCAGGCGAGGTGCGGGCCGCCAATGCCGAGGCCGGCATCTTCGGCATCATCCAGAACGTCAACCCGAAGGACGACCCCCTGATCCACGACGTCCTGACGAAGCCCGGCGAGGTGATCTTCTCGAACGTGCTCGTCAAGGACGGCCGGCCGTACTGGCTCGGCATGGGCGGGGAACTCCCGAAGGAAGGCGAGAACTTCTCCGGCGCCTGGCGCGAGGGCAAGAAGGACGACGAGGGGAAACCGATCCCGGCGGCGCACAAGAACGCCCGCTATGCGGTGCGGCTGGAGGCGCTGGCGAACTGCGACCCGGAACTGGAGTCCGTCCGGGGCGTGCCGCTCAGCGGCGTCATGTACGGCGGGCGCGACGGGCACGCCTATGTGCCCGTTCAGCAGGGGTTCGACTGGGACCACGGCATCATCGCGTACGGGGCGGCGCTGGAGACCGAGACGACCTTCGCCACCGTCGGCCAGGAAGGCGTCCCGGAAATCAACCTGATGAGCATCCAGGACTTCGTCGCGATCCCGCTCGGGAAGTACGTGCGGAACAATCTGGAGTTCGGCCGGAAGGCCAGGAAGCCGCCGCTCGTGTTCGGCGTGAACTACTTCCTGCGCGACAAGGCCGGGAAGTTCACGAACGGCGTGCGCGACAAGCACGTGTGGGTGAAGTGGATGGAACTGCGGGTCCACGGCGACGTGGATGCGATCCGCGCGCCGACGGGCTGGATTCCGAAATACGAGGATCTCGCGACGCTCTTTCGCGAAGTGCTGGGCGCCGCCTACTCCCAGGAAAACTACGTCAAGCAGTTCACGATCCGCGTGCCGGAGAACCTGGCGAAACTGGACCGTGTCGAACGGTTCCACCGGACGCAGGTGGCAGACGCGCCGCCGGTGCTCTTCGAGGTCCTGGCAGAGCAGCGCCGGCGCCTGGAGAATCTCGGCGCCGCCCAGGGCGATTACGTCTCGCCGTTCGACCTGTAACCCCCCGCTCTTTCTCGAAGAAACCTGATCCGCTCGGGGTGGTTGAAACTATCCGGGTGGTGAACGGACTGCGCGGACCTTTTGGGGAGACCACACATGCGACCGGCACGGATCCCAGCGGCGGCAGGGGCGCTCGTTCTGGGACTGATCGGGGCGGCCATTGGCGCGGCAGAGCAACCTTGGCCGCTGGCCGACGCCGGCCCGAGCGGCAAGGAATCCGCGGCGCCGGCCCCGCTTGCCGGTCTGCCGGCGCCCGTGGCGGACTACCGCAAGGTAGTCAGGAGCACGGACGTCGAGACCTACTCGCGTGCGGCACGGGCCCTGCGGAAGTGGATGATCGAGAACGACCCGCACTGTCCGATCTACCACTTCACCGGCCCGGAAAGTTGGATCAACGATCCCAACGGACCCATCTACCACGGGGGCAAGTATCACCTGTTCTACCAGTTCGATCCCATTGTCGACGGTCAGCGAAGCAAGCGATGCTGGGGGCACGCCGTCAGCGAAGACCTGGTGCACTGGACGGATTGGCCGGTGGCCGTCTGGCCGGACAGCCCCTACGATCGGGAAGGCGTGTACTCCGGGAACGTGTTCATCGACAACGACGGTTTTCCCTGCGCCCTGTACACGGGCAATGTTGCGGGGCACGGCGAGTCGTACGGAATGCTCGCGCGGAGCACGGACGGTTGGATTACATGGCAGAAGAAGAAGGTCATGGACAACAGCCAACGTCCCAATGAGCACTCGCCTGTCCATTGGGACGGGTATGTCTGGCGGGACGGCGATCAATGGCATCAGTTGATCGGGGGCGCCACCGGGGGGGCCGATCGGCAGGGGGCGGCCTGGTTGTGGACGTCGAAAGATCTGGAGCACTGGACGCTCCAGAAGAACATCGCGCCGTCCATCAAGAGGGGCAAGTTCTGGGAATTGCCTTACCTGATCCCGCTGGGCCCAAAGCACGTCCTGCTGGTCGGTGCGGGCAACCCGTATTGGGTCGGCCGCTATGACCGGCACACAATGATCTTTACGCCGGACGATCTCGAGCCGAAGTCCATGGACAACGGCACCTACTACTCGTTCAACGTGAACATGGTGGATGATAAGGGCCCGGGCGGATCGCGACGGCAGTTGATGCACGGCTGGGTGACCGGGCCGGCGACGCCCACCAAGTCCGTGCCCTACTGGCAAGGCGCCCATTCCATCCCGCGGGTGTTGACTCTTTGCGGCGAACACGTGGCACAGCAGCCGATCCCGGAAATCGAAACGCTCCGCGGCGAACATCGACGGCGCGAGGCGGTCTTCATCGAGCCCGGCAAGGACGGCTACCTGCCCGAGATCCGGGGCGATGCGCTGGAGGTAATCGCCACGTTCGACCGTGCGGCGTCGGCCGCCGCCCGCTTCGGTCTGAAACTCCGTGTTTCGGCGGACGGCAAGCAAGCGGTACACGTCTGGTACGACCCGAAGACCGACCAATTCGGCACGGAGGGCGGCGTTGTCAAGAAGGCGTCCGCCTGGGGCGGCATCACGCGACACGGGTCGCAGGACGAGCCGGTCGTGTTGCGAATCTTCCTCGACCGATCCATCCTGGAAGTCTACTGCGGCGGCGCGGCGCTGACCGGTCTCAGCTTCTCCGACCCGGAGGCGCTCGGCGTGGACCTGTTCGCCGAGGGTGGCACGGCGAGGCTGCAATCCCTCGACGTGTGGAAGATGAACCCCCTGTGGAAGCCGTGAGCGCAGGAGAAAATCGCAAGCGTGTTCTGCAACCGCTTCCAACCCCTTCTGCAAAGGGTGGGCGGTCCACGGGGATCCGCGTCAGATCTTACGGGTGGGCAGACCGAGGCTGCGAAGCGGCGGGGCGTCCTTGGCCGCCTCGCAGATCGCCGCGCTGCCGAATCTGGTGCGCCCACGGGTGGCGGCGGATGATTCCCCGGCCCGGGCGCGCAAGCGGGATCTCTCAGGCAATCGGGTCCACCCGGATCCCCGCCAGTTGACCGTACGCCTTGAACAGGCGTCCCTGGTTGCCCAGGATGAACAACTGGTGGAAGCCCTTCACGTCGCGCGTATCGGTAACGCCGTCGAGTTCGATCTCGACCGCCGTGCGGCAGCACCCGGAGGGCGGTTGCGGAATGTTGGAGCGCACGCGGCCGGTGCCGACGGCCATCGACGCCGTGCCGGTGAACGTCATGATGGTCGCGTCCTTGCCTTCCGGCCACAGGACCTGCGGCGAACAGCCTGTGCGCGTGTGGTAACTGCGCAGCAGGTACGGCGCGCAGTACGGGTTGTCGAACCCTTCCAGCCGCGTCGGCGACGTGCAGTGGGCGCCGATAAGCGTGTTGTTGACGGTATTGGGCGACGGGTCCTGGATGAACCCGGGCCGATTGCAGAGCAGGGTCGTCAGCAGCATGCCGAGGGCAGCGCCCTGGTCGGCCTCGCAGCCGGCCGCGATGCCCTCATCGAGCAGCCGCGAGTAGGCCAGGCACACGGGGTTCGCCCAGCCCAGGCAGTCGATGGAGACGCCCTGGCACTTCTCGGCCTCCAGGAGGCGGCGGATGACGACGTAGTTCTTGGCGGCCGCGAGGATGTCGGCCTTCGTCGGCTCGACGATCTCCTTGGCGTTCTTGGCGTAGAAGTTGGCCATGGCGCGGACTTCGTCGGTCTCCTCGACCTTCTTGAACTCCTCCTCGAATCGGGCCTTCGGAATGCCGTGGAACGTCGTGCCGAGGGTCTCGACCGTCTTGTCGCCCCCGCGGCCGGCCACGAGCAGCAGGCGGGTGTGCTTCATGCGCCAGATCGTGGCAAGCATCCGCAGGGCCGTCGCCAGCCACCCGACGTCCTGGCTGGCCCCCAGGAAGGTCTTCGGCAGGTTGCGGCCGCACTGCAGGTTGCCGGTGAAGCCGCTCAGGTTGCTGTAGACGATGGTGGGGACGTCGCCGCGGTTCTGGACGATCTGGTTGACGGGTTCCCAGCGGAAGAGTTCCATGGCGCAGACGATGAGGCCGTCGGGCGGCGATGCCTTGAGCCCGTCGAGGCAGGCGCTCACCTCCTCCGGCTTGTCGAGGGGCGCGGCCTGGACCTCGAGTCGGACGCCCAACGTCGCGGCCGCGTCCGTCAGCGTCTTCGTGAAGAGGGCCTGCTGGGCGTTGACGTCGCAGTTGCCGCCCGGCCAACTCACGACCGGGCCCTGCGCGGGCCGCGCGAACACCACCCTCACCACCGGGTTGCCGGCAGGCTTCGGCTCCTCGCCGAACAACGACGACGCAAAGGCCAACAGGTCCAGTTGCGTCGCGGCGGCGGCAGCGCCCAGCGTGCCGAGAAAACGCCGGCGGTTGACCCTCAGCGGACAACGAGACCTGGCGGGCGTTCCTTCAGCGGGCATCGGCATCCCTCCTGAACCGGGACCCAAGAGCGCCTCGCGCCGGGCGCTGCGTCGTCCCCTTAAGTCCCCCATTGTCGCTGCGGCAACTGCCAAGTCAACGACCATTCGGGGCGCGATTCAGGTTCGCGCCGTAGGCGAAATAATGCATTCCCTGCGCCTCGAGGGGGATTCCGCGTGCAACGTAGATGGCGGGCGACGAGGTGTCAGCGAAACATCTCCGAGCCCTCACGGCGGGCAGCAGGACGCCGGCGATTCGGCCAGACGCTTCTCGACGAACCGCAGGACCGGACCGACGATCTCCAGAAGCAGCGGCGAGCCGCCGAGCCACACGGCCAGTTCGAGCGTCTCGCGGATCTCCTCGGTCGTTGCACCGTGCGCGAGCGCCTTGTTCGTCTCCAGCAGGGCCCGCTCCCTTTCGCGCCCCGTGACGGCCGTCGCCAGGGCCATCAGATACTTGTATTTGAGCGGAATCGCGCCCTCCCGGCCCCAGATGCGGCCGTGATAGTCGGCGATGAGCCGGCCGAACTCCGGGGCGAGCCGCTCCGCCAACGAAACACCCGGGCACTTCTTCCCCGCCACGAAGCCGGCACATGATTTCTTCTTTTCACAGTTCATTGCATGGTCTCCATGTTTTAGCCGTGGATGAGCGGCGGCAGGCACCGCACGCACACCCATTTCGATTCGCCGTTCGTCCGGCACGGGAAAAGGACCGCCTCCGTCTCGCTCGCGCCGCAGCGGAAACAACGCTCCTCGAGGATGGGCCGGCCGCGCTCGGCCTCTCGCTCGCGGGCGGCCTCGGCGTCAAACGCCGGGGCTTCGCGCTCCTCGATCGAGAGCGCACCCGTCGGGCAGACGCCCAGGCAGAACCCTGCCCCGTCGCACAACTCCTCGCGGACGACGCGGGCCTTTCCGTTCACGAGTTCAATGGCCCCCTCGGCGCACGGCGTGACGCAGGCGCCGCACCCGTTGCAGAGCCGCTCGTCAATTTTCACGATCTTGCGTTTCACCGTCCTGGTCGCCGCCATCCGCCTGCCTCCTTTGTTCCGGATTCCACCCTCATGATAGGCCGCGCCCCCGTGGCAGGCTTTGACACAGGTCAAGTCGTGGCGTTTTTGTCAGCAGGGATTCTCGGGGCGGAAACGGGCAATCGGCTCAGTCGCCTTCGGGCGTGAAACCGCTGGCCAGGGCCTGGAGCCCTTCGGGGTTCCGAACCGTGAGGACGGGCCCCTCCACGGCCACCAGGTCGAGGGCGGCGAGGCGTCCGAGCGCCCGGCTCAAGGTCTCCGGGGCGGTCCCGAGGTGGCGCGCGAGTTCCCCCTTCGCGAGGTCGAGCCGCACCTGGGCGCCCTTCTCCAGCGCGACGCCCTTGCGGCGCGCCAGGTCCGTCACGTACCGCGCGAGTCGGCCCGAGACGCCGCTCAGGGCGAGTTGCCCGACGAGCCCCGCCAACTGGTGGCACAGGCGCGCGAGCGACGTGATCAGCCCGGCCGCAAGGGCCGGGTTCTGCCCCAGTTCCTTTAGGAACGCCCCCCGCGGGAAGAAGGCCAGCCGGCTCTCGGAGAGCGTCTCGGCGAACGCGGGAAAAGAGTCGCCCGCGAACATTGCCGCTTCGGCGAACGCCTGGCCCGGACCGAACGCGTGCAGGATCTGCTGCCGGCCGTCCGTCGAGAGTTTGTACACCTTCACCTTGCCGTCCAGCACGACGTAGAAGCCGTCGGCCGCTTCGCCCTGGCGAAAGAGGACCTGCCCGGCCGGGACGCGCCGCTCGACGGCCAGCCGCCCCACGGACTCGCGCGCGGTCTTATCGAGCCCCGCAAACAGCGTCACGTGCTTGAGCATCTCGGCGATGGCCATCAAGGGCGTTGTACCGACTGAATCGCGGCGGGTCAACAGACCGCTAGAACTGGTTTCATAATCCATTTTTGCGCGGCGGTTCTCCTGAACCGCCGCGCTTTCCAAGACTTTTGGGAGGGTGTTTCAAATCCCCTCTCCCCTGGCGGGAGAGGGGAGGGTGAGGGGGAAGAAACGACGAATAATGAATATCCAACGCCCAACCGCAGAAGGAGAAAGGGAACGGCACGCCCGACGCGGAGCCGTGCCGTTTTTCACTTGGTCATTCTGCGGTTGAGCATTCCTTGTTGGATATTCGTCTCTTTCACCCTCACCCCTTCCCTCTCCCATCAAGGGAGAGGGAGTTATGAAACAGCCTTTTAGCCATGAAACCATCTCTAGTTGGCCCGCGGGTGGGCCGACTCGTAAATCTCCTTCAGCCGGCCGGCCGTGACGTGCGTGTAGATTTGCGTCGTCGAGAGGCTTCGGTGGCCCAGGAGTTCCTGGACGGCCCGCAGGTCGGCCCCGCGCTCGAGCATGTGGGTCGCGAAGGAGTGGCGGAGGGTGTGCGGCGAAACCTTCGGGTCGAGACCGGCGATCGCGAGGTACTTCGCCAGTTTTCTCCGGACGCTCCGGGTGCTCAGGCGTCGCCCGTGGCGGTTGACGAAGACGGCTTTCTTGTCGATGGGCCCGGCGTCGGCACGGGCCGCCAGGTATCGGTCGAGCGCCCGCAGGGCGTAGGACCCGAGCGGCGCGAGGCGCTCGCGTTTCCCTTTGCCGCGAACCCGGACCACTTCGCCGATCGGATCGACGTGCTCGAGGTCCATCGCCACAAGTTCCGAGACGCGCATGCCGGTGGAGTAGAGCACCTCGAGGATCGCGGCGTCGCGCAGAGCGAGCAAGTCGTCGCCCTTCGTCGCGGCGAGCAGGCGTTCGACTTCGCCGGGCTGGAGGAACTTCGGGAGCCGGCGTTCCTGTCGCGGCGTGCGGATGAGTTTGACGGGGTTGCGGGAGACTTCGCCTTCGCGGGCGAGGAACTTGTAGAACGAGCGGAGCGTCGCGAGTTTCCGCGCGACGGTCGCCCGGCTGTAGTCGGCCCGCTTCAGTTCCGCCAGGTACCGCCTCAGGTCCAGCAGCGCCACCTTTCGGATCCGCTCGGAAACTTCGCGCTCGTCGAGGCCGTCTTCCGGGGCGCCGTTGCAGAGAAACTCGGCGAACTGCGCCAGGTCAGCCGTGTAGCAGCGCACCGTGTGCACCGAGAAATTGCGCTCGTGCTCGATGTACGTCAAGAATTTCTGAAACAAGGGATTTGCCATCGTTCGGCGTTCAATCCTCGGTTTGGTCCTCGCCTTCGACCGAACGGCTCACGAGATGCTGGTTGATTTGGCGCGAGAGGACGGCGGCGTCGAACCAATCGAAATCCAGGTCCGGGTTCTCGGCCCAGTGCATCAACTGCGCGATGGCCGCTTCCTCGTTCCCCGGGCCGCAACGCACGAGAAACCGTTCCCGTCCCTTCATCAGGGAAACCTGGTACGCCTCCCTCGCTTTCGTCACGGGACACGACCCTCCGCTGCCTGCCGGAGCGCAGCACGGGCGACCTCGCCACAAGGGATTATCGGCAGGCGCGGCCTGCGGGGTTTACGCGAATCCGCTTCCCGGGGGCCCCGGCGGAGTTTGGCGTTGACAGCCCGCGAGGCCCACGCCTACACTCGCCGACGCCGGTTCTTATCCTTTAGGGGACTTCCATGGCCGATCTGGCCTCCAGATTTCGCGACGTTTTCGGCGACTCCGGGCCCGTGCGGGTGGTCCGTGCGCCCGGCCGGGTGAACCTCATCGGCGAGCACACGGACTATAGCGGCGGCTTCGTGATGCCGATGGCGCTCGACCGGGCCGTCCGCATCGCCCTCGTGCCGCACGACCGGCCCGTCGTTGCGATCTGGTCGGTCCAGTTTGACGAGCGGGCGGAGTTCCGTCTGGGGGAGGCGGAACCGGCCGGCGCGCCGCACTGGCTCCGCTACCCGATCCGGGTGGCCGAGGTCCTCGCGGAGGAGGGGATTGTGCTTCGCGGATTCCGGGCCGTCGTGGACGGCGACGTGCCGGTCGGCTCGGGCCTTTCGTCGAGCGCGGCTTATGAAGTGGCGTCGGCGCTGGCGCTGCTGGTGGCGGCCCGGCCGGACGTGCCCGCCGCGCCGGCCGCCGTTCTTGCCGAGGCGCACGGTCTGTCGGCGGAGCGCCTGGCCGAGTTGTGCCAGGAGGCGGAGCATCGGGTCGGCGTCCGCTGCGGCATCATGGACCAGTTCGTCAGCCTTCACGGGCGGGCGGGGCACGCGCTGGTGCTCGATTGCCGCGACCTTTCGTTCGAGGCCGTCCCGCTCCCGGCGCGCGAGGCGAAAGTGGTCGTCATCGACTCGGGAGTCAAGCGTCGGCTCTCGTCCGGCGCGTACAACGAGCGACGCCGACAGTGCGAGGAAGGCGCCGAGCGCCTGCGCGAGTTCGACCCGGACATTCGCGAGTTGCGAGACGTGTCGCTCGCGCTCTTCGAGGCGCGCGCGGATCGCCTGCCGGAGGTCATCCGCCGCCGATGCCGCCACGTCATTACCGAAAACGCGCGGGTGCTCGAATCGGCCGAGGCCCTGAAGGCCGGCGACCTGGCGCGCTTCGGCGAACGGGTGAACGCGAGCCACGATTCGCTGCGCGACGATTACGAGGTCAGCGGGCCGGAGTTGGACCTCTTGGTCGAGATCGCGCGCGGCGTCGAGGGCGTCCTGGGGTCGCGGTTGACGGGCGCAGGATTTGGAGGGTGCACGGTGACGCTCGCGCGGCCGGAGGCGGTTGAGCCGCTCCGGGCCGCCGTGCTCGAACAATATCCGCGGCGGGCCGGCCTGGAGCCGCGGATCTGGGTGTCGGAAGCAGCCGCCGGCGCCGCCGTCGAAGTATAATGGGGAAAGCCATGATCCCATTCATTCAGAAGTTGTCGCGAGGCGAGGACCTCTCGCTCCAGGAGTCGCGCGAGGCGATGCGCCTCATCATGGAGGGCCGGGCGACCCCCGCCCAGGTCGCCGCCTACCTCGTGGCCCTTTCCATCAAGGGCCCGACGCCCGACGAAATCGCCGGCGCCGCCCTCGTCATGCGCGAGAAGGCCACGCGCATCGACGTCGGCGACCTTCCGGTCATCGACACGTGCGGCACGGGGGGCACGGGCCGAAAGCCGTTCAACGTCTCGACGTGCGCGGCCATCGTCGCGGCCGGCGCCGGGGCGTACGTCGCGAAGCACGGCAACCGGGGCGCGACGAGCCGGTGTGGCTCGAGCGACGTGCTGGAGGCGCTCGGCGTCAACGTTCAGGCGCCGCCGGAAGTGGTCGCCCGCTCGATTCGCGAGGCACACATCGGGTTCCTCTTTGCGCCGCTTCTGCACGGGGCGATGAAGCATGCGGTCCCTGTGCGCAAGGACATCGGCATCCCGACGGTTTTCAACGTGCTGGGCCCGCTGACGAATCCGGCGGGGGCGCGGCGTCAGGTGATGGGCGTCTTCGCGCCGGACCTCGTCCGTCTGATCGCCGAGGTCATGCTCCGCCTCCAGGTCGAGCACGCCCTCGTGGTCCATTCCTCCGAGGGTCTGGACGAGATCACCCTCTCCGGTCCCACGCACGTCGCGGAGGTCAAAGGCGGACGCATCCGCCAGTTCGATGTCACGCCGGCGGACCTCGGCCTCCCGGAAAGCGACCTGGGGGACATGCGCGTCGAGACGCCGGCCCAGGGAGCCGACATCATCCGCGCGATCCTGGCCGGCGAAAAAGGGCCGAGACGCGACGTCGTCCTCGCGAACGCGGGAACCGCCGTCTACGTGGCGGGCCTGGCGCGGACCCCGGCCGAATGCGTTGCCCGGGCGGCCGACGCTGTCGACTCCGGCGCCGCCCGCCGGACCCTCGAGGCCCTGGTCGCCTTGAGCCGATCGGCGGATTGACCTAGCCTCCGGCGCGGACGAGAATCGTTTTGCAGGTTCCCCCGCCGCGCTGGTATTCTTAGGGGCGGCGAGGGTTCCTGTCCGTCGGCCGGCCCGCGGCGTCGAAAGAACCTGCGGTGCACGGCCCAGGCATTGCGGAGCGAGGGCGTGCGATGATCCACTATACCTGCGACATGTGCGGCAAGCCGCTCCTGGCCGACGAAGACGCCCGCTACGTCGTCAAGGTCGAGGTGTACGCGGCCTACGACCCGATGGAGATCACCGACGCGGACCTCGCCGAGGACAAGAGCGAGGAGGTCCAGGAACTCCTGGAGCAGATGGCCGACATGGACGCCGAGCAACTCGAGGACCAGGTTCACAAGACCTTCCGGTTCGACCTTTGCCCGGCGTGCCAGGCCCGCTACGTCAAGGACCCGCTCTTTCGGGAGGCGAGCCGGCGGCTGCCGTTCGGTAATAACTGACATTCTCACCGCAGAGGCGCAGAGGACGCAGAGAACGGCAAAAATAGGGGAACGGCAAGCAGCAAAGTATTCAGCATCTTGATTGTTTTTTCTCTGCGCTCTCTGCGTCTCTGCGGTGAGATAATTCGAGGTTGCCATGCCGATGACCATTACGGAGAAGATCATCGCGGCCCACGCCGGACGCGACGCCGTCCGGCCCCTCGACCATGCCCTTCGACGGGCTCAGGGCCGTGAGCATGGTCGAACGGCTCGGGGCCGCCCTGAGCCTGTCGAAGGGCGGCCGGGCGAGTTCGTTTACGCCGACGTGGACATCGCCCTCGGCAACGACATCACCGCGCCGATCGCGATCGAGCGGCTGGCCGAGGCCGGCATCGAACGCGTCTGGGACCGCGAGCGCGTCGCCCTCGTG
>Ga0315288_10005685_pt1 | contig 15853 bp, 20 predicted proteins | sample YL17G11_20_MG_FD_203454 | JGI IMG/M metagenome (GOLD analysis project Ga0315288, IMG submission 203454) | Sediment microbial communities from Yellowstone Lake, YNP, Wyoming, USA - YL17G11_20 | ecosystem: Environmental > Aquatic > Freshwater > Lake > Sediment | place: USA: Wyoming | collected...
TCAAATGCGGAGGGTCTGGTCTAGTTCAACAGGCCCTCATAAAACAGGAGAGGGTAATGAAACTGTCAGTCAAAGAGCGGCTACTCCTAGCGGGTATCCTCCAGCAAAAGTCAGGGAACCTAGTAACCATCCGGCTCGTCCATGAGCTACAGATGGCCCTCGGACTCTCTGACAAGGAAATCGTCGACCTGGAAATCACGTTCGACGGGAATCAAACCCGTTGGAATAATGCGAAGGAGCAGCCCGTAGAGATTCCGTTCGGCGAAGCTGCCCTCGGAATCATCGTCGAGTCCCTCAAGGAACTTGACGCCCGTAACGCGCTCACCTTGGATACACTACCTCTGTACGAGAAGTTCTGTGGTGGGCCAACTGAGGAGGCAAAGTCGAAATGACGCGCGCGACACAAACCGGAGTGCGACGGTTCGTATCCCCGGCGCACAAGAACGAGCAGTTCATCATTCCGGGCAAGGTAGTCCAGGCGCCACCCAACGCATTCTCAGGCGGGATGCCTATTGACCTGCGACGGGATGGCGACGTGATAGTCCGCTTCAACAACGGCATTCTCATCACCGACGACCCGGTCGTCATCGCCTGGTGCGAAGCCCGCGACGGCTCTGTCCTGGAGACGGACCCCGAGACCGGCGAGGCAACAGTGTGCGAGCCCGACATCTGCCGGGACGCTGAGGACCCACAGACGCGGGCCTGGGTAGCGCTGGTGGAGAACACGCTCAACACCTCGACGAAGGAAGCCACACTGCCGAGGGGTCTGGATGTCGGTAAGGTCCTCCGAGGCGAGCAAACCGCCGTCTCTGGCGGTAGCCTTGTAGACCAGGCACTGGCCGGGAGGTAGACATGGACAAGTTCATCTTCAAGTACGCGCTGATAGACATCAGCGACAGCACGACGGTCTCATTGGCCGTCGACCTTCTTGGCTATCAGCTTGTTGGTATCGTCGTGCCGACCGGATGGGATGCTGCCAACGTGACCTTCCAGGTCTCTGTCGATGGGGTTTTTCACCTGGTCACGGGCCTGACGCTTACGACACCGACTGCGAACCAGGTAACGCTTCTGAACACGGGAGCGGCTGCGCCGTACGTCGTACCGATGATTGTCGGCGAGCAGGTGAAGGTCGTAGCGTCCGTAGCACAGAGCGCCGACCGAAACGTCAAGCTGCTGCTGTGCAAGCTGCCATAGGAGGTGGGGTGGGAGGTAGGAGTCCAAGATGACCACTGCAATTCAACTAGCTGCTCTGATAGCCGTGCGCTCTCACGATGCCGGCTATCACGAAGGTCCCACGGCCGCTGCTGCTGACTACCTCGGATTCCTGAACGATGCAGTCGATGACTGGAACGGCTCGGGTGGGCTGCTCCGGCTGGTTGACGCCGCTACAGCGCAGGTTGCTGATACCTACGATTACGAGATACCGGCAGCCATCATGCACCTATACGAGGTGATGGTCGAGGTCGAGACCGGGAAGTATCGCAAGGTTGATGGGAACGGCACACGCGACTCGGGCTACTGGTACATCGACTACCGGACTGGCTCGACGCCGAAGGTTCACATACGGCATGCCTGGCAGCCCGAGTATTATAGTTGGGAGCCGACTGCCACGCTGCACATACTGATGGCAGGTCAGGGCCACCAGGTCTACTTTACCGGCGCCGAGACCGTGCCCTCCGAGATAGTGGCCTATCTGCGCGAGCGGGGCGTCTATCACGCATGCGAATACCTCGCAGCCGGTGGTGGGAGCCTGGAAGCATCGCGCCGAACTCAGGCTGTCACAGCACTGAACCTCAGCCTGGACATGGAGACGAAGCGGTCGATGGCAAGTCGAGTTCGGGCCGGGAGTCAGTATGTGTCTGGGAGGTAGTAGTGTTTCAATGGATGCGACTAGTTGGCAATGGGGTAGAGGCCCCCGATACCTATCTGCTTGATGATGTCATCCTGAGCGCTGGCGCTCTGTATGTCTGCATCCAGGCATATCCATCCACAGAGGACCACGACCCCCCGAACCCAGGCTACTGGAATCTACTTGTGCCTGCTGGACCTCAAGGTGTACAAGGTGTGCAGGGAGAAGTTGGGGAACAGGGACTACAGGGCGAGCGTGGCCCAACTGGACTCCAGGGTTGGCAGGGTACTCAGGGTGAGCAAGGTGTTAAGGGCGAGCGTGGAGAGCCCGGTCCCCAGGGTGACAAGGGTAATACTGGAGAACAAGGACCACAAGGCGCTCAAGGTATCCAGGGAGTTCAGGGCGAACAGGGGGCTCAAGGCAATGCCGGTATACAGGGCGAGCCAGGAGTTCAAGGTGGCATTGGTCCCCAGGGCGAGCAGGGTGAGCAGGGCGGTATCGGCCCACAGGGTATAAAGGGAGACACCGGAAATGATGGTGCCCCTGGCAGTCAGGGACCTCCAGGCTCCCAAGGAATACCAGGCGACCAGGGCATCCAAGGCTATCAGGGAGTTCCTGGTAACGATGGTTCTCAGGGGCCTCCTGGACAGCAGGGTGAGCAGGGCATTCAAGGAATACAGGGTATTCAAGGTCCGGCTGGTAGCGTAAACGCTTGCCGGTCTATACCCATACAGTGCGAGTTCACTGGTATATCAGCCGCTCTTGTTGCGCCGCTGGGTCCTGCGGCTGTAGTATCAGGAACCTGCGCCATCGTAGCGGGCCAGGCAGGACATCCTGGTATCGCTCAACTGTCCTCATCAACCTCAGCGAACAGTGGCTATCTGTTCAACATGGGGCTTACTGCTGTCCTGATTTCCGGCGGCGAGGTTGCTGAACTAGTGTTCAAGACGCCTGTTATTGGGCTGCTGGCTACGACTACAATCCGGTTCGGCTATCACGACACAGCCACCATTACCTCCCCGCTCGATGGTGTCTACTTCGAGATGGCATCTGGTGCGTCGGGCGTTATGAAGGGTGCGGCGCGCTCTAATAACACTCAGACCTTGACCACTGACGGACTTACTCTAGCAGCGAGTACATGGTATAGGCTGAAGCTGAAGGTCAACGATACCGCAACTCAGGTAGATTTCTATATCTACGACGCGGCCGGCAGTCTACTCTGGACTAACAACGTTCAGTCCAACCTACCGACGGCAACTGGCCGTGAGTGTGGATGTAGTGTCATCGTAACCAACAGTGGAACGGTTGCAAGCATTCTAGCACTTCTAGATGCAGTGGCCTTCTACAACGAGAAAGATGCACGCTAATGCTCTGGACCCTAGTACGCCTGACCTGCTCACTTGTAGCGCTGGTCTCCTTCTCCATTAGGCTCTCTGAGGAAGACGAGCAGCCCCATCCTAACCAGGTCCTACGGGCATCCCTGACTGAACTGATAGCGTTCGAGGGCGACCAGGTCCGCGAGCGTGTACAGGAGCTTTGTCGTGAGTGAAAACATAGACGAAATCACACTCGGTAGTCAGACGTTGCGGGTGCGCGGTCCAGTTGCAGGCAAGGTCATCAGTGAGTTCACGGCCGGACTCAAGGTCGGGCTGGCAACTTACGACGAGCGCCTACACGCCTTCTGGGTCTCGATGGCTGACTTCTCGGGCGGCGTGGGGCACCGCTATGAGGACCTGCGTGAGGAGACGGGCATTCTCTGGGATAACCAGGGCGGTGTCGACGTGCGGCGTGCGGGCTGTGCAACCCTGCCCCCGCTCCAGACTACGATAGATGTTGTGGAGCCGGCTGGCTACAACTATACCTACCGCTGGCCCTCGGCGCCGGTTTGTCTCTACACTGCGTCCGGGGCTATCTATTTCGGCTTCGGCAGTGGCATCTACTACCTGTCCGGTACGTACGGCGACAGTCAAACGCTCGTCAAGAACATCTCGGCCGGCGGCGCTCTCTATGCAGATATGATTAGCTCTATCCTGGAGTTCAACGGTGGGCTCTACGCCTTCCCAGAGTATCACACCACGCCTCTGACGTGCCCCTACTTGCGAGCTACAGCAGACCCTACGGTCGCCGGCAACTGGACGGCGCCGGGCATTACCACTACGGCCATCTTTGATGCTATTGTGTTCGACCAGAAGCTACTCGGGACGTGTAACGATGCCACAGGGCTGAAGCCCATTATCGTCTACTCAGTCAATGGAGCGAACTGGAACATCGACGACGCGGCCGACGCTGCTGCTATCTGGACTGGTACGAGCGGGCGCATTCGATTCGTTGGGAATCTCATATCCCCGTGGGGCGAGCCCGCCGTTTACTTCCTGGCTCCTGGCAGGTCCGGCATCTCTCTCTACTGCCTGGACTTCTTCGCTCGTAAAGCCCACGAGATTCTGATTTCGCCGGGCGTGTCTGTCCAGGACGCGGTAATCTGGAATGGGCAGGTTATCGTCTCGGACGGCATGTCGGTCTACTCCTACTCGCCTAACGGTGAGATTGTGCGCGAGATGGGCCTTCCGCGTAAGAATGGTGCCATACCGCCTAGTTTCATCCTGGCATGGTTCAACCGGCTGTTCACCATAGGTCCATACCTGTACTGCACGGTCAACCAGCCTGACGCGGTCGGCGGGACAGTGGCCGCAACGCAGGTATGGTGCTGGAATGGCGCCGGCTGGACTCCCTTCGGTGAGCAGGTCAGCGGTACGGGCTTCTCTGTCCATGTCGCGGCCGGTGTCTCAGTCTTCAACGGCGTCACCCTAACAGTCCAGCGAAGCATTGTCCTGTTCGGCAACCGTGGCCCGGCAACCAACACGGACGGCCGGCGGGTTACGATGCAACTGCCCTGGTATGCAGATGTACCTACCTACGGCTATGACCAGTTTGCGACAGGGCCGGTGAGCTTCATCACACCCTGGTTCACAGGCGGGTTCGACGACCTAGACGGCGTGCTGTACTGGCTCAAGTGCTCTGGTATCAACATCACCTCGAATCATCCCATCAAGGTCGAATACGCTCTGGATTATGACGAGACGACCTGGACACAGATGCGTAACACTTCCGCCGCCGCTGCAACCTTCACATCACATACGACAGTCCTCTACTTCAAGACGACGACTCCGGTGAAGGTTGGCGTGCAGTTCCGTGCAATCCGCTTCCGGGTTACGCTGTCACGGGATGCCGGTGACACGCATCACACGCCAGAACTACGGGCGCTGACCCTCTGCTATGACAAGAAGCCTCTAGCACGCACGGCCTGGACCTTCAACCTTGACGTGAACGGCATGCTGGAGCGGGCAGCGCAGTACACGATTGGCGGCAACCCCTTCACCGTTGCCCGGCTGTGGGCGCTTCTCAAGACTCTCTGGAACACGGAAATCCTACTGGTGCTGGATGTACCAAGCATCTCGATCGGCATGTATGTCAAGATGGAGGCTCTCAGCGGCACCTTCGAGGACTTCCGCGCTGCCGTCGCCGCGCGTGGCGTCGTGACTATCACCTGCCTGGAGCCGATAGATGCGTAAGCTGACTATTACCATCCCACGCGTCCAGTCCCAGGAGGAGATAGATGCGGCGGATTACGCGGCCTGGGGTCGGGGTACTAAGCCGGAGTTTATTGTCTGGAAGTATCTCGTACGGACCAAGCGCCTGAAAGAGGAAGTCGACTTCGTCTTCCAGACTAACATGTTCGGCGGGCGCCGCATCTTCGGGGGCCTGGTCCTGGACTTCTACTTTCCTAGTTTGAACATGGCATGGCGTGTACAGGGTGAGCAGTTCCACCTGGTTCTGGTCAAGGACCGGGTGCATGACAAGGTGACGCGCCTTCAGCTTGAGCAGCTTGGCATGGTGGTCGTTGACCTCTGGGTCCGGGACCTGCTGAGCCGGCCGCGTTATGTGCTCGACTTGGCCTGGCAGGGCCATGAGGTAGAGGGGCCGGTCGATGAGTAGCTTCGCGCGCTGTGTTCTGACTACCACTCCAGATGGGAGGCCGCTTGTCGGCATCGACATCGAGATGGTGCGTACCGACACGATGGCGATTGTCCAGGTGGTACAGACTACCAAGACCGGGACTGCTCAGTTCACAACCGCACCTCCGGCGCCGTTCTTCTTCCGCCCACGCATCATCCGCAAGGACTGGAGCCTCCAGGTCACGAGCTTCGGCGGTGGCCGGTCGCTCTACGACCGGGTCGTCGACCCGGCTGGACAGGGGACGGACCTGACCATTGCTGATGCTGTTGCCTCATTGCCTGCTGCTGGGGGCACAATAGGCGTTGTGACTGGCACCTATCAGGGTACGGCAGCGCTGACGATTCCAGCAGGTGCGTCGGTCGTAATCGAGGGTATCGGCCACGGAATCATTGAGGACATAAGCTCGACGCCAGATATGGCCGTCAAGATTAAGAATGACAACATCCTCGGCTATACCGGCGTCGTCATTGCTGTTGGAATCGGCGCGCAGCTTACCCTCCGGGGCGTTGAGGTTATCCAGGAGCGTAATGCCGACGCTATTACAGGCGCAACGGTCTCTACCATCGTCCTTGAGGACTCTTATGTTCACGTTGACGCCGGGAGCAACCAGGCCATCGACTCGTCGTATATGATACGAATACACCGAAGCATCGTTTCGTCTACCGGTGACGTGTTCGACCCGGTAGGAGCCTACGTTGAGTGTAGCGAGAGCCGACTGGTTGCTACTGGAAGCACCTGGAATGGGGCGTTCGGGACCTGCATCTTTGAGAAGTGCATAATGACGGACTTCCGCTGCACCTCTGGGACTATCTCCAGCGACCTGCGTATCGAGGACTGCACCGTGCGGGAGGGGATAACCGTCACCGGGCAGGCTCACACTGACATCCAGATAATCGGTTGCGACGTGGACGGTGGCGCTGCTGATGCCATCATTGTAGGGAACACAACGACTGCGAACTACAAGCGTCTCATCATTGCCAACAACACACTCCACACGACCGGCGGGCATGGCATTCACATCACCGGCTACGTCCTGGGCGGGGCTATCTCGGGGAACACCTGTAACGGAAACGCCGCCGGCTACACAGTCACGACTGACAATGCGGCCTACCTCTCTAATACCGTCTTCGGGGCTAACACCCACGACGGCACGATGCTCGGCACGTACGGTCCGCTCATCACGGCGTCGGCAATCACTGTTCCTCACAACCTGCTCGATGGTGTAGTTCACTCGGATACCCTTCTAGGAGCGGTCCTTGACGGCGACATGATTATAGGGAACGTGACGCCGAAGTGGAGTCGTGTAGCCATCACCATCCCCGGCGCCGCTGCCCTGATGAACGTCTGGGGCATCGTAACGGGTGAGCTACGTGGGTCCTGGAAGGCGCTGTTCGACGCAACCAACCCGGCCGACATAGGGGCTGCTGCCAGTCCCGGCACGGCGACGATAGCAGCACATAGGGACCACATCCACACCGACACTCTGCGACATGCAGCCGTCACTCTGTCAGTCGAAGCTGATACCCTCCTGGGGCTCACGACACAGCAGATTACGCTCGATACCCAAGCTGCAAACACGGTCTTTGCGGGGCGTGCCGACGCTGGAGTAGCCGTGGCACCAACCTTCAGGTCACTGGTAGCGCTGGACATACCTGACATCTCGGGGACCTACATGACGCCGGGGGCACATACAGCCATAGGTGACAGCGCTCCTCATCATGCAGCAGTAACACTTGCGGCATCGGCTGCCGTACTCATGGACTTGACGGGCCAGGCAATCTCCCTCGATACGCAGGCCGCTAACACGTTCTTTGCAGGACGAGCAGATGTCGGGGCCGCCCAAGCTCCCACCTTCCGTGCCATTGTTGCGCTGGACCTAGCTGCCGGCGCTCCAAGTGGCAAGTTCCTCAAGGATGACATGACGTGGGCAACTCCAGCAGGCGGCGCGGGTGGACATGTAATTCAGGAAGAAGGAACACCACTTACTGCTCGTGCTAATCTTAACTTTGTGGGAGCAGGAATCACAGCTACAGATGGCGGTGCCGGTCCAGATAGCACCATTGTTACACTAGCAGGTGTGCTGCTGGCCGCTGGTACTGTAGCCCTAACTGGAAACTGGAACCCCGGGGCCTTCATCGTCGGGAACTATGACTTCACGGCCAAGCCTGCTGCCCTGTACGTTGGCGATGCTAACTGTAGCCTGACCCTGGAGGCTGGCGGGCCGGCCCTTGTGATGGACAGTGGGCTCGACTTTATGGGCTACGTCCGCGCAAGCAACTACTTCAACTTCTCTACGGGTGGTGTGGAGGGGCTCCAGATTTCGTCAACTTTCCTTCGGGCGGTTGGATATGCCAGGGTTGGTAGTCTGGCTGCGCCAACAAACACGACGGCGGGAGACCTAACGGTAGGTAGGGTACTCATTGGGGCAGACGGAGCGTTCGTAGCCGGGACTCCTCTGCTACAGGTAGGTGGGAACGCAGCAGTCATTGGGCACTTTGCAGTCGGGGCGTCATCTGTACCACTATCGAACGTGGCGTTCTATATTGCAGAGACGATGACCAATACAACCACGGCTATAACAGCCTTGAATGCCGATATGGTTTTTGCCTCGACCAAGAGCGGCCAACAGGCATACGGCTTCCAGTTCAGTATCAGCATGGCAGCAACCGATGCGGGGGTAGCATACCAGTTCGGCATTGGTATGCTCTTGTCCCTGGAGCATAACTCTAGCCGACCTATCGCAGCACTTACAGGGGTCGAGGTTGTGCTATTATCGACCGGAGCCGGGGGCTTTTATGGGGCATCGAGCCACGTCGAAGGGCTGCTTGTTGACACGCCGGAGTGGGCTGCTGCTAGTGTGCCTAACTACGCGCGCGGCGTGTGGGTTAAAGACCTGGGGGACTCTAATGGCAATGACGCAGCCGGCCAATTCCGCCTCGGCGTAGACATAGCCGCATTCACAGGACTGGCAGCAGCCGGCAACATAGCAGCGCCTACCTCGTGGGGTATCAGGATTGCTCATAAGGCAGCCATACAGATGACCGGGACAGACTGCTTCCTTGACCAGAAGAACGTTGCTACTATCGCCAACATCGTGGCTCCGGTCGCTGGATACCTGCGGCAGTACGGTAGACTGAACGCAGACCTCGCTGCTGCGACCAACTTCAAGACGGCTTGGTGCAAAGATGAGAATGGCTTTGAGTCGAGCATGTCCTTGCGTGCCCGGTCAATGTGGCCGAAGCCTCTTACGATGCCCACGGCTGTTGCTGGCGTGGCGATGGTTAGTGGTACAGCCCATCTAGGGTTCGTTGAGGTGCCGTTCCCCATCAAGGTAAACAAGATTCTCTACAACGTGAGCGCAGCCGGCGGTAACGCGGCCAACATCATCCGCATCGCCATCTACTCTGAGGATGGGCAGCAGAAGTATATCGACGCAACGGATGCTGTTGGCACCAACACAGGCGTCAGGACTATTGACATCACCGATACCACCCTAGCGCCGGGCGTATACCTCGTGCTCATCAAGTACTCAGTCTACAGCACGACAGTCAACACCGTCTCGCGTTACACCTACGATACGACGATGACAGCACACATCGCCTCAGAGCCGGACTGGTCAGGCACCTTGACCTCTGCGAATGGTGCTGCTCCTGCGACCATCGACCCCACGGCCCTGACTACAGTAGCCGGGGCGCTTATTCCAGTGCTCAGGTTCTTGGGCACGGCACTCGGGACGGACTAGAGCTATGACAGACTCAGACGTACAGTCAATCAAGCGGTCTCTAAAGTCAATCGAGAAACACCTAGACCGTCAGGATGAGCGCTTTGACCACTGTGACACACGCTTCGGTCTCCTAGACGACCGACTCGACGGCATCGACGGTCGACTGGAGAATCATGTCACTGGTCCGGGAGCAAAGAAAACCGCCGTAACAGGTGGCGGTGCTGGTGCCTTCGCTACGGCGGTGATTCTGGCTGTCTTCGAGTGTCTACGGCGCCTTCACATCGGGGTCTAACCGGCCGAAGTAGACCTCTCCGTTTTCTCTCCGCTTCTGGTCCTCGTAGGGTGCTATCTTGCGCCGATAAAGCTCCAGCTTCGTAGCTTCTAGGGCAGCGAGCGCGTCCGCGTAGGTACTGAAGCGTTCTCCCTTGCGTGTGATGTACTCCAGAACCTCAGCGGTCAGGGCGTAGGTCAGTTCGCCGACATCCTGAGAGTCGTGGTCCAGATGGGCAGGTCCTCGGCGCTCTCGCTTAATGTACGGCATCTATCCCTCCGCCGGCATGTGCTCAACGAGCTCCCCGATGCTATAGAACACCGGGGTGTTGCGTGCGTAAGCTTCGTCGCGTTCAATCACGGCACCCCTGCTCTGCTCCCATCCTGGCAGCATGAGTAGAGCGTCGCAGTGGTACATGAAGTGAAGGTCTAGCTCGTACCAGTAGGCCGGCGGAATGTCCGGTGCGATGACCTCGAAGTGGGCCGAGTGCTGGTGCGGGCAGAAGAAGCCGTAACCCCGCCGAGCCAGTTCCCGAGCCGCTTCACAGGCAGCGTCGATGTTCCGCTGAATCTCGAAGTAGCTCTCGGCGTCATGCGTTCTTCCCGTGTACTTTCCTGCAATATAGATGTAGCGAATGGTACTTTCACGCTCCTTTCTTAGCGGCCCTAAGTGCCCAATAGCAATCCTCTCGACGCTTCCTTACGCCTCCTATATCTCGACGCCGGGGTCGCCCTCATGCTCGACGGCAGGTGCAGGTTCAGAATGCTCAGCCAGCATTTCAAGCACGGCACCGAAGACGAGGTCGACGTAGTTACGTAGGTCCACGAACCGACCGTAGACAGGCTCACCGCCAGCTACCGGCGACAGGGGCTCTCCTGCGCGCAGCTTCACATCGGCCTCTCGAAGCCAGGTGGCTATCGAGTCAAAGTGCTTGGCAAGGTAGACGAAGCCTGCCGATGCGGGAGAGATGCCAACAGCCATACCTGCCCGCTTGAAGTTAGCAAGTCGGTCGCTGTCACTTGCGTAGGAATCCCCCTTGACTGCGAGGACTTCCTCACACGTCTCGTTCAGGTTGTTGCGCGCTCGTTTGAACATGAAGTTGTCCATTAGTAGACCCCCTTGTCACGACAGAACTTGTCCAGCGCGACGAGCCCGGCAGTCAGCAGGGCAACCGTGCTGGCGTCAGAGATGGGCAGTTCGCCAACGTGCCCGATGGCTGCTGTGATGCCGGCAGCCATTGCCGCACCAGCGACGACACGCAGGAACCGCACAAGCGGACTTGGCAGTGTGGGTAGAGAACTGAACAGCTTTTTCACGTTGCCTCCTTTGGCTTCATCGAGTATCTGGGCCTGCAATAGGCCCTGGTGTGCGCCGAGCAAGCGCACGCGCCGTAGGGTACAATGCGCGCAGGTCCGGCGCCGGGTGTACACATGCTCGACCTTCTGTTTGCAGTCTTTACAGGTTGTCATTACCCCGCCTCCAGAATGCCGACTAGCTCGACCCAAACTGCACCGCCCTGTACGTCGAATAGGACCGCGCCGTCAGGGTTGGAGTGCATGTAGGCCGTGACGTTCTTCCTGTACCCAGAGACCTCGTCGAACTGGTCAGCGTAGGCACAGTCCCCACCGTCCCTGGCAGTCACAACCGGCGCCGCCTTGATGGGGATGACCGGCGTTAGGTGCAGGTCGAGGACTACACGGCGGTCTGTTGCCAGCAAGCCAAAGCCAGAGCGACAGTTGATGCCATGCGTGCCTACCTCCCACTTCGTCCGGTCCTGGAAGTCGGGATGGGTCCCATTCACACGTCTCATGTTCTCCTCCTCCAGAGGAACGCGGTTGATTGCCCGCATCATATCGTCGGTTGCCGTCTCCATGTCCCACCAGCCGAGCCCCTTTGCACCATAGATGCTGGTCGCACGGGTGCCCCAGGCTGTGATGTCACCGGCCGGGATGTCATACGCCTGGCCGATGGGGTAGATGGGTTTGCGCATCAGGTTGTAGTTCGCGTAGTCGCGGTAGCTCATGTCGAGCGCCATGTCCAGTGGAAGCTCCATCGCACCGTGATAGATTTGCGGCATCATGCCGTCGAACGCATACTGGAACATCTGGTATTGCCAGGGCGTATGAAAGCTTGGCTGTGCGAGAGGCGCGTGATACAGAGCCATTTCAACTGGCCTGCTTGGTTGTGGGCCGCAGGCTGCTATACAAGCCAGAAGGTAGGCTTGTAGGACAGACTCGGTCATCATAGCCCGCTCGAACTCTGCCTCCCAATCAACAATGTAGAAGTCAGCACCGAGGATGTTGGCACGAAATACCATCGTGGTCTCTGCCTTCCAATCCCTCCCATAGTGGTAGCCCCAGAGTCCGAACTTGATGCCACACCAGCGACAGACATCTCGGTAGCGCTCTATCTCAGCCGGGAACAGACCGAACGTCGACTGGCTGTCCGAGAATGGATGCCCGCCGTCGTCATGTTTAAACGCTAGGGCTGTGACCCCGAAGCGCAGAGCACGCTGAACGATGGCCTCGACCCCGCCGGACGCCTCTGGGTGCCAGACCCACATCATCTTACGGCCGTCGAGACTAAACATACCCACCCTCCTGTAGTCGGACAGACAGGCCATCTAGTGCGCGCTCCATCTCCTGGCGAAACTCAAGCATGACTGTGCCATGACCTACTATAAGCTCCATCCGGTCGTCAACGGGGGCGAAGACCAGGTGTAGAAGCTCATGGATGACAGACTTCTCAGCACGGGAGGGTCGCAGGCGCAGCGCATCCTCACTAACCCGGAGACCGGCGCTCAGATAGCCACGAATCCACTGCATGTCCATCGTCCGACCGTCATCCAGTTCCTTGTGAAACGAGGTAACGATGTCCCATTGCGTCAGTCCGAGAAGGCGCCTCCAGCATGCGGTAAAGCGCTCAATGTCTTCCCGTGTCGTCAGGTGCTTCTTAGTCACTTCGCCTCCGTTGTTTGATTAGAATGAGCCAGCAGGCGATGTCAATGAACAGCACCAGGCCAGCCAGCCAGAGTCCCATATAGAGGTAGGTCCCGCAGAGCAGCGCAATGAGACCTGTTCGGGGGATGGATGTCGTAAGCGGAATGCCGCAGGACGAGCTTCTGATATTCTGTAGGACGGTGGGGAAGAAGATGACCGAGAGGCCGGCATTCGCTGCGGCAATTAGGAGGTCAGTCATTCCGGCCGAACACCTCGACGTTTCTAATCTCGTCTGCCGTTGCCAGCGTAAGGTTGCTGCGGTGAGTGATACCATATGTAGGATGGACAGCGAAGACAAGTTGACTCGGCAGGTTGGCCTCGTGCATCCCCTGAACGGAGAGCATACAAGGCCCGACGAAGTTGCCATTGACCATGAGCCGACCGTTAATCTCGGGCTCGAACTCGATATTCGTGTGCGAGTGCCCGATGCACATGTAGTTGATGTGCTCGCCAGTCACAGCGTTCATGCGCAGCTTCGTGTTTTGTCCGCCACGCTTAGCGTATGGAGACATGGGCAGCACGTCATCACCGTGGGCGAAGTAGAAGGTCCAGCCCAAGATGTCGACGAGTGTGAAGAACGCCGGGTGTACTCGCACAGTCAAGTTCGATACGTCCTTCACGCGGTCACGCAACCACATCCAGGCAATGTTCTCAATATTGTCAAGGAAGGGACGGTCGCCGCGCTTGGCGCCGGTACGCCCGTGGTTGCCGGGAACGTGGTCAACCTCTACCGTCTCATAGATGGTAGCGAAGAACCGGAGCACATCCTCCATGTCCTTGACGAAGCCCATTACCTGGTCGAGCAGGTTACGGTCCATGAAGTACGCTTGTGCTGGGTATATCTGGCCGTGGCCTTCAAGGTCGTCGCCGAGGGCGCCGATATGCAGGGTCGGGACAGGGAAGCGGTAGGTCTGCTTGAAGCGAGCTACACCATCCCGCCAACGTGCTAGCCGGAGGCGCATTACCTCGTTGTTATAGAGCCCGATGCCGCCGGTCTCGCGCGGGTCTACAACCTCATTCCGGTGGAGGTCAGAGAACAAAGCAACCTGAACCTGAGGCTTAAAGCCGAGGTCAGATTCGTCCGCTATCTGAAGAAAGACCTTAGAAGCAGGGGCAGGTAGGGCCTCAAGTGTGGTCCAGGACTCCCGAATCATGTCATCGAGCGTCGGCTTCGGGGGCTCTGAAGGTGGTGCTGTACCTTGTACCCGCGCTGCGAAGCGGACCTTAGAGGCGGCGGTCTTGCACTTCTCACCGGGGCAGTAGTCCCGTTTGCGCTCCCGCCAGGTAGCAGGCAAAGGGAGTTCCTTACCGCAGAACTTACAGAGCTTCATTTCCCCTCCGTCTCCATTATCTCACATTGGACCGTCCGAAGGCAATCGTAGAGGACAGTCGCACGTTGGAATGCTGTAGATACCAGGGCGAATGTCTCTGCATCGGTCGTACTCTCGACGGCGATGCCGAGCCGTTGCATACGCTCCTCTACGAACTCCGGGCCAACAGGCACCTGACGCACGATGAACACGCGCGGTAGGATAATGACTGTCCGGTGCGCCTTGCGCAGTAGAGAGACGGAGGGCCAGGCCGGGTCGTTAGTCAGCACCAGCCACGCCTGCCCGTCCTCATCCGTGATGATTGCCTTACCCGTTGTCATCAATTCCCTCATCTGGGTCTAGGAACCCACCGACTTCCTTCGTCAGACAGGAGCAGCAGATACGAAATCAGCGCCGGTCCTCGTCAAGCTCCCAGGTGCTCCAGGCATGACGGCTGAAGTAACAGGGGATACGCCAGTACCAGGACCGGAGCCGCAGGATGATGTAGCGCAGTGTTACCATTTCCCGTGGAGCCCCTCATACAGAAACTTGACTGCATCTGGCTTCAGGCGCTGTATTCGCCGCGTCTTGCCTGTAGACTCCCACTTGACGGCCTGAAGTTGGGCCGGCGTAGCTTTGACAACCCCTTCAATAGAGCCCAGGTCTTTAAGTAGAGCCTCGGCTCCCATAGGACCAACGCCGTCAAAGGCACAGAGAGCCCACACAGTCCGTGTGTACTGAGGGTCTAGTGTCATGAACTCCGGCCTACCCATCTGCCGTATCCAGTCGTGTCCTGGCGCTCGTAAGGAATAGTAATACTGTGCCAGCCGTATGGCAATGTCCCCGGCCCACTCGTCAACAATGCAGCCATAGAACTGAATGTCGGCGAGGATGCCCTTGACTGAGGAGTATTGCCAGCCGGTCTTGTAGCCGTTGTTCAGGACGAAGCCGTCGCCACGCATCTGGATTGACGGGATGATGAGGATGGGTATGTCCGTGACGGCTAGGAGCTTGCGCATCTCGACGGCCAGTCTCGGTCCACCAGCCTCACCCTGGACCTGGAGGCTGTCAAGCAGGTCGCCAATACCCCACTTCACCTCGATGCCTACCAGCTTGCCGTTAGCGTCGAATTGGTAGTCGCCAGCAGGCAGGGGCTTCTTCGAGATTTTGAACTCGGTCTTTAGCAGGTCCCCGACCCGCAGGAGCTTCTCGCCGTACTCGTTTGAGCTACCATACATCATAGGTCGATTTCCAGGTCTCCGAGAATACGGTCAATTTGCTCCGGCGTGGGCTCAGTTTCTACGGACAGCCTAATCGCGGCGGTCAGTAGCATGTGAGCCATGACGACAGCGCCGGTAGCCGACAGTGGGAAGTGCGATATTAGCGCCTCTGGCGTCTGCGCCTCTAGTGGCAGGTCGGGGTGGAACAGTTCATTGTTCCAGACACAGACCTCGGCGGCCTCCGGCTGAATGACAACCATTACAGTAGCCTGCATTATCATCACTTGCCCTTCTTTGCTTCGAGCATAAGCTCGGCACGTATCGGGTCGAAGCTCAGGCGCCGAAGGTCCTCATAGGTAATATTCTTCCATTCAGTACCCTCAGTCTGCGTGTTGAACTTATTGCCTACGATGCGGGCGATGTGCTGGCGACCCTGATGCCCGGCAGTTGGCGCAGACATAGGACC
>Ga0315288_10005686_pt1 | contig 15853 bp, 15 predicted proteins | sample YL17G11_20_MG_FD_203454 | JGI IMG/M metagenome (GOLD analysis project Ga0315288, IMG submission 203454) | Sediment microbial communities from Yellowstone Lake, YNP, Wyoming, USA - YL17G11_20 | ecosystem: Environmental > Aquatic > Freshwater > Lake > Sediment | place: USA: Wyoming | collected...
TCGCAAAAGTGTTAATTGTGGATAGTGACGTAATGTGGATAACTCCTAAAGAGTTACCCCCATTACTTGGACAACCCTTCAGGTTGCCCACACTCTCCACAATACTACTACTATTTTTTAATTTTAGGAAAGAACTAAAAGAGTAAATAGCAACCAAAATCGTATACGCTGCCAAATTCTATAGCTTATTCCATAACCCCCCACGAGTATATCTCTTTAGCTAAACAACAGTTAAACCCCGGTAATAATGAACTTAAAGAGACGGATTTATTTCAAAATTTAACTGGAGTGAAAATGGTAACAAGGACTGACTTATCTATTATTGGCCACCTGTCTGCGTGCGTACCTGCACAGGTAGAGAGGAAGAGGAAAAATTAGAATCTATTAAAATCAAACCAATTTATCATTCACTTGATCCTCTACAGCAGGAAGAGATAAGAATAGAAGTAGAAAACAGACTACCTGATTTTTGGAAAGTGCAGTTAAATAAGGGAAGAATTAACCTGTCTGCGTGCAACCTGCCTGCCGCACCAACGGCGCAGGTAGACGCACAGGCAGAAGGAAAAACTTCAAAAATGCTTGAGGTTGTCTTAGAAGAAAAGAGGAGAGAAATAATAAAAGAGTGGATTGATTCCGGAAGGATTAAAGATATAAATAGTAAATAAAAAATACTACTAAGAAAAAGAAAAACGTTATTAAAGATAAAGGGGATTTTAAATTATGAAAAATATTAAATTTCTATTATTTATTGTCTGTTTAGTAATTTCTCTAAATGTAATTTTCTTTAATTGTTCTTTTGCCACACTTTATATTCTCAAAGACCAAGAAGGAAAAGACATCTGTATTACCAACTACGAAAGTCTAGTTTCTAAACATGAAAAGCTCGGATATGTAATTTTGATTCTTGAAGATTGTTAAGATGTAATTAAGTTTAATTTCTTTTTTAAATAACGTTTTAAGAGTGATTTTACTTGCTCATCTACAAAGTTTTTGTGTAATTGTTTAGACCTAATTTAGAACCTCTTTTCTTAAAATTTAGTTCTAGATTACATCTTTTTATTGTTTTTTATTAGTGCACTTTTGAAATGTAAATCATTAAGGAAATAGTGCACTTTTGATTTGTAAATCAACGCACATTTTTAACTTGACATTTTAAAAAAAATAAGGTATCGTTATAAACATTGAAAATTAATATGGGTAAATTGTAATATTTTACTGTTGCCATTACAAAATTTATTTTTTAATCAGCTATATTAGTAAATGTGATAAATATTTAATATCAATAACAATGTTAAAACGTTTGGAGCATTATTCGGTGATATATGCTAATTGGAATAATAAAATAAAATCAACCCAACAATCCACAGAAACTATTCCCTTTTTAAGTATTTCCAATTTTACATTTTCCCTTAATAAAAAAAATTTAACATACTGTGATATATATTGAAATTTAATATGGGCAAATTGGACGAAGGTAACAGGAGAGACTTTTTCTTTTACTTAAAAAAAGAAAAAGCGCCGAAGGGGCAATTCCCAATCTTTAGGGAAACCCACCTTTATTAAGTTTTTAATTATTTACTAATTTTAGAATTAAAGCGAAAGAGGAGGGGAGTATTTTGAGTGATCGTTATATGAATGATGCCCAAATAGGCACAGGCCTCAGAAGGGCCCCGTGGAAGGGGTATAAATGGGTATGGCCAAGTATAATTTTACTAGCAATAATAGCCTTAACACCTTGGTTAATAATGGGTAGCTATAGTTTTAGAAATATAAATTATATAGATCCTTCTGCTGCCGGGGAATATGTAGGATTAGATAACTACAGAACAGCATTACATGATTCTAAATTTATCAATAGTCTTTGGCTAACAGTTAAAATAATATTTATCTGCTTACCAATAGAATTTTTAATAGGCCTTCTCGTAGCTTTATGTCTTACATCTCAAATGAAACTTAAAAAATGGACTTTACCAATTATGCTTATTCCAATGATTATTTCACCAATAGTAGTTGGTCTAATTGGGCATCTGGTTTTGAATGCCGATTTTGGTTTAGTCGGAATTACCTTAAAAAATTTAGGTCTTATAAAGGGGACAATTCTAGGTAACCCTAAACTTGCCCCTTATACTATTATGGCAATAGATATATGGCAATGGACCCCATTTATAATATTGATTTTTACTGCTGGTTTATTGGCTCTACCAAAAGCACCATTCGAGGCAGCTTCAGTTGATGGAGCATCTTCTTGGCAGACCTTCTGGAATGTTAAATTACCGTTACTAAAACCCATATTTATAATTGCTATACTCTTAAGGTTTACAGATTTATTTAAAATATTTGATACAATACTTATCATGACTGGAGGAGGACCTGGAAATACAACTGAGAATTCAAATTTTTTTGCATACAAAATAAATTTCAAATATTGGAATTTAGGTTATGGATCTACTGTGGTTATGCTTTTATATATTATAAGTTTTCTAATATGCTTAATATTTGTTACAATGGTTACTTCTAAAAATAAAGCCATCCACTAGAAGAGAAAAGAATGATTAAAAAACTGTAAAATAAAAAATTAAAATAAATAGATAAGTATTTAAAAAGCGAGGTAATATTTATGTCTATTAGTAGTCAGAAAATAAACAATAAAAAAAATTTTGTATTGATAAATACTTTAAAAAAGATATTCATTATTTTGGTAGCCTTGATAAGCTGTACACCTTTTTTATGGATTGTTATGTCTGCTTTTAAGGATAGGATGGATATTATGAGTCCTACCTTAAATTTATTTTTTAAACCAACGTTATCTAACTTTAAGGAAGCCTTTGGGCCATCAGGTAATTTTTCAATTTATTTAAGAAATTCTTTAATTATTGGTATTTCTAATGTTCTATTATGTCTAATTACGGGAGTCCCAACTGCTTATTCCTTTTCTCGTTATTATATGTTGGGCGCAAAACATTTTTATTTTTACATATTAACGACAAGAATGTGTCCGGGTATTGCAGTAGCACTTCCTCTTTATATTTGGTTTAAAAACTTGAATCTTTTAGGAACTATACCCGGTGTTATTTTAGCTCATACTACATTTAACTTAGCCCTGGTAATTTACTTAATGAAGAGTTTATTTGATGCAATTCCTAAAGAAATTGATCGTGCAGCATTAGTAGATGGTTACTCAGAGTGGCAAGTTTTTACAAGAGTTATTTTACCTATTGCCAGACCTGCAATTGCATCTACTGCATTTCTAGCCTTTATCTACTCATGGAATGAATTTTTATTTGCTATGCTATTAGGTGGTCGAGCGGCAAGAACTCTACCGTCAGCATTTCCAGGTCTAGTGACTGCCTTAGGAACATATTGGGGCCAACTCTGCGCAGTTTCTACTGTTATTGCTATTCCGGTAATTATAATGGCAATATTACTACAACGTTACTTAGTACAGGGTTTAACTTTAGGGGCAGTTAAAGGCTAATTAATCGCAAGTTACTACTTAATAAAATAGGAAGGAGTTTTTATTTATGGAATTTGGAGATATAATTTTTTATTTAATACTATATCCTATACTAGTTATTTTATTATGGTTAAGGTTTATTGAATCTTTCGTTCCTTTATGGGGTGCTTGGATTGTTTCAGGTATCGTAGATATTTATATAATTTCAAGATATAAATATAGAAAAGCTAATTTAAGGAAATCGGAGGAGTTAAAAGATGCCAAAAGTAATATTAAAAAATTTATTTAAAAAATATGGCAATGTTCTTGCGGTTGAAGATCTTAATCTTGAAATAAATGACCAAGAGTTTTTTGCAATATTAGGACCATCCGGTTGTGGAAAATCTTCTACCTTAAGGATGATTGCTGGCTTAGAAGAAATAACTAGTGGAGATATTTACTTCGATGAAACTAGAGTAACTGATCTTCCTCCTGCTGAACGAGATATTGCTTTAGCTTTTGAAAATTATGCCCTCTATACTCATTTAAATGTGTACCAAAATATTGCTTTTCCCTTAAAAATAAGAAAAATTCCTTTAAAAGAAATTGATAGACAAGTTAGAGAAACTGCAAAATTTATGCAAATTACGGATATTTTTGAAACTAATGTTAAATCTTTAAGTGGCGGTCAACAACAAAGGGTAGGTGTAGCACGGGCATTAGTAAGAAGGCCGGCTGTATTTCTCCTAGATGAACCTATATCTCATCTAGAAGCAAAATTGAAGGAATCCATGAGAACTGAACTAATGAGAATACATAATGATTTAAAAGTTACAACAATTTATGTGACCCATGATCAGGCAGAAGCTATGAGTATGGCAGACAGGATTTGTATAATGAATTTGGGGAAAATTCAACAAGTGGGAACACCAAAAGAGTGTTATGCTAAACCAGCAAATGAATTCATAGCTGGATTCGTCGGCGAGCCTCCTATGAATATATTGAATGCCTCTATATTAGGTGAAGATGGTCGCTTAAAGCTTGAAATATTTGGGGAAATAATTAATTTTCCTGACCAATATATGCCAGTACTTAAAGAAGTTAAAGGATGGCAGAAAGGACGAACAGTAAGGCTTGGTATTCGACCTACAGATATAAGATGTTTTAAAACCAAGAAAGAAGATAACTTAATTGAAGGCGAAGTGTATTTTATAGAATCAAGGAATGAAGGAAAGTTTGTTCTAAATGTAAAAATAGGAGATTTTTATATTCTTGTAAAAACTGACGGAATATTTGAGCCAGAACTAAATGCAAAGATATATTTGAAATTTATTGAAGATAATATTCACCTTTTTGATCAAGATACTGGAATAAATTTAAATAGGACTGCGAGGGGTTAAGATAAAATGACTAAAATTATTTTTGAAAATGTTACAAAAATATTTGGGGAAAATATTGTAATTAATGATATAAGTTTTATATGTAATGATGGCGAATTCTTTGTTATTCTTGGACCTTCTGGTGCAGGGAAGACCACAATTATGAATTTAATAGCTGGTCTCGAGGAACCATCAAAAGGACATATATATCTCAGTGATAAAATTATAAATAATATTGAGCCTAGATATCGAAATATAGCTTATGCCTTTGAGAATTACTCACTATATCCTCATTTAAATGTATATGAAAATATTAGTTTTCCGCTGAAATCTCCTATTAGAAAAGGTCAGTTTTCAAAAGAGCAAATTGATGCACTAGTAAATGAAATAGCGACAAAATTTCAAATAAAAGAGCTTATTGACAGAAATATTACTCAACTTTCAGGAGGGCAAAGACAAAGGGTTGCCTTAGCCAGAGCATTGATTAGAAAACCTGATGTATACCTTCTTGATGAAGCAATTGCCCATTTAGATGCGAAGCTTAAGCATTTAACTAGGGCCATTCTAAAAGGATTTCAAAGACAAAAAAGAATAACCACTATATATGCTACTCCGGATCAGCTTGAAGCTGTGGCCTTAGGTGATAGGATAGCAGTTATAGATCATGGTATTATGCAGCAGTTAGATACCTCGGAAAATATTTATAAGTATCCTGCTAATATATTTGTCGCGAGATTATTTGGCGAACCTTCAATGAACATATTTAATGGTAAATTGTTTTCCAAAGAAAATAAAACGTTATTAAATATAAATGGAGCAACTTTAGTTGTTCCTGATAAAGCCAAAGAAATATTAGGTGAAAAAAGTATAGAATCACAGGTAATATTTGGAATTAGACCTGCTGATATATTGATAATAAAAGAAGGGAATATCAATAATTATTCAAACATTGTTACTGGCGAGATTAAGTTAATTGAATATTTTGGTGATAGTTTCGTATACTCAATTAAATTTGGTGATTTTTTCATTAAAATAAAATTAGAAAAAGAACTTGATATGGAAATTAATGAGAAAGTTAATCTGCAGTTTGATATGGATAAAATATTTATATTCGATAAAAGCACAGAGAAAAGAATATGGCCACAACGCTAACCAAGGAATAAAGTTAAAAAATTAACTAGTAAAAAAAAGAGAGGTGAGAAAAAATGTAAAAAAATTACCTCATTTATTAATCCGACAAGTTAGGCTCGAAATATGAAAAAGTACCATGAGATTGCCCGTGAGGGTTTCCACATCTATTAAATTAAGTTTTTTAAATTTAAATAAAAAAGGAGAGAATAAAATGAAAAAAGTCAATATTGTTATTTTGTTATTGGTTATTTCTTTTATGGTATTTACTTTGTCCACTAATGCGCAAAATTCGGCAGATGAATGGCTAAAAGAAGCATCTAAACCATATAGTGGTGTAACTTTACATATGATTGGCGAAGCCTTGCCTCCCCTAGAGGCTTTAAATCAAAAGAAAGAAGACTTTACAAAACTAACCGGTATCAAGATAGAAATTGAAATGTTTGCCATGGATGAAGCAGATGAAAAGGCCATAGCTGACTATGTGGCGGGAACAGGTATTTATGATGTAACTATGACTAGTAATAGTACTGTATCTAGAGATGCAGAAAATGGTTGGTTAGAACCGGTGGAAAAATTTATACCGAATAAAAATATTACAAGTCCCGATTTTAATATTGGTACGGATATTACTAATCAAGATTGGTTAAATGCTTGTTTTGCGTATAAAGGAAAGTTATATGGTTTGCCATTCTCTGTTCATACCTTGATCTATGATTGGAGAGTTGATCTTTTCGAACATCCAAAAGAAAGAGAGAACTTTAAAGCTAAATACGGATACGAATTACCCGTACCAGCAATTACAATGGTCCAACTCAGGGATTTGTCCGAATTTTTTACCAGAAAAAAAGGAGAGAAATTAGGAGATGAAATCTTGGATCACGATGTGTATGGCATGACCTTGTGTGGGAAGAGGCATATTGCACTAGTATTTAATTTTAAAAATGTGTTATCTGCCTTTAATGGAAAAATAATTGATTCTCCAACTGGGTATGATTATGGTCCAGTTGTAATCAACTCAGAGGAAGCGATAAAAGCCCTGACTTACTATAAAGATTTATTTGATAACTTCTGTCCCTCAGGAAGTGATACTTACACTTGGGATGAACAATTGGCATCTATACAATCTGGACTCGCTGTACAGACCTTATTATGGGCAGATGCCTGCTATGCTATTAGTGAAGATACTTCTCAATCGAAGGTTATAGGTAAAATTGCTTATAGTGGTATGCCGATTGCCACTCGTAAAACTACTAACTTAAATGGCTGGGCTTTGTGTATCCCCTCAGCATCTAAGAATCAGGAAGCTGCTTGGCTTTTCTTGCAATGGACTCAACGTAAAGAAGTTCAGGCTGAAATAATGGCTCACGGAAGTCTCTCTTTGTCTGATTCTCCATATCAAGATCCTAAAGTTTATAAACTTACTTATGCACCGACGCACTATTTTATTACTCACCACAAGATTCTAGAAATTGATGGTAAAAAGGTTTTTAGAGAACCAGGGAGTGCGTGGGGTTTACCTAAAGAGTATGCCGAAGCTAAAGATCCCTTAACCGGTGAATTATTTCCAGCAGCATTTGACCAGCCTCGTTTTCCCGAAGCTGTAATTATAGATGATATTTTAGCAATATATATAAATGCATGTTTGACTGGGCAATATTCACCGAAAGAGGCTCTTGATAAAGCTGCCGAGGAAATAAAGGCAAAAATTCCAAAATTAAAATGATTTTATAGTTCTTTATTTGCTCTATTCCGAGGAAATATAATCTTCCGTACTTTAAGTAAGCAAGTAAGCGGATAGATGTAGATAATGACTAATAAATTTAATAGTACACAGTAAGTATATAAAAATTCTTACTGTGTACTATTATCTTCGGACTATACTGTATTATTAAATATAAGGAGAGGAAAAAAGGGTGAGAGATGTTTTTGTCAAAAAGAAAGTGTCTGGATTTATTCATCCCTATGTCGGAGGGGAAGCGATTGTTATCGGATGCTGTTCAAAATTAGCCTAACTTAGATAATTGGAACCGAAACTTTATCATCTGTCTTTTTTCCCATTACGCAATTGGGTAGAATAAATTTGTAGTGTTCTTCAAAAATACAGACACAAAGACAGAGTTCTTAAGAAATATCGCTTTACCTTTGTTGATTCATTCTGTGGGATAGCTAGTTTTTATGGAATATTAAAAATATTTTTATGGGAGGTTTAGGTATGAATGTGGAAACAGAACAGCTTTTAGAAATGTTTCGTAAAATGGTTATGATACGGCAATTTGAAACGAGAGTAAAAAAGTCATTTGCCGAAGGCGATATACCTGGTTTTGTCCACTTGTCTGTAGGACAGGAAGCCATTGCAGTCGGGTGTATTACAAACCTAAGAGATGATGACTATATTGTTAGTCACCATCGAGGCCACGGTCATTTGATTGCCAAAGGTGGAAATATTAATTTTATGATGGCTGAGTTATATGGGAAAAAGACAGGTTATTGTAAAGGAAAAGGTGGTTCAATGCATCTTGCTGATATGGACCATAATATGTTAGGTGCACATGGTATTGTTGGTTCTAGTGTGACAATTGCAACAGGTGCTGGTCTTTCAGCGAAATTAAGAAAAAGTGGTCAAGTCACTTTATGTTTCCTTGGTGATGGTGCATCGAATACTGGAAGATTTCATGAGGGAATTAACTTAGCTGCAATATGGGATCTACCAATTGTCTTTATTATTGAAAACAATTTTTATGCAGAGTCTACTCATATTTCTTATTCCACTAGAGTGAAAAATCTTTCAGATAGAGCCATTGCCTATGGAATTCCTGGAGAAACTATTAACAGTAATGATGTAGTGGAAATATATAAAAAAGTTGGAAAAGCTATAGATAGAGCCAGAATGGGAAAGGGACCGTCACTTGTAGAATGTCAGACATACAGGCATCTTGGTCATGAAGAAGGGGATATGGAAACCTATAAAAAGAAATCGGATATTGAAGTATGGAGGAAAAAGGATCCAATTGATATACTTAAAAAATGCTTAATTGAACAGGGAGTTTTAATAGAGATAGAAGTAGATAAAATAAATCAAGAAGCAAAAGTTAAAGTAGAGGAAGCTGTGAAATTTGCAAAAGAAAGTCCATTCCCAGCGCCTGAAGAAACGTTAGAAGACGTTTATATTTAAAAAGGGGGATATATAATATGAGAATATTAACTTATAGGGAAGCAATAATTGAAGCACTAAGAGAGGAGATGGAAAGAGATCCATCTGTATTTATTATGGGAGAAGATATAGGAGAACACTGGCAGGGGTCAGTAAAAGAATTTGAAGGATTATGGCCAAAATTTGGTTCAGAAAGAATAAGAGAAACTCCTATCTCTGAAACTGCAATTTTAGGTTGTGCAATTGGAGCCGCAATGACAGGTATGAGGCCAATAGCTAATATCATGTTTGCCAGTTTTCTGGGTGTAGCTATGGATGAGATATTTAGTCAACTAACCAAGATGCGATATATGTTCGGGGGCAAAACTAAGATGCCTGTTACTATTATGTGTCTTTCAGGTGGCAGGATGAATGCCGCAGCACAGCATTCAGTGTGCTTAGAAGGGATGCTAATGAGTATACCAGGGTTAAAAATGGTGTCACCATCTACTCCCTATGATGCTAAAGGCTTATTAAAATCAGCAATCAGGGATGATAACCCTGTTGTTTTTTTCCAAAATTTAGCGCTGACTATTAGTGGATTCAAAGGAGAGGTTCCCGATGGTGAATATACCATTCCACTTGGAGAAGCAGTGATTAAAAGTGAAGGAAGTGATGTGACTGTTGTTGCTATTGGAAATATGGTTCATACAGCGCTTTCCGCTGCAGATAAACTTAAAGAAGAAAATATCAGCTTAGAAATTATTGATCCAAGATGTATGGTACCACTTGATAAGGAAACAATAATTGAATCAGTTAAAAAGACTGGCAAGTTGGTTATATTAGATGAAGAACCAAAAACGGGAAGTGCCGCAAGTGAGATTGCTGCAATAGTTGCCGAGGAGGCTATAGAGTATCTTGATTCTCCAATAAAGAGAGTATGTGCACCAAACACACCGGTACCATTTAGCCCGGTACTTGAGAAGTACTGGATACCGAGTGAAGAGAATCTTATTAATGCTATATACTCGATAATGTGATGAATGGGAGGATAGATGAAATAGTTTGACAATTTACTACTGGTAAAATTTGAGCAAAATATGTAGAGTACCGCCATCAGAAAGATGAACAACTTACAAGTGTGAACCATAGACATTTGAAGATATGGTTGAAGCTGTTTTTTTTCTGTCAATTTCTGACTACATTATCAGTGTGTTATTAGGTGCTGATGGCGGATCAATGGAATGAGTTCAAAGTTAAAATATCTAGTAGTGATGGTTAGTTTATTATGAAAAATAGCATAAAAGGGGTGTAACTTATGCAGGAAATAAAAATACCTAAGCGCGGGATGACCAACACGCCTATTCTAGTTGCTGAGTGGAAAGCAAAGGAAGGAGAAAGTGTTAAACCGGGCAGTGAAATAGTGACCTTAGAGGCAGAAAAGATTAATTATACTATTGAAGCAGAAATTTCAGGATATCTACATATAATAGTGAAAGAAGGACAAGAAGTTCCCATAGGAACAGTCATTGGTATTATTGCTGAAACTATGGAAGAGTTGAGAAAGCTTAAGGATTATGCAAATAAGACGATAAATGAATTATCTTCTAATGAAGAGAAAAGTACAGAAACAGAATTAACAAAAATTGACACATCTGAGCCACTTTCTTCAGCGAATATTAAAAGAATAAGAATTTCACCAGTTGCACGCAGGATTGCAAAGAAACATGGAATAACAATAGAATCAATCAGCGGGACAGGACCGGGCGGGATCATTATAAGAGAGGACATCCAGAAATTCATACACGATAAAGATGAACAGCAAGATATCCCGGATTTGTATGATGGAAGGAAAGTAAAAGAAACCAAACCTCTCAGCAAAATGAGAAAACAAATAGCCGAACACATGGTTAGAAGTTTATCCATCGCTGCACAGCTTACCTTAATGGGAGAGATTGATCTGACAGAGATGAAAAATGTCCGTCAAATTCTACTTACCCAGGAAAGGATTCTCGGCAGTCGGATTACCTATACCGATTTGTTCATTTATTTGGTTGCAAAACAACTCAGGAATCATCCAATTATTAATTCCAGTATTATCGGAGATGAGATAAAGCTTTGGGATAGCGTAAATATTGGAGTTGCTACCTCCTTGGAAAGCGGTCTGATTGTACCTGTGATAAAAGATGCAGATAAGAAATCCTTAACTGCATTGAGCCTTGAATTAAAGGATCTCGTGAAAAAAGCACGGGAAGACAAACTACAACTTAATGATGTAACAGGTGGAACTTTTACAATTACCAATTTGGGGGCTTTCGGTGATACAGGATACCGTTTTGAGACTCCAATAATCAATCAACCAGAATCAGCAATTCTAGGAACTGGTGGTATTTCAGATAGAGTTGTAGTCCGAGATGAGAAAATTGTTATTAGACCTATCTTGACCTACTACTTTACCTATGATCATAGAGTGATTGATGGATTAGCTGCTGCAAAGTTCATGAGAGATGTGCAGAAAGCATTCGAGCAGCCTGGTTTATTCATAGATAGTTGCAATTTGGAAAAAGCCAGTTCGGGAGTATCATCCCCAAATCAAAGATTCAATCGATGAAGTAGCAGAGAATATGTAATTTCAGGAACTAATTCATTTCTTAAAGTGAGGAGGTGTTGATTAAAATATTGAACTAGAATATTTTTTTACTGGTGTTTTTTTTACTTCTATTACGTAGTTAAAATTTATAAAATATATGGAGGTATTTAAAAAATGTTAAAAAATAGGCAATTAGTGATTTGTTTAATTACTTTGGTAATGGTTTTTGGAAGTCTAAGTATGTTTGCAGTAGCGCAAGAAAAGATTTTAAAAACCCAAACCCTTTGGGGTCCTGTACAGTATGGTGATGTCCTGAAATCGTGGGAAGAAGATTTTAATGAAATTCACAAAGGCAGTATACAACTGAAAGTATATACCGCAGGAGAGTTGGTATCGATGCAGCAAACGATCCCTGCGATACAATCAGGCGCAATTGATTTAGCAACATGTATGGGAGCGCACATGGGTGCCCCTATCGATGTTGTAGCATTTGAATCTGCTCCACCATTCGCATGGAATAGCGCAATGGAGTTGTTAACGCTATGGGAAATAAAAGGCATGAAAGAAATCGTTAGTGAATCGTGGGAAGCACTAGGTGGTATCAAGGTTGTCGGTCATACTATTTGTGATCCACTCAATATAATTACCAAGAAACCGATAAAATCACTAGAAGATCTGAAAGGTCTTAAAATTAGTGGAGATCCGAATGTTGCACGTATTTTTAAGGCAGCCGGTATAACAAGCGTAACCTTATCGTACGACGACTTATATTTATCGGCAGAGACAGGAATGATAGATGGTATCGCCTGGGGCGGTGCTACTGAATGCTACACGAACAGTTGGTACGAGGTGTGCCCTTACTTTCTAACGAATCCTATTTCTGGTGCATTCACTAATCCGTGGATTATGAATGAAAAAGTATGGAACTCGCTAACTCTAGGCCAACAGAAAGCAATAACAGTGGGGTTGAATGATTTACGTGGCAGACTCATGGCTTATTATTATAACGGAGAAAAGGAATACCTTAAGTATTTTAAAACAACTACCATACCTGCTGAAGAGTGGAATGTAATGCGACAAGCTACCTTCAAATACTGGGATGAGGAAATCGCACCTATAAGTGAAAGGGCTGCCAAGCTCGTTAAGATCATTAAGGATTACCAGAAAGGAAACTGAAATATTTGGTTACTAACGATAGAGGCCTGTTGTAAAGACAGTGTATCTGCTTTAATCTAGGAGCCTTTTGAGGAGGGTTTGAAATTATTGGTTACAATCTCAATGAGACCCTGAATAACTTGCTCTAACTCTTTACAGGCGAACTAATAGCAGATCCAAAAAACAAAACAAATAGTCTTTTTCACTTGGCTTGCCTCCTTTTTAAAGAATCTCTTTTAAATTCTATTAAAAAATGAGGAGGCAAGCCAATTTTAATAAAATATTTTAGAATAAAGAGTTTAAATTAATATATTGTTTTAACATTATTCTAAATTCTAACTTAAAGCATAGGAGGTAGTATATTGAAATTATTATCGAAAATGTTACATACCGTGGATCGCTTTTCTACAATTATCGGCAAACTCTGTAAATATTTAATTCTTATTATACTAGGTATTATGTTATTTGAAATAATTTCAAGATATATGTTTAATAAACCGACAGAATGGGTGATAGAAATGAGCAGTTATATGTTTGGTGCCTACTTTTTTTTAAGTGGGGCATACACTCTTATTCATGACCAACATGTACGTATGGATCTTTTATATGTCAAATGGCCCAGGAAAGTAAAAAAAATTGCAGATATAGTCACCTTCCCACTGTTTGCAGTGTATCTTGGCCTGTTGATTTACGGTGGAATAGGTAACATTCAATTCTCACTGAAATTCAAGGAGCATTCAAGTTCACTTTGGGGGCCACCACTTGCTCCCATTAAAATGGTGATTACAATTGGAACAGCGTTATTACTGATTCAAGGAATTGCTATCCTGATAAGAGATATTTTTATAGTATTCAATAAAGAGTTACCTGGTGTATGTGAAGGTAGTTGCAAGAATAGCGAGGAGGTTAAACCATGAATACTTTTTTTCTATTACCAGTTATTATGTTTCTTGGAATGCTTCTATTACTGCTGACGGGAAGGCATATCTTTGTGATTATTGGATCAATTGGGGCAATTGTAGCTTTATTTCTATGGGGAAAAGGAGCTACATTTATGCCGTTTAGTAAGGGTACTGTCTTTTTGGATATGTACTCTCTCTTGGGAATTCCTCCTTTTATTTTTATGGGATTAATGCTGTCTAAATCAGGCGTAGCTGAACGAATATACCATGCAATTTATGTCTGGTCTGGACGTATCCGCGGTAGTTTAGCTATTGGAACTGTATTGATGTGCGCTATTATTGCAGCCATGTCGGGCACCAATATTGCAGGTACGGTAACTGCAACTGCAGTTTCTTTACCAGCGATGTTGAAACGAAACTATGACAAGAAATTAGCGGTTGGTCTTATTATGGCCGGAGGTTGCTTAGGTTTTCTTATTCCACCTAGTGTCGTATTTATTTTTTACGGAGTTATTGCCAAAGTGTCAATCGCTTATTTATGGCTTGCAGGGATTGGTCCCGGTATTTTACTCGTAGTCCTGTATATAATCTATATCCTCATTTTATGCAAGATACATCCGGAAATAGCCGAGGTGATACCACTCGAAGAGTATCAAAAAATTACATTCAAAGATAAGTTAGTTGCACTGGGGGGTGCGGTTCCTGCTATTTTACTCATTTTACTGGTACTTGGTACTCTCTTTGCGGGTATTATAACACTGGTGGAATCTTCAGCAGTTGGAGCAATAGGTGCAATAATTTGTGCTGCAATCAACAAGAAATTGAACTGGAAAGTTTTAGAAGAGACTATGGAAGAATGTTTACACACAACTACAATGGTAATGTGGATTTTAATAGCGGCATTCTTTTTTAGTGCTGTATTTGATGCTGTGGGGGCAATCGACGGTGTGCAAAATTTGCTGAAACTAGCTGGAGGGAATAGATGGATTACTTTGATTCTAATGCAACTCAGTTTTTTCTTTTTGGGGATGGTCATGGATGATACAGCGATGCTCATCATCGTTGCACCCATATACATTCCTATTGCCTTAGAACTAGGTTTCGATCTACGATGGTTTGGTGTTCTTTACGTAATAAACTGCCAGATGGCTTTCATTACCCCACCCTTCGGGTATAATCTTTTCCTTATGAAGGGAATTGCACCGAAAGAAATTACTACAGAAATTATTTATCGGTCTGTTGTTCCCTTCGTTATAATACAAGCGATAGCACTGGTTCTTGTTATGATATTCCCTCAAATTGCGATGTACTTGCCGTCTTTGAAATTTGGAACATAAAGAATTATTTATTAGATTTTATTTAAAGGACCTACAGCAAACTTAATAAAGTAGTAAATAAGTGAGAAGTTTATATAAGATTACAGAATGTGAAACTCTTACTTTTCATATAATCATAGAGTGATTGAGGGTTAAATGCTGCAAAGTTCATGGGAGATGTACAGAAAGCATTCAAGCAGTCTGGTTTATTTATAGATAAATTTAATTTGGGATAAACCAGTTCGGGAGTATTATTCTTGAATCGAAGATCAAATCGATGGAGAAGGAGAGAATATGGAATTTCAGGAACTCATTGCACAAAGATACAGTGTACGAGCGTATAAACCGGATGATGTACTATCTAATAAAATAGATAAGATTTTAGAAGCGGCGTGACTAGCTCCAACGTTGAACAACAGACAGTGTTTCAACTTTTCGTAATAAAAACCGTCGGTTGCAAAGAGGAATTGAAAAATATATACAACCAAGAATGATTTGTTCAAGCTCATTACCTAATCGGAATCTGTGGGATTCCAGAGGGAAATTGGACACGCCGGGATGGAAAGAATTATAATGACGTCGATTCAGCCATGGTAATGGATCATTTGATTCTTTTTGCAACAGCTCTTGGACTCGGTACCTGTTGGGTTGGTTATATAACCTAATTGGTAAAAATTTAAGGAGGTAATAATGGAGAATCTATATGGATATTTTGGGAAACAATTAAGAGTATCACTGGATAGTAAAGAAATTCTTAAAGAGAATATTGATGCCAGTATTTTACGAAAGTATTTAGGTGGTGTAGGTTATGCTGCTA
>Ga0315288_10005687_pt1 | contig 15852 bp, 14 predicted proteins | sample YL17G11_20_MG_FD_203454 | JGI IMG/M metagenome (GOLD analysis project Ga0315288, IMG submission 203454) | Sediment microbial communities from Yellowstone Lake, YNP, Wyoming, USA - YL17G11_20 | ecosystem: Environmental > Aquatic > Freshwater > Lake > Sediment | place: USA: Wyoming | collected...
GAGCACAACCGGGCTTTCCTGGCGGCACAGGCAGCAAGCTGAAGAGAGCTATATGATGGCCCCGAAGTTGCGAACATCAGTTGACACGGCCTTCATTTCTTTAGGTAAAGGAGGAATCATTTTGTTTTTGCTTTTGCAGCTCAGTAGAAAATCATTCACCAAATTTAAATTTGGCGTTCATCGTCATCCATTTGTAGGCAGAAAAATAACAAGGAATTTATTTTTTCATCAAGCTTGGGACTGAATCAATTCATATATTTCCGTAGTTTTTTTGGCAATCGCAGTCCAGGATAGCTCGGTCTCGGCTTTGGCCAAGGCGTTTTTCCCCATCGTTTCTCTCAGATCCTGATTTTTCAGTATCTCCACTAGCGCTTTTGCCAAAGCTTCCGGATCGCGGGGAGGAACAATAAAACCCGTTTTTCCATGATCAACAACCTCGGGGATGCTTCCCACATGAGTCACTACCACCGGTTTCCCGAAAACATAGGCAACCGCGACAACGCCACTCTGACTGGCTTCAACATAAGGAAGCACCACGACAGATGCTCTACGAAAAAAACGCTGGACTTCCGCATGGGGAATAAATTCGTAATGAATTTCAAAGCTGCTCTTATCTTCCATGAGGCTTTCGTACACGGCGAAATCCTTTTCCCTTCCTTTCCCAGCGATGATAATCTTGGCCTTGGGAATTTCTTTGGATATGAGCGGTTGGGCTTTGATCAGGATATCAATCCCTTTATATCTGGAAATCCTCCCGAAAAAAAGAATAGTATTTTTTTCCTCATTGACGATTTCGTCATCCCAGTTTTTGAAAATGGATAAGATCCCATGGGGAACAACCGAAACCCTATTTTCAAATTTTTTCGATATAGATATCAACTGTTTTTTCAAATAGTCTCCATGGACAATGATTCTCCTGGCCTTGATTCTCGCTAATTCATAGATCAAGGACGACGGTAACATTCTTAAGCGGCGTTTTCGCCGATCTCCGGGATGAGCGGCCACATCATGAATAGTCAGGACCGTTTTATCAAACCCGAACGCTTTGGCCAGCCAAAAAATCCTCCAATCTGAATTTTCTTGGATGTGAATGATATCGGGATCAAAAGCTCTAATGGTTCTGAAGACGCGGCCCAATTCAAAAAAGTTTTTCAAGTTCCCTCGTCTGTATCTCAGCTTTTCTCTGATAATTCTTTTATCCAGACATTCATCCAGAAATGCGTCCAGATTGACTGCTTGATCGTCCGAGGATATTTCATAATTATGGTCTCTCGTGATCAAGAGCACGTGATGATTCTCAACGAGGGCGTTAGCAAGATGCACGGAATAATAGAGGTGCCAATCCAGCAAAAACACTATTTTCATTTTCTGAGGGAAGCTCCCGCGGTTTCAATATACTGAACAACCATTTGGCTGTCATAGAGGAGAGTACAATCCTTGACAGGGCAATGTTCGTCAAATTCTTTTTTGTAGCAACCCGTACAGCTCAGGGGGGGCTCGATAATCGTTCCCTTTTCATATAAATAAAACTCATTTTTATTAAAAATATTATTAAGCAGAATAACATTCTTATTCAAGCCGATGGCCAGATGGAGTCCCATGGTCACTGGCGTGATAATCACATCGCAATTATCCATAATGTTGATAAATTTCTCAATGGGATTGACACCAAAATAATGCACCTTGTATTTATTCTTCAGCGCGATGTTTTTTTGATCTTCCTCAGGCCCTCCCAGCAATACAATTTTATAGTTTTTGGAGATCAAAAGCTGAAGGATTTCCTCGATTTTTTCAATATGGGGAATCCGCGTTTTCCAAATGTGACTTGTTCCCGTGATCAACCCTACGATGATTTGGCCGAAATCGAATAATCGGCTTTTTGGATATTGGGGAAGGATGTATTTCTCGCCTCTCCATTCATAACCGCAAATCTCGAAGACCTCTTCGACATAATGCATATCATTTTTAAGCATTTCGTTATCATCGATTCCCGTCATCCACTTTCTTGCCGCATCTGAATCAAAGGGGAGAATCTTGCCCAAGGGGGAATAATAAAATCCCTTTTTCACCTTGGCCTGAATTTTGTTGGCCATGGCACAGGAGCATGTTTCTTTATCTAGACTGAGAAGCAAATCAAACTGTTCTTCAGTCAAAGAAATAGAGGATTCCAAGTTATATTTCACGATTCTATCGACAAAGGCCTGCGGAATGAGCTCTGGATAATTCGTAAGCCAAGTGATCTCTGCCGTCGGAAACCGCTCTCGCAATTTGTGCAGAATGGGTGTATTTCTTATGACTTCTCCTGCGGCGCCCAGTTTGATGATCAATATGCGCAAAGAAAGAGGCTCATAATCGGGACATTCAGAACATGGAACTTTCTTTTCCTTATGGAAATGACAGGGTCTATAGCCATCTAAATACTTGCAGTCGTATTTTTCAATCTTTACCATACTTAATCGCCACACGTAATATTATTTTCGCTAAGTCGATTCTTTCTAGTCTGGATTTTTTTGAAAATGCCAGATTGTTTCTTAATAAAATAAAACCAAAATATATAATATCAAGAATTCTTAAAAGAAATTCCATTTCTCTCCCATAATTTTTTTTAAAAAAATAGTATCTGCTTTTGAAAAGATATTCAATAATTATTTTTGAATGAACCTTTTTATAATTTTCCGTGAAAGAGCTTTGACCACCATAATGGATTATCGAGGCCTGGGGAAAATATACCGTTTTCATTTTCTTCTTTTTTATTCTATAGCAAAGATCACATTCTTCTGCATACATAAAATAATTCTCGTCTAAATATCCCATGTTTTCCAGAATTTCCCTACGCATCATGAACGAACATCCTGTGATCCAATCGACCACTCTTATGTCATCGTATTTCCAGTATGTCATATGCTCACGGCCAAAGATTTTGTGAGTGGGGAAAAATCGTTTTAACTGAAGGTATTCGACAATCGCCATTGAGATTGATGGAAAATGATGGCAATTATGCTGGAGAGTCAAATCTGGATTCAGATTTTTTGGACCACAAGCACTGGCCTCCGGATGTTTTTCCATGAAACTCACGAGCTTATCTATGGCTCCATCTAAAATTACCGTATCTGGATTAAGCATAAAAATGTATCGCCCCCTGGCCCGCAGAAAAGCCAGATTATTAGCCTTTGCGAAACCTATATTCCTTTGGTTTTCAATCAGCTTGACATCAGGATGATACATCTTGATGACTTCAAGAGAATCATCTTGAGAATTGTTGTCGACAACAATGATCTCATATGGGAAGGATGTTTCCTTTTTTATGGATTGCAAGCACTCATTAAGAAGGGCCGAAACATTATAATTGACGATGACAATCGAAACATCCATGTTCTATACCTGGTTAACACGTTCACGAGAAAAATCCATTGGGCTGAACAGATCTAAAATGAACGCTAAATAGAGAATGGTCCATCTTCCGATAAAACAGCTAAGTGTGGGCATTGTCACGACACCAAAAATCAATAACCAATAGCCCGGAAGGGATGTTTATTCTTGATTCTCTAATACTTGAAAATGAGAGCCGCCAATTCTTGATAAAGAGCACAAACAACCAGATTATGCCCGCTAAGCCAATAAGATAAAGATGCCAGCCGACGCTCATTCCCTGGTGCCGCTTGGGGACGATACGATCGACGATCTCCTGGAATCCAAGCTCCTTTTCGATCGCTTCGATGGCGACAACGTATCCGAGTTCAAAGGGCTTGATCTTTTGGATCGATTCCTCTTTCTCCTCGAATTTTTTCCAAATTCTTTCTGGTGTACCTAAGTACTTCTGCCAGGTAATGCGGGGCTTGCCCTGGATGCGCTGAGTTTCACTCAAATAATAATAGGTATGACCTTTTATCCTTTTCTTGAGCAGATAAGGCACGTCTTGAGCATATATAATTAGGTGCTTCTTTTTAAAGAATATTTTAGTATTATCCACAATATAAAGGATATTAAAATGGCCGATGCCCAAGATGTTATTAGGCATTACTTGGAATGACATGTAAGTTGTTGATAAGCTCGTCTTTGCGAGAATATTCATTTATTATCACGAAAGCTGGGCTTATAGAGCGAGAAAAAATATTGTTTTTCTTCTTTATTCAAAATCTTAAAATAAATCAGACTTCCTCCCAAGAGGAGCAGGGCTATGTCAACAATAAGAAGCTGATAGAAGACCACATAGCTCCGGAGGAGCGTTATGCCCAGCCAAATGGGAGCGAAGATGATCGTAATATAAACAAGACGTTTATCAAAGAAACGAAATCGGGCTATACGATAATTAAAATATGACATCAAGATGACAACGATTCCGTAAGAAAGAGCCGTGCTAATAGTTGCCCCCCAAATTCCATAGGAGGGAATAAGTAGGAAATTGAAGACAAAATTGACAAATCCGCCAACAACGTAAGAGACAAATATTAGGGAGGTATTTTTATTAGAATAAAGTGGAGCTGTCAATAATGTGATCAATACTTGCATGCCAAAAGCAAAAGCAATAACTCCCATGATCCCATAGGCGTCTTGATATTCGAGCCTGCGGGCGAAAAATCGCATGATGAATTTTGAATTGAACTCAAACAGAAGAACTCCCATCATTAAGATCACTGCAAAAACTGTAAAGATATTTACAAAAAATTTCCTGTATTTTTCTTTGTTTTCTATCCAGAGCCGGGCTGAAAGAGGAAACCAAAAGAAGTTCAATGCCCAGGTCAATATCAATATCATATTACATAAACCATAAACAATCGAATATTTACCTACTGAATTCTCGCCTTTAAAATAGAGCAGGAAATAGGAATCTGAAGAGTGAATAATCCATGAAAAGAAGGAGATGGGCATAAGCGTTAACGAAATTTTTAGAAATTTCAAAAGGATTTTTTTATCAATAAAAAGCCGAAGTGGAAAATCCCGTCGAGCAAACCTGTAGATATAGATTCCGCCGATGATGCTTGAAATAATATTCGCAAAAATGAACCCTTTGTAAGAAAAACCTAAAACCACGAGCAGGATGCCGAGTACGGCGTCAAAGACATCTTTAAAAAAGGTGTTCTTTACAACGATGGATGTTTTTTGAAATACTGCAAAAATATAGGAAAAAAGTTTATAAAAAATTGATGAGAAAATCACGGGCACCACAAAATAGAGATATCTATATTTTGTACTGCTGTATTGCGAGACAAAAAACAAAAAGATGATCGAAAAGAATGTAAAAAACATGAGTGAACTACTAACAACGGTATTGTACATGTCCTGGATTCGTTTTCCCGATTTTTCTTGAACCAAATAGACGACCGGGCCATCAGCTAGATTCATATAAAAGAGCGGAGTCAACAAAGATGCTGTGACGATGATAAGATTATATATTCCCATCTCTTTGGGAGCTAAATAGTAAGTCAAGATGGGCATCGTAATAAAGCCCTTCATTTTGAAAATGATTTGGATGACAATGCTGTTGAACGCGCTTTTTTGAATGGTCTTTCGGTCGGCTTTAAAATCAATGAGGGATTCAATCTTTTTCACGGGGATATAATTTCTCCGATTCTCAATTTCTTGTCAAATGAATTTATGGGTATTAGGTCACGATTTGTTTTCTTCCAGATGTTGGATAACTCGGGCAGGATTGCCTAAAACCACGACATCCGGAGGGACATCCTTCATGACAACAGCCCCTGCGCCGACGATGGAATTTTTGCCTATCCTAATCCCGGGGAAAATGACTGTATTTACAAATATTCTCACATTATCTTCGATGATTGTTTCTTCTCCTTCTTTGATCGGTCTGAAGCCAGAATGACTCAGCACGTAAGTCCCGCCCCCGATGTGCACATTGTTTCCTATCGAGATTTTTCCCCTTCGGACATCAATCTGAGCACGTCGACTGATAAATACTCCTTTCCCGATTTTTATGCCCATGAAACGATAATATTTGACATGAAACCAGGAAACGAGCTTTGCGAGACCATGTCGTATTATTCTTCCCAACATTTTTTATAAGCCTTTTTTGGCCCTGATTTCCTATTCAGTCGCTCTCCCGCAACCGCCTACTTTTTCTTTTCCCAATTCACTTTTTCGAGCGCGGGGATAACAATTTGATCCAGTATGTTATACGCTTTCCTGTTGATGTGTAAGCCGTCCGCCCGGGCAAAGTCTTCTCTCAAATATCTGTTTCTCTCGCTATATCGCATAGCGGCTTCCAAATCGAGACAGGCGAGTTCATGATCTCGACAATATTTTCTGATCCAATCATTGTATTCAAGAATAGCTGCATTCCTTTTGTGTTTGAAAGGATTTCCAAATTTTAGAGGATTTCTTAATTTTATGATATCAATCATGATTTTTTTGAAAGAATGAAGCTTGGTCACCGGGATTGCGGTCGAGGGAATAGGGATCGTTCCTGATTCAAAGCATTCCCTGATCCATTGCTCCATCATGCTTTTATACCTCTCCAAATCGCCCGGGAAATAAGCGGCGCACTCTTTGAGAAAAACCGCGTCGGGCTTGTTATCGCGGCGCGAGAGTATTTCCCGGAGTTTGGCGCTCTTGTCAAAAGAGCCGCCATCGACGTACTCAATGACATAATCCTGATTATTCATTCTTTCCGGCCATGATGAAATATCCCAGGCTCTACCAATCGAAGCCCCCAACAGGATGATACGCTTTCTCATATGGCCAGGCCTGGCTGTAAAATCCTTCCCTGTCTTGTCACTTGTTGCTTCCCCCAAAAAATAGGATAAAAAAAATATGGTGAGAGTAAAAAAAACAAAAAATATCCTTCCTGGAAAAACACGTACTCCCTCTGTTGATATCATTCTTTTTCTCAAACTTCAGGTCACCCTTCTCCTCCTTCATGCTTCATGCCCTGTCCCATAGTTCTCAGTTTCTCTCTATCAGTTTACGAAAAGCCTCGCCAAAATTCAATTGCTATAGAAGAGATGCTGAGATCAAGAGGCCTCCCTCAGCTTTGGCCGATCCTCTTTCAGGATTTTCCTCATATAATTCAAAAAGAATGGCTGGTGAGACGATTTTCTCCGCGGGGAAGAATGGCTCTGAGTCTTTAGAATCTGGTTCTTGCAGGATCAACTCAATTTCGAGGAACAAGCTACCGCCCTTGGAGAGTAAAAAGCTTTTCGATTATTGATCGGCTCGGTTTGCCCTGCTTACCGTTTCTACCAATCTGACCGCATAATTTTTTGCGTTCTCGTCATCTATTTTATATTGGCACAATGACTAAGTAATCGCCTTTATGGGTGAATAGAAGGATGATATTTCCCCCTCTCAAAAATGAAATCCCTCTCCTCTTTGCTTATGGGGATCTCAGACTCTGGAGTGATCCGCCTGCTCGGAAATCAGTCCGGGGATAACCCGTAACGGAAATAGGGACCCTGGAAGGAGAACGCCTCGCTCAGGGAAACGGCCTGAGCCCAGCGGTATGGAAAGCCTTTTATCCGGGAAAGCACGTACGGATAATGAATCAGGCCGATATTCATAAATGGGCGATGGGCCATCAATTTTTCCTCCTATTTTCCCCTTTTTTATCCTGACAAATCAGATGAAAGCCTTGATTGTGATACTCAATATCCCTATAATTCCTGTGTGTTTCTTTTTGCGAGTCTTTCTTTACCAGGCCATCTGTCACATCCTAGACTCTTGTTTGGAGGCGTATCTCATTATGATGTTATTATTCCTTTAACATCGCATTAAATCAAATGTGCGGCATCTGCGGTAAAATCAATTTCCAACAACAAAACCTCATCAACCCTCTCGAATTAAAAAGAATGACCGATTCTATCGTTTACCGCGGCCCGGACGATGAGGGATTTTATCTCTATCAAAATATTGGTTTGGGATTTCGACGTCTCAGCATTATTGATTTGGCGACAGGGCATCAACCTGTTTCTAATGAAGATGAAACGATCTGGGTTATTCTCAATGGAGAAATTTATAATTTTATCGAATTGCGCGATATGCTCAAAAGAAAAGGTCATATTTTTAAGACAAAAACGGATACGGAAACAGTGATACATTTATATGAAGAATATGGCGTTGAATGTGTTCGACAACTGCGAGGGATGTTTGCCTTTGCTCTATGGGATAATAAATCGAAACGACTGTTCTGTGCCCGAGATCGTTTCGGCAAAAAACCGTTTTATTATTATCTTGATAATGATAAAATGGTCTTTGGTTCAGAAATAAAAATTATCCTCCAATCTGAAGGAATCTCGAAAGACATAGATTTTGGCGGACTGGATTGCTACTTTGCTTATGGTTATATCACCCATAACAAATCGATTTATAAACATATCAAAAAGTTGATGCCCGCTCATGGGATGATTCTCGACTTAAAAAATGGACCAAAATTAACGATCAAAAGATATTGGGATATATCCTTTGAAGCCGATTTTTCTAGGAAAGAAGCGGACTGGATAGAAGAGATTGAATCCACCTTATCTCAAGCCGTTAAAATGCGCATGATCAGCGATGTTCCCTTAGGTGCATTTTTGAGCGGAGGAATTGATTCCAGCTCCGTTGTCGCGCTGATGTGCCGCCATTCTTCCAACCGCGTAAAAACATTTTCGATGGGGTTTAAAAAGGAAAAATTCAATGAACTCCCCTTTGCCAGAGAAATTGCAAAGAAATATAACACGGAACATTACGAGCAGATCGTAGAGCCCGAATCGATCAATTTGCTCACTAAGCTGGTTACAGCCTTTGATGAACCGTTCTTCGACTCATCGGCCATCCCGACATATTTTGTGTCAAAATTCGCCAGGGAGCATGTCACGGTTGTTTTATCAGGAGATGGCGGTGATGAATTGTTTGCCGGGTACGACTCCTATAAAAAAATGCAAAAAATTCATCACTTCAATTTCCGCTCGCCAGCCGTCAATAAATATCTTTGGGGGTCTATTCATGGCGTCATGCCAGAAAAGGTCGCAGGCAAGGGACTGACCTATTTCCTTTCAAAAAACAGGGATAAAATAGGGGCTTATTTTTGTCTTTGGACGCGTAGGGAAAGAGAAAACCTTTTTCATAAGGATATTCTTGATTTGACCAGAAATGATCCTGCAGAAAAATATAAGCTGAATTTAATAGCGACAAGCCAAACAACAGATTTTCTAAGTCAAATGCAGGAATTGGATATGCGATGCTATTTGCCGGATGATGTCTTGACCAAAGTTGATCGAGTCAGTATGCAGAACTCCTTAGAAGTCAGGGCTCCCATTTTAGACCATAAGTTTGCAGAATTGTCCTTCAGGATTCCCTCAAAACTGAAATTAAAAGGTCATCAACAGAAATATATCTTTAAGAAAGCCATGGCCAAATATTTACCCGCCAATGTGATGGGCCATAAAAAGCAGGGTTTTGCCGTCCCTCTATCTTATTGGTTCAAGGATGAACTTAAAGAATATATCTTGGACACATTATGTTCCTCAAATCCACTCTTATCATCTTACCTCAATTCCAGATATATCAAAAAAACCGTTCAGAATCACTTCTCGGGCATGCGTGATTTCAGCGGTAAATTGTGGTCCTTATTGTTTTTTAATGAATGGCTTTGTCAATACCGATCATTGAACAAAAATCTATGAAAATTCTTTTTTTCATAGATGGACTGGGATCCGGGGGGAAAGAGCGCAGATTTGTTGAATTGCTGAAAGGATTGACGGTCTATAAAAATATCTCATGTGAAGCGGTTTTAATGAACGAAGAGGTGCATTTTAAAGAAATCTTTCAACTCAATGTAAAAATACACTATTTAATAAGAAAATTTAAAAAAGATCCGACGATTTTTTTAAAATTTTATAAAATATGTTCAAATTTCAAGCCGGATATTATCCACTGCTGGAATCCGATGACGACCATTTATGCTTTGCCAGCCGCAAAATGGCTAAAAATAAAGCTTATTGATGGGCGTATTGCCGATTGTCCTTCCCAGATTAAGATTTTCAGCAAAACATGGATTCTGGCGTCCACCTTACATTTTGCGGATGTTATTTTGTCAAACTCTTATGCGGGGCTTAAGGCTTATCAAGCACCCGATGATAAGAGCTTCTGCATTCATAACGGTTTTGATTTTGGAAGAATAAAAACCTTGCTCCATAAAGACGATGTAAAAAAGGATTTTGACCTAACGACAAGATATATTGTCGGAATGGTCGCCTCTTTTTCTCAAAAAAAGGATTATCACACCTATCTTTTAGCTGCCCAGCAAATTCTCTCCAAGAGGAACGATGTGACATTTATTGCTGTGGGCGACGGGCCGAATTTGGATAAAATGAAGAGGATTGTCCAGGATTCTTTTAGGGAAAGAATAAAATTTTTAGGCCAACAGCGGAACGTCGAATCTATAATGAATGTTTGTGATATCGGCGTTCTTTCCACATATAGCGAAGGCATCTCAAATACGATTATAGAATTCATGGCCCTGAGCAAGCCAGTCGTTGCCAGCGAGGGTGGGGGAACCCATGAATTATTGATCCCCGACAAAACGGGCTTTTTAATCCCGCAAAAAAACGTGAACACATTGGTTGATAAGATTGAATTATTGTTAAACGACGAGGATCTGCGTATAGCCATGGGGGAGGCCGGCAAAAATTATGTCTATAAAGATTTTAGTTTGGATCAAATGATCAATGGTTTTGTGATGGTTTATAATAGAGTTGTCCGAAATAAACCGAGTTCATCATAAAACTTGACTTCTTAGAGAGTGATTGGACAAGCCTGAGTCATAACGATTAAACAAATTGATGCGCAATTATTCTTTTATACCAATTCCATAGATGCACCAACCATAAAGATTCCATAATGCCGTTATTATTTCCCCCCGTTTCCCCTTAATGATTCCCACTGGTATCGAAAAAACACTGGAAGGGACCCTTAGCCAATTACGCACAGTCCCAACTCTCTTTACGCGGAGCTTGCATGTCTGTGAAAGGAATTCAAACAACCCATGCTTGCTCCAAGGTTTTATGTGCGTTGGATCATCAAAAAAGTTGAACGGGCCATGTTGTTCTCGTTTGAAACCAAACGAAGGAACAAAAACGGTTGTCCAATTTGGTGTTTCAATATAGATCTTCCCCCCTCTTCTCAATACTCTATTGATTTCTTTGCCGAGGCGCATAGGGCAACGTAAGTGTTCAATGACATGCGTGAATACAATCGCGTCAAAGAAATCACCTGGGTATGGAAGCGGTTCAACATCGAGGTCAATTCTCTTATATTCTATGAAATCTGGAACTTTATTATTATCAAGGAGGTCGATGCCATGTATTTCTATCTCGGGAAACAGGTTTTTCAGAGTAATGCAATTGAAACCATACCCACAACCTAACTCGAGTATCCTCTTGTGATGACCGATGGAATTGAAGAAACTCCAGCGCGAATCCCGGGACTGTACGATCTTCTTTAAGGTGGTTAGCATGTGACAAATCTCCGGATAGTTATTGCGCCCAAGAGGGTTACAACCATGTCTATAGTATCAGAGACGGCGGTATGTTTCTACTCATCTATCCCCCCATTTTGATAATATTTCTGCAGTCTTTCGAAGAGAAGATTTTTGACTTAACCGGATTCTTATTTTTTCGTGCCAAAGTATCCCTTTTCCTTATATTCTCTCATCAACTGGTCAAGCTTTGTCAATGGCTTTAACGGGATCATGATACTTTTGCGATTTGTATCATCTTTATCGTTTTGAACTATCTCCTTTAATTCCATATCTTGGATTAAAATATGAGTATTTATAGGATCATCGGTGTAGAAAGTAATGCCTCTTAAGTCATCTATGGTTGGAACAAAAGTCCTTCTGACGGGATCTGTGATGGACGTAATATAGATATAGCGTCTATTTAGCGCCCTCTGCGAGTGCCATGTCAGATATTTGTTATTCACATAGTATTCAAGAAGCTTTTTTGTCGTCGTTACATAAGTATTTCCTCTTGTATACTCTCTTTCAAGCCTCCGCAAAGCTGTTTGCGCGTTTTCCGAAATATAAGGATATCCTTTATTCTTCCCAAAATGAGCGTAAACAATCATATATCCCTTATTTTCGTTCAACTTTTTTAATACATCTTCTCTCAGAACGCCAGCCAATGCCTCCAAGGTAGACGCCCCGGCACCGATCCCTTGATAAAAAACGTTGTTTCTTATGAAGCCAAATACATAATGTCCATCGTCAAGCTTGAGCGGATAGGTCAAATCATTAAGCCTTCGGCCAGAATACTTTTTACCTAGAAATGATAAAGAATACTTATAAATTTCTTTAAAGACGTTGTTGTATAGAGATTTTAAAAGATGCTGACGGTCCCAGGGATCAAAAAACGAGTAAAGGCTCAGAGGAATTCCTTGCCCAATGATGCTTGACACTTCACCTGTCCAGACGAAATTGACCCCAAGAGTTTTTATTGAAAAATCCGTATGATAATAATTCGAGCCGATATTATCTCCCCAAGCATTTTTAACATCCCCTATGTTAGTAGGATCATTGGAATGATTTACCCACACATGGATTTTGCATCTTTCATTTTCGAGGAAATTTGTCATTTCTCTAATTTCTTTGCGACCCGCGCTTACAAAAGAATGAATCGTGTCAATATAGCCTAAATTTATCAGATCGAGAATGACCTCTTTCCCCATGGGGTTTTCTAAATCCAGAGCAAAGGGGACTTCTCTCGTCTTGATGGGAAAAAAAGAATTGCCGATCTCTAAACCAAGACCGACGCCAATATCAGTCGTGTTTTTTGTCGTTAAGAATTCTTGTATTGTTAAAAATTCATCCAAAGAATTAGTTTCATCAATGTCGCTACATATCGTTAATGCGCTTTTGTAAGGATAGGGGAGTCTTCTTTTTATTATGTCGCGGTCAGATCTTTCGGCTTGAGCATAATACTTATGGGAGAATTGAAATGAACATATAAAAACAAGGAACATAAAGATAAAAAAAGCCATAAAAATGATGATCAGTCTAAGTTTGACCTTTCTGGACATCATGCAAATTTCTCCATTTTCTGAAAGATCATTATAATTCAATTGAAAGGCAACTTCCAAATTTCATGAACCTGACACTCATGGGTATCAAACCTTCATAATATTATGAGGAGATCTTTCATCCCGCCCACAAAGAGGCTGACTCCCAGCCATAACGCCAAAATTTGCGCGGCGATGCTAAATGCCATAGTGACTGCATGTTGGGATAAACGAAGTCGCAGAATTCTTCTTAGAGTAATGAGACTCAGCGCCAGACCGATAAAAAAGGAGATCCGGCTATCCAAACGGAATGGGATTATCAACAAGATTGAGAATCCATAAGTCGTGGTGGAACCGGCGATGGCCGCACAAAGAATCCGCCGGAAGCGTAAACCTTTCTTTCCTGCAAGCAAAAGACCAAACAAGATAAATAAGGTGGAAAACAGAACACTGAGGCCGAGAAGAACCGCAACCAATCCTGACCACGCCTCAATGGCTTCAGCCATAATCGCCCCTTTCCATTTCCGTTAGAAGCCTAGATCCAGTCCTTTCGGGCTCGAGTGATTAAAGGGTCCCCCAGATGTTTGGATGCCCCGGAGCTTGTCAGAAAGCGTGAGATTTCGCCGCGATCGTGACCGTCAGAGAAGTCTTGATCGGTTTTCCGTCCGCATTTTCGCCGATGAAGATAAAGTTATAGTCTCCCTTGAACCCGGGTCCTGGCTGCCAGTAGAATGTGCCGCTGCGGCCATCCAGAGTCGAGCCGGCGGGAAGCGGCCGGAGATCTTTTCCGACGACCATGAAACCCTGGATGTTCCCGCTCTGGCCCAACTGGATTTCCACACGATCGACCTCCCGGATTTGGACGGCATTCGTGCCTTCGCGGTTCATGCGTCCCAGTTGCCATCTTTCGGCGGAAGAGGCCCCTTGCCGGAACTGAACCGAAGAAGATCTGGCGGGAAGGCGAAGGATTTCCTCCGGAGATAGCGCTATCCTCAAGCCTTGAGTGTTGGCCACCTGAGCCGCCGAATTCGGCGAGGCTGCATTGAAAACGGTGAAGAACCGCGAGCCGATTCCGTCGGTATTGCCGACATTGTCGCTCACCAGCCAGCCGATGGTATGGACGCGGTTCGCGTATTGGGTCGTGTCGATGTCGTATAGTCCGACAGCTCTGTCGCTGTTGGCAAAGCCGGGGAAGGAAGTGGCGATGTCCGCGCGGTACTGATTGTAGACAGGATGATTGACGTAGACGCCGTCGATATAGACACCGATCGTGGAACCATCCCTTGGAATCTCATTGGGCATCGGAGTCAGGACCCAGCCGAAATTCGTGTATGTCCCCGAAATCGTTCCTCCTTGGTTGGGAGTATCGATCGTTCCGAAAGGCTTGGTTGCGTTGGCGTTGTCGCACTGGATGGTCTTGTTTCCAAGCCCGATTCTGTGGCCATCCTTATCATGAGCGAAAGCGTAGAGTTTATAGGAGCCGTTTCCTTGATCGGGCAGGCCATAGGTCAGCAGCATATAGCCCCATCCCGCCCGGTAATTCAGGGGGAGGCTGGGGTAAGCCTGCTCAACGTCGGGACGCGCATCTTCTACGAACACGGCATCTCCTATGAAGACCAGGCCGTCCTCTCCTCTGGCTTCTGGCGGATCTGCGGCCGCGGGGTCTCTTTTAATTTCAACCCTGGTGACTTCTATATCATCCAAAGCCCAGCCCGTCACCGGTATGGCACCGGTGATCCCGGTTGTCCCATCTGCGGGCGTATCAAATGAGCCGGCGGGATTGGCCACCATGGAGGCAGGCATCACGATGAGAGTTACGTTCACGGTTTGGGGCGAAATCGTGGCGCTCGTGGAGGAGACAGTGATGGCGGCATTGTAGGTATCCGGGGCGAGTCCTGTCTGGTCTAAAGAAACCGTGATCTCATTCTCGCCTGTTCCGGAGACGGGGGAACAGGAGAGCCAAGCCGCGTTATCAGTGATCGACCAATCAAGAGTGTGCGAGCCGGCGTTCGAAATGATGAATTTTTGGTCGGATGTCTTGAAAGCTGAGGTAGCTCCATATTTCAACGTGGACCTGGAAAGAAGGATGACCGGGGGCGGCACGAGGGCCGCCGTATAGTCCTGGCCCGTCTGGTTGGAGGTCACGTTGGAATAGGTCCTGGAGGGGGGAGTGAAGGTATAATTGGTAAGGGTGGGAGTGACGGTTTCCGAAAAACCATAATTGATGGTGGCCGTGTAGACGCCCGAGGCGTTCGTCGCCGGGCTCCCCGGCAGCCCGCTTATCACTACGTCCTGCAGGCCTGAGCCGTTGTAGGCAACCGTCCCGGAGATGCTTAACATGACCGTCGAGGCTGCGTAGTCCTGATCTATCTGATTAACGGTCACGCTGGAGTAGGTTCTTGAGGGGGGGACAAAGGTATAGCCGGCAAGAACCGGGGTAGCGGTTCCCGAGAAGCCGTAATCAACAGTGGCCGTATAAACGCCCGAAGCGTTCGTTGCCGGGCTCCCCGGCAGACCGCTCATCACGACGTTCTGCAGGCCGGCCCCGCCGCGGGTCACCGTGCCGGTTATCGTATAAGTGAGGAGAGTGGCCGTGTAGTCCTGGCCCGTCTGGTTGGAGGTCGCGTTGGAATAGGTCCTGGAGGGGGGAGTGAACGTGTTCCCGGCGAGAGTCGGAGTCGCTGTTCCCGAGAAGCCGTAATCAACAGTGGCCGTATAAATGCCCGAAGCGTTCGTGGTCGGATTGCCCGGCAGACCGCTCATCACGACGTTCTGCAGGCCGACCCCGCCGCGGGTCACGGCCCCAGAGATCGTATAGGTGAGGAGAGTGGCCGTGTAGTCCTGGCCCGTCTGGTTGGA
>Ga0315288_10005688_pt1 | contig 15851 bp, 13 predicted proteins | sample YL17G11_20_MG_FD_203454 | JGI IMG/M metagenome (GOLD analysis project Ga0315288, IMG submission 203454) | Sediment microbial communities from Yellowstone Lake, YNP, Wyoming, USA - YL17G11_20 | ecosystem: Environmental > Aquatic > Freshwater > Lake > Sediment | place: USA: Wyoming | collected...
AAGGTCCTGCTCATCGACGGCGACACTAGGGCAGGACCCGGGACCAAGGTCACCGGCATGGTCCTGACCCCGACCCTGGACACCGCCGGCAAGCTGACCTCGATCACCCTGTGGCACGATAACGAGGCCGAGACCTTCATCGCCGCCGCGACGGTCGTTATTACCAAGGACGGGCACGCGGTCGCGGCCGACCAGATCGCCGCCGGCCAGACGGTGGAACTGACCCTCACCGACGGAGAGATCACGGCCGTGGTCATCGGGCAGCCGCCAAGCCAGACGACCAAGGTCACCGGCCTGGTCCTGACCCCGACCCTGGACACCGCCGGCAAACTGACCTCGATCACCCTGTGGCACGCTAACAAGGCCGAGACCTTTACCGCCGCCGCGACGGTTGTCATCACCAAGGACGGGCACGCGGTCGCGGCCGACCAGATCGCCGCCGGCCAGACGGTGGAACTGACCCTCACCGACGGTAAGATCACGACGGTTGAGATCAATCCGGAGGACCAGACGACCGCGGTCGAGGGCACTGTCACCCGGGTGGAGGTCGGCGCCGGGTCCAACCCCGACCCGGCCGGCGCCATTTCCATCATCCCCGAGGGTGGCGGGGTCCCGGACGAGGAGACCTACGAGGTGGCCCGGGCCGCTACGGTGACGGTCAACGGCCAGGCCGCGGACCTCGGGGACGTGCGCCCCGGTGACTCTGCCATCCTGACCCTGGACGCCCAGGACCAAGTGACCGCCGTCGCGGCGACCTATACCGTGTCCGAGATCACGGGGACCGTCCTCGGCGGCGTCGTCGACGCCAGCGGCAAGCTCATGACCCTGACCGTGAGGTCCGGCGAACAGGATATCACCTGCGCCGCCGACCCGGAGGCGAAGGTCTACTACAATGGCGTGGAGGTCACCGCCGGCGAGGTCACCACCGGCGACACAGTCATTCTGACGATGGCTCGCGGCAGGTTCACGCGCGTGACCATCCTGGTTCAGGCTAGCTAGAGGGAGTCCAGAGGAAGCGCGAACGGGCGGGCCAGTCGCCAAGCGCGGCTGGTCCGCCCTTCCCGCCTCTGCGGCGAGGACCCTAGCCAAGTGTTTGGCATCGGTCCCGAGGGTGCCGGACGCCGAGATGGGGTCGCCGAGCTCGTCCTTCTCTACCTCGGCGGGGCCGGCCGCGACCGTCTCGATCCTCTCCTCGACGCCTGCGTCGGCCGCTAGTCATCGACATAGACAGCTACCGCGCCGAAGTGCGCTCCACCCTGAGCTCTACCAGCGCTTCAGCGACGACGAGGGCTTCCGGAAGTGGCTCGCGGACGCCGTGTTCGGGGCGACGTACGGACCCATCGCCACCGCGGATATCGCCTTTGGGCAGTGGGGCCGGTCCGCCTCCGAAGGACGGACGGTGCTACCGCGGGGTCCATGGCTGATGGCCTCGGGCGAGGGCGGAGCGATCCCCGCGGCGCCCAGGCCGGTGCCCGACTCCGATTGCGGCGTGGACGGGTGTCCGTGCGGCGGCAAGGTCAATGAGGCAACCCGCGCACAGCCCCAATCATCGCCGCGTCGTTACCCAGAGCGGCCGGAACGATGCGCAGGCCACGCCTGACGTAGGGCATGATCCCCAGCCACCGTCCCGCCTCGGCCAGAAGCCCGCGAGCCGTGTCGTCGCCCGCGTCGGCGGCCGCCTTCACATCGGCGCCGCTCTGGGCTGGCGGGGTCTACGTGGATTGCCTGTGCTGGTCTCGAGTAGCAGGTAGTCATCCACCCGAACGACGCCGGTGGCCAGGGCCATCGCGGCGAGGACTCTCGCGACGGTGTGTGGTCGGGGACCCGCGGCCGAACTCGCGGCCCTGCCAGCCGACCCCGTGATGCGTGATCTCCGCGAGCGGCAGGCTCCAGAGGTTCCTCCCACGACGCCGCCCTAGATCAGCCACGGAGGCCCATGGTCGACCGCGGAGGCCCAAGGTCAGGCACGGAAACCGAGGGCCTGGTTTCCCGGATCATCCGGGAGACCCATGAAGCCCCCGGGGCCGAACCAGCCGCCCGGGCGGCCTGGGTGCCCAGGGGGCGGAGGCTCCGCCTCACCCGTGAGGCCTCTGAGCATCGCGGCCGCGTACTCGTAGGCCCGCCGCAGACGGCGAAAGTGCTCCCTCAGCCATTTCAGCTTCTCCTGGTAGCTCGGGAAGTCTCTGAAGTCTTCCAGCACCGCCTCGACCCCGGCGAGGTAGTGCTGGAGATCGGTGATGTCCTTGAAAGGGTCACCGCTTCCGCGCTGCTTCTCGGAGGGCTCGCCGGTGCTCTCGCTCCTGGCCCCGGTAGACTGCCTCAGTTGGGCGACGAACTGAACCGCGGCCTGGGCCGCCTTGATCCGGTCAGTTAGCCGCGGGTATCGAGTCGGGTCGAGCCCGGCCAACTGACGCGCGTCGCGAGCCATCCAACCGGCAATCTGGGCCCCCTCCTCGCCTTCTTCCGAGCCGGCATCCAAGCCAACCAGGTCGAAGCGCCAGACCGGCAGAGAGCGGCCCTCCCCGAGGTCAAGACTGTCGGACCCGGGCCGGTCATCGTACTCAAGGGTCACCCGCGGTTCAGCATCCATCAGAAGCCGGGTGATCCGTGAGAGGCTATCTCTCTCGATAAGGACCTCTGCGGGGGCGGGTACATCGACCTGGATCCGCGTTCTAGAGTACGACTCGGGTAGAATGCGAATGAAGCAGCCGCCTGGCACAAGCGACCACTCACCGTCCTGAGAGCCGCCGGCGCCCGATGGAGGACCGAGCCGCAGGAAAGCCCTCTCCAGGTCCTCGTAGGTCGCGCGCGCGTCGGCCAGGACACCTCGCCAGCGAGCCGCGGCTTGCTCGGCCTCCCGCCAGCCAGGCAACTGCTCCAGTAGAGCCCGCAGCGGCCGGGTAACCAGTTCCCTGAGGGGCTGGGGAATGAGCCGCCAGTAGCTCTTTCCCAGAGTCCTCAAATCGCGTTCGTCCAGAAGTCGCTCGGCGGTCTCCCGCATCTCCGGTGCCCAGTCATAATAGCCCGTGTGGGAGGTCATGGCCCAGACAAGAGACTGCACTTTCCCCTGGGGAGTCTCCCCCTCTCCGGCCGCCGCCCGCAACAGCCGGCGAAGGACGCCGCTCATGGGGCCGCTTAGAGGGGTGGGCACATACCCCGCGTCGGATCCTGGGCCGAGCTTCCCCCCCTCAAGGCAGAAACTTTGGACGACGAATTCGTAGGTCCCGGGACTCAAGAAGACTCGCCCGTCCCGGGCCAGGTCTTCCACCGCTCCCGGCGGGGGAGGGCCGCATTCCCGTTCATCCAACCGCAGTCTGGGATACGCTTTGTCCGGGTCGAGATCAATGGCGCTCTCCCACGGCGCCCGCCCCAACAGGCGGTTGATGAGGGCGCCGAGCCAGCCAAGACGATGAGCCATCGGCGCCAGAGCCACGCCACCACTCCCTGTTGCCCCCCAACCCTCGGAGGAGCGTATCGAAGTTGCCCACCCGAAAGGCCCGCGACAGCCCCCTCGGCCATGTCAGTTGGCCCGCTCATCGGTCTGTCAAGTAACCTTAGGCGGATCGCCATAGGAGCCCTCTGCCCGGCCTCAGCGTCCATCGACGGGACCGCGGGCTCCGGCCGGTTGGGAACCGCTCTCGAGAAGGTAACGTGGCGAAGAGAGGGAGAGCGGAGTCGCCCGGTTCGGTCCAGCGGACGTTCTTACCATTCTCCGCCAAGGTAGTCGAATCCTCCCAACTCCTGGGGCGCCCGGACGGGCGGAGGCCGGCGCCAACTAGCCTCCGGCTTGACCCGCGGCCTCGACCAGGTAACCGACGCGCGAGAAGACGGCCGTCGCACCCGGTACGATGTCCGTGGCCAGCACGGTGACCCTGCCCGAGGTCGGCCGCACGAGCCCGAGGAGCATGCGGATCGTGGTGGTCTTGCCCGCGCCGTTCCGGCCGAGGAACGCGTAGATCTCGCCGCGTCGCACGTCGAGGTCGAGTCCGTCGACGGCCTGGACATCACCGTAGTGCTTGGTGAGGCCAGCGATGCTGATGACCGTGTCCGACGATGTCACTCTGGGCACGTCCGGCCTTGCCCCCCTAATAGACCGCACCGCCTTCATGCCGGACTCATCTTCCTCCGGGTCGCCCTAACATCTTAAATCAGCGGTGGCGCGTTTTGTCATCCGCAGCAACTAATCCATTTGGGGAACATTTCTCCGACGGAGCAGAAAGATAGCCATGACAAGGAGGGCAACAGCGGCCGCTGCAATGCTGAGGTAGCGTGGAACCGCCTGCCGGCGTTCGTGTGCCTGCCGACCCTCGGCACAAGTGAGTTCGAGGTCTACTTGCTTGAGTTTCTTGTATGCCTCAGCGACGGACGTCTCCTTTATCTGGGACTCCGTAGACGCGATATCCGTACGAAATCTCTGGGCCTCGGATGGTTTGGCAATCGCCGAGACTCGTTCCCGCAGTGTTCCAAGTGAAGCAACCAGCTCGGAAACGCTAACCAACCCGTCACCGTTACTGTCAACGAGCGCGATTGGCTCTTCGAAACCATTGAATCGCCGTCATCAGTCACGGACATTATGAGCAGCGCGTATCCCAGTAGTTCATTCGTCGAAATCCGCCGAAGCTCTCCCCTGCATGCACACGAGTAGTTCTGTCCCGAGAGGGTTGCGCATGGGCAGGTCCCGACAGTACAGTGCTTTCCTCGCCGGAGGCGATTGGCTGTGAGTCCGAAGAAGACAGCCGCCGCATTCAGTCCCGCGCCTCATGCGTGGCGGCAGCCTCACCGCGGGCTTCGGCCTTCTCGAGGGTCGCCTGCACCCGGGAGCGCGTAGCGGTGAGGGACGAGCGAGCCCACCTCCACCAACTGGCCAACCTCCAGACCATCCGGTCAAACTCGGGCAGCGGGTCGGCGCCGGTGAGGTGGTCGGAGCCGCGGCCAAGGCCTACTACCAGGTGACCGACGCGTCCGGCGTCCCCCTCGACCCCGCGACGCAGTGTCGCTTCACGCCGGACGCGGGCGGTTCCGCCGCGGACGGCGCCTCCTCGGTCAGTGCCTTGACCGGCCCGGCGGGGGCAACTCCCGGAGCCGGGCCCGACGACGAGCCTGTCGTCAGCCATGTTCTACCTCCCCTTATCGCGGCACGGATGTGCGTGCCTCACTTGGTATTTCTCGCCAGGTCCTTTGACAACCCCTGCCGCCACCAGCCACGAGGTGGTGGTGGCCTCAGATTCGGGCGAAGAGAGTTCTGTCCGCATGTTCACTTAGAGAAGGATTCCCAAGCTTAGTGCCGAAGCCAATTCGTGGTGAGGATGTCGGACAACCAGCTTACCGTACCCCCAACTGTCCGGCGGAGGCGTGCTCATGGATGGAGACGTAAAAGGCGATTGTCTGGTCACGATGGCCGGTATCGACAAGCGTTTCCCGGGCGTTGACGCGCTCCAGGGAGTGAGTTTCGAGCTACGGCGGGGCGAGATTCACGCTTTGTTGGGCCATAATGGGGCCGGCAAGAGCACCCTAATCAAGATACTGTGCGGAGTCTACAGGAGCGACGCTGGAAAGGTGGTCGTTCGAGAACGGGAAGTTGATATCGATTCACCCCAGCGCGCCGAGCAGTTGGGCATTGCGCTTGTTCCCCAGGAATCCATGCTCGTGGAGAACCTGGACGTGGCCCAGAACATCTTCCTGCGACGCCTGCCGTGTGTTGGCGGTCGGATGCTGATTAACCGACGGGAGCTCTACAGCGGCGCGGACCGTCTCCTCAACATGCTAGGTGCCGATGTCGCCTCCGCCACGAACGTGGGTGCGCTGAGCGCTGCGCAACAAAAGATAGTGGAGATCGCGCGCGCCCTGGCTTTTCACTCCGACGTGCTTATCCTGGACGAGCCCACCGCGTCATTGACCGGGACCGAACAGCGCAAGTTGTTTGATGTCCTACGCGGGCTCCGTGGGCAAGGCATCGGCATTGTCTACATCACGCACCGGCTCGAGGAGATCTTTGAGCTGGCCGACAGGGCCACCGTCCTGCGCGATGGGTGCGTTGAGGGAACGGTAGAAGTGGCGACTACTGATCTTCGTTCGATCATCCGCATGATGATCGGCCGTGAGATTGCCACGGCAAAGCCGCGTGAGGAGTACACCTCGGGCGATGTGGTGCTTGAGGTTGATGGGGTTTCGACAGCCAAGCTCCGGGACGTCACTTTCCGGGTCCACCGGGGCGAGGTTCTGGGGCTCACAGGCCTTGTCGGCTCTGGGCGCACTTCCCTGGCCCACGTGCTGTTCGGGCTCATCCGTCCGCAACGCGGGACGATCAGTCTTGCCGGGCGGGGACTGCGTCTGCGCTCACCCGCCGACGCCATCAGGGCCGGTATCGGGCTTCTTCCGGAAGATCGCAAGCGCCAGGGGTTGGTTCTGAACATGAGCGTTCTCGACAACCTCATCATCATCGTGGTCCACAGCCTATCGGTTCTGGGCTTTCACATAAGGCGCCGGCAGGTCGAGTTCAGCCGCAAGTGGGTTCACCAGTTGGGGATCGCCACGCCGACCTTCTACCAGCAGGCCAAGTATCTCAGCGGGGGCAACCAGCAAAAGGTGGTGCTTGCCAAGTGGCTGGCCAGCGAGCCCGGAGTGCTGGTGCTCGATGAGCCTACGGTGGGTCTCGACGTGGCGGCTCGCAGCGAGGTCCACAAGCTGGTTCGACAGCTTGCTGCCCAGGGGCTGTCCATCATCGTCAGCTCCTCCGCGGTCGACGAGATTCTGAGCATGTGTGACCGCACTCTGGTATTGCGTAGCGGCAGGATCGTCGCCGAGCTAGGCAGACCCGAGATGTCCAAGGAGTCCATCACCAGCGCCGTTCTGAGCGGGGGAATCCACTAAGAGCGGGATGGCGCCAGGACGACTCTGTTGACGGGTGACAATCACAGCACGAGAGAGGAGGTCAGGAGAGTGCCGGTCGTGATGATTCACATCTTCCCGCGGACCAACGAAGAGATGAAGAAGGTCGCCAAAGCATTCACGGACGACCTTCAGAGGATCTGCAACATCCCATCCAAGAACACCCACGTGATCTTCGTTGACTACCAGCGGGACCATTGGGCTTGGGGTGGACACCTGTACTCACAACGTACGCTTCTGCCCAATGGGGAGTGGAGCGAACCCAAGGAGTGAGCAAGCGGCGTTCTTGTCGTTGCGTCGATGAAGTGACATTCACTTTGGAAGGTGGCCAACTTGGTCAAGTGGGCTAAGCAGAACCCGCCAACCGTTCATAAGCCGATGGGCTACAGCCACGTCGCTCGAGTGGGGGACCTCATCATCCTGGCGGGGCAGGTGGGGCGCGCTCCGTCGGGCGAGGTGCCGCCCGACGTGGAGTCGCAGACCGTACGGGTGTTTGAGAACATCAAGGCCTGCCTCGAGGCGGAGGGCGCCGGACTGAAAGACCTGGCTAAGGTCACCATCTACATCACGGACTACAAGTTCAAGGAGACGGTGTTGAAGGTGCGTGACCGCTACCTGGGCGGGTCGCTGCCGACGAGCATGTTCGTGGTGTGCAGCGCCCTGGCCCTGCCGGAGTACCTGGTTGAGGTCGAGGGCATAGCGGTAGCGCCCTAACACGGCAATCACAACACCGGAGAGGAGGTCGCGAAAGTGCCGGTCGTGATGGTTCATATCTTCCCACGGACCAACGATGAGATGAAGAAGGTCGCAAAAGCGTTCACGGACGATCTTCAGAAGATCTGCACGATCCCGCCCAAATACACCCACGTGGTCTTCGCTGACTACCAGCGGGACCATTGGGCTTGGGGCGGACACCTGTACTCGCAGCGTACGCTTCTGCCCAACGGGGAGTGGAGCGAGCCCAAGGAGTGACGAGCAATGAGGCTGTCGGGCAAAGTGGTGGCGGTCACGGGCGCCAGTTCCGGCATCGGTCGGGCCATTGCTCTGACCTTCGCCAGGGAAGGAGCCCGCGTCGTGGTAGGCGACGTTCGCCAGGACCCTAAAGAAGGCGGGAAGGACACCGTTTCTGTCATTAACGAGCAACGCCCGGGCGCGGCGGTGTACGTGCTCACGGACGTGTCCTCCCCCAGGGACGCCGAGGCCTTGGTCGCGCGCGCCGTCCGCGAGTTTGGGCGGCTGGACGCCCTGGTCAACGTTGCCGGCATCAACGTGTTCAAGCGGACCATCGACACGTCGCCGGAGGAGTTCGACCGCGTCATCGCTGTCAACTTGAAGGGAGTGTTCCTCTGCGCTGCCGCGGCCGTCCGTCAGATGATCAAGCAGGGCGGCGGGGGAAGTGTTGTCAACGTCTCGTCTAACCTGGGGCTCGTGGGCTGCGCCGAGATGGCGTCTTATTGCGTCTCGAAGGCCGGCGTTATCGGCCTGACCCAGACGATGGCCATCGAATACGGGGGATACGGCATCCGGTGCAACGCCCTCTGTCCCGGGGCGACCAAGACCGAGATCAACCGGGAGTTCCGGAGCCGTCCGGATATCGTCAAGAGCTGGGCGGACAAGACACCGCTCCGGTTTCCCGACGGCGAGTTTCTCGGTGAACCCCAAGACATAGCCAACGCCGCCCTGTTTCTAGTTTCGGACGAATCGCGCTACATGACGGGATCCAGCCTCGTTGTCGACGGTGGCTGGAACGCAATCTAGTGGGAGAAGCCCAGGTGAGGTGATCAAAGACGCGGCAATTCTGACCGGGAATGAGGTAGCTTGGGAACGAAGCCGGTTACCTGAGAAGGGGGAGAATTCCGTGAGCAGGAAGCTTGCGATCTGTCTGTTGCTCGTAGCATTACTGATGACTTCGTTCGTCGGCGGTTGCAGGAAAGCCCCAGAAGTCGCCAAGATAACCGTCGGCTGGTCAACGGACAACACGACGGACCCCTGGCGGAGGCACCAGGCGGAGCGCGGCCAAAGGGCCTTGGAGGCCAAAGGCTACGAGGTCATTCTGACCGACGCCACGGGCTCAACCAGCAAACAGATCGCCGACATCGAGGACCTCATGACGCGTAAGGTGGACCTCATCATGGTCAGCCCGCGCGATGAAAAAGGCCTGCAAGACGTCCTGGCCCGGGCCTATCAGCAGGGTACTCCCGTCGTGCTCGTTGACCGAATGATCGGCGGCGATCAGTGGACCGCCGCCGTAATCGGTGACAACTACGAGATCGGCAAGCTGACAGGAGCCTTCATGGCCAAAGCCCTGAACTACAAGGGCGGCGTCGTGGTTATCGAAGGTCTGCCGGGAACGACGACGGCAATCCAGCGCAAGGAGGGCTTCGCGGACGAACTGGCAAAGTACCCCGACATCAAGATTCTCGGCAGCCAACCGGGCAACTACGCCAAGGCCGATTCTACGACGGTCATGGAGAACTTCATTGTTGCCTTCGGCGACCGGATTGCCGGTGTCTACGCCCCCTCGGCCAACATGGGGTTTGGCGCCCTGATCGCGCTCGAGAACGCCAAGATAGACCCCTCGACGATCGTCATCTGCAGCGTGGATGGCGAGATTGCTGAAATCAAAGCCGTAGCCGACGGTAAGTTCGCGTCGACCGTGCAGTACTCGAACTGCGTCGACGTCGCGGCGGAAGTGGTCTATCGCATCCTCAACGAGCAGGAATACCCCGAAGTCCTGAAGATGATGGGTGTCTTCATCTCGAAGGACAACGCGGCGTCCCTCTACAAGGAAGGCGCCTTCACCCTCGATGACGTGGTCTGGGAGCCCGGCACGTGGTCACTCGAGGATGTGGTGGCAAGGTCTAAGGTCCTGACCAAGGCGGAATGGCTGGCCGAGCAGGGGCAGTAGTAGCAGTCCAACCACCCGGGCGGTCCGCGTCGCAAGCTTACCCGCGGACCGCCCGGGCGGTTGCGTGGAGAGAGGGTGGAGGAAGAAGTGGGGCTCCTACGTGGCGCCGCGCTACTGGTCCGGCGTTACCAGATGTTGTCCCTCATGGTGGGACTCATTGCGGCCGGGAGCCTGATGTCCAGCTACTTCCTGACCCTTGGGAACCTGACTAACATCGCCAAGCAGGTGAGCGTCATCGGGATATCCGCGGTCGGCGGCACGTTCGTCATCATCAGCGCCGGCATCGATCTGTCGGTGGGGCCGATGATTGCCCTGGTCAGTGTCTCGATTGCTCTGATGCAGAACCTGCCGCCTTGGCTTGCCTTTGCTGTCGCGCTAGTCATAGGCTTGCTGTTCGGCTTGACCAACGGCACGCTCGTCTCCTATGGCCGAGTCCCGGCCTTCATTGCCACCATTGGCATGGGTGGGATTGCGAGTGGTCTGGCCCTGGCGTGGAGCGGGGGGTGGCCGTTGTTCATCACGAGTCGCTCCTTTTCATTTGTGGGGCAGGGCCAGATTGCCGGTGTGCCTATCTCTCCTGTCCTTTTCTTAGCCGTCGCGGTCTTCGGGCATGTGCTACTGACCCGCACGCCTTTCGGTGTGTACGTCTTCGCTCTGGGAAACAACGAAGAAGCCCTCCGTCTGGCGGCTGTCAGCACAAAACGAACTCGCACTCTCCTGTTCGGCCTGGCCGGCTTCTTGGCTGCCCTCAGCGGGATCGCCGCCTGTAGCCGCAGTATGACCGGAGATCCGTCGATCGGCTCGCAGTTGAGCTTCGATGTGATCTGCGCAATCGTCGTTGGGGGAACGCGCATAGAGGGCGGCGCGGGAGGCATCGTGGAGGCGGTAATCGGGACGATCATGATTGGAGTTCTCAACAACGTGATGAACTTGATGGGTGTCAACATCTACTACCAGCTTCTCTTCAAGGGTGCAATCATCATCGTTGCGGTTCTGACGGCCCGCTCGGACCTAACACGCGTGCTTTCGACCCTATGGCGCCCTCGGGCAACCGGCGCTGATTCTCAGTAAATGGGGGTGCGACCGTGAAGCACGACCGGTCTACGCTGGCCGGTGCGGCACCGGGCACCACGTTCCGTGAAGGGCTTCGGGCTTTCCTTACGAGGCACGACATTCTTCTGGCCTTCATCGTGCTCGTCACACTTTCGTCCTTTGCCTCCGACCGTTTTCTGACTGTACGCAACGCCCTCAACATCGCTCGGCAGGTCAGCATCATCGGGACGGCTGCCCTAGGCGCGACCCTGGTCATCATTACCTCAGGTATCGACCTCTCGGTCGGCCCGGTGATGGTTATCGGCTGCATGGTCGTGGGTCTTCTGCAAGGCCATGCGATGTTGCCGGTCATCCTGGCCGCCGTGGCCGTCGGAGGATGTTGCGGGGCGGTGAACGGGCTTCTCGTGACGAAGCTTCGCATCCCCCCGTTCATTGCCACCTTCGGCATGAGTGGCGTCTTCGCCGGCCTTGCCTACATCAGCTCAACGGGCATCCGCGTCGTGATCAACGACCAGCGCTGGTGGAACCTTGGAAGCGGTGAGCTGTTTGGCTTTCTGCCCATGCCCGTCGTGTTTTACGTTGGGGCCGTGGCCGTGACCGCTATCTTACTGTCGCGGACGGTGTTCGGAACGTACCTCTACGGAATGGGGGCCAACGAAACCGCGCTGAGGTTCTCGGGCGTCAACGTCGACCGAGCCAAATTCGCTGTCTACTCACTTGCCGGTATGGTCGCCGGCCTGGCCGGCGTGATTCTGGCTGGACGCCTCCGCGAGGCCGACCCCGGTTTGGCGTTCGTCTATACCCTTGACGTGATAGCGGCGGTTGTCCTCGGCGGCACGCGGCTGGAGGGAGGTTACGGCAGCATATACCGTACCGTTGTCGGGACGTTGCTGACTGGAGTGGTCAGCAACATCATGAACCTGCTCAATGTCTCAGCTTTCTACCAGCAGGCGGCTAAGGGTCTGCTCATCATCACCGTGCTGTCACTTCTCGCGCTCCGGAAAGAGAAGTAGGTATGGGGGCTCAGGCGACGGCCGGACCGACTAATGTAGGTTACCTTCTTTCGGTGGCGGCCGGGGTCCTCTGGGCAACCACCGTCCTCTTCGGGAGACTCCTCGTGGACGCGGGCGTCGATCCCCTGATGATCTCGGCCGTCAGGGCCACGCTTGCCTTCGCGATTCTGGGCGGGGCGCACTTGGTTTCCCGGAGGCGGCCGAGTCCCTCGGGGCGAACCGACCTGGGCCTCTTTGCCCTGTCCGGACTGTGTCTGGCCCTCAATTTCACCCTCTTCTTCGTCTGTCTCGAACACACGAGCGGAGCGATAGCCGTGAGCCTACTCTACACCTACCCCGGCATCGTGGCGCTCCTGGCCGCCACGTTCCTCGGCGAGCGGTTGACCGGGATGAAGGTTCTGGCGCTGGCCATGGCTCTGACCGGTTGCTTCTTGGCTAGCCAAGGGTATGACCCTGAGGTCTTGCGCCTGAATCTTCCCGGAATCCTAGCCGGACTGGGGGCAGCCCTCGCCCTTGCCGGCTACCACGTGATGGCGAAGGTCGCCGTCGGGAGGTGCGACTCCTCGACCGTGGTCCTACGAAGCTTCGGGTTCGCGGCTCTCTACCTCCTTGTCTACCAGGCCGGAGACCTACCGGTCCTTCTGGCTTTGCCCGCTCGGGCATGGGGGGGATTGATCCTTCTGGCCGTGTTCCCTACGTTCTTGGCCTACTGGCTGTTCGTCCGGGCCCTGTCCTACATCGAGGTGAGTCGGGCCACCCTCGCCTGCAGCGTGGAACCGGCGGCGGCCGCTATCCTGGCGTGGCTCCTGCTCGGGGAACGAACAGGTTTCTTGCAGTGGCTGGGGGTAGCTCTGATCACCGCGGGAGTAGTCCTTATCCGGCTTTCCGAAGCGGTGCGGCGGAACGACGCTGGGGCCAACCGCGGGGCGCCCGCGAGCTAGCCCCACCTTCCACCCTTCCGCCGCTCGTACAATGCAGGGCAACGTCCCCGCCTGTCTAGCTCTCCAGTGCCCACCGCGTCAAGGCCGCAAACTCCTCGCGTGTGATGAGGCCTTTCTTGGCTAGGGAGAGATCTTTGACCATGAGGGTGATCTTTGTCAACTGCTGAGGCGTCGCCTGCGCCCCGAGGTCGGTAAGCCACTGTTTGACGGACTCTTCTCCGCTTCCCTTGCCCAGGACAATGCTAGGCTCAGGCTGACCCATCAGCTCCCAGCGCATCGGGAACACCTCTGTCACCAGCTCGCCCTGGCACCGGCGCAACCAGGTGGCGGGTATGCCCGACTCGACGTGGAACAAGCCCTTCCCGCAAATCGACTTGTTGTCGGGCACTCGGTGCCCGGTCCGCTCCAGGACCTCCTGGCAGAGGTCGAACAGCTTCTCTGTCTTGACTGAGGTCTCGACTCCGTAGAGGGTCTTGAGGGCGAGGACAACGTCCTCCAGAGCGGCTCCGCCGGCCCTTTCTCCGATGCCGCAGACGGAGACGTGGGCCACCTTTACCCCTAGGGCCAAGGCCTCAAGGGTATTGGCTGTCGCCAGACCGTAGTCGTTGTGGAAGTGAGCCTCGAGCTGTGTGCCGGGGAATTGCTCCTGGACCTTGCGGACGAAGTAACGGATTGCTCCCGGCGAGCAAGCACCCATGGTGTCCACCAGGCTCAGGGCATCCATGTGTCCTTCCTTGGCCACGTAGCCGATGAGCTTGAGGAGCCAGGCCAGGTCCGCCCTGGAGGCGTCGATAGTGAAGAAGACCGTAAACAGGCCTGCCTCCTTCGCGGCCTGGGTGGCCTTAACGGACAGGTCAATCGCCTTTTCCGGTTCCCAGCCATAGGCGTGCCGGATGATGTGTTCGCTACTGGGTATCTCAATGACAACCCCGTCAACTCCGCAGTCTTCAGCCCGCTTGACGTCCTCCACTAGGCAGCGGGCGAAGGCGAACACCTTCGGACCGAGCTTGCGGCGGGCAATCTCCCGGATTGCCTTCTCATCGTCCCGGGAGACCGCCGGCATGCCCGCTTCGATGCGATCGACTCCCGCCTCCGCCAGTTTCTCCGCGATGGCCACCTTGTCGTCGGCTCGCAGGACCAGACCGGCCTGCTGCTCGCCGTCGCGGAGAGTGATGTCGTGAAGCTGGATGGCTTTAGAGAAGTGATAATCGCGGCTCACTTCGGACACGTAGTTCCAGGGGCTCGTGAACCAGTTCTTGGACTTGTAGGGCTCAGTCACTTCCGAGGACCTCCTTCATCTCCATCGTCGCGGATCGCTATCGCCGCGCCCTTCGCCTACCTGGAACACCCCCGCCGGACGTCGGACCAGCCCAGTATCGCCTTCGCGTTCTCGCCAAGGATTGCGTCGCGCTGCCTTGGAGGGAAATCGGCCCCAAGCACGGCTCGGACCGGTTCGGGGTCCGCCATGTCGAAGGGGGCGTCGGACCCAAGCATCACCTGCCCGTACCCCACGCTTTCGACGAGGTAGGACAAGGCGCCGACGTTGTGAGTGATCGTGTCGTAGTACAGCTTCCGGAAATACGAGGAGGGCGCATTCTCGGCACGCTCGCGGGCTTCCGGCCTTACCCGATAGGCATGGTCGAAGCGGCCGATCTGGTAAGGCAGAAAACCTCCCCCATGGGCGAAGAGAAGTCTGAGATTGGGGCATCGGTCAAGCAGGCCGCTGAAGATCGCGTGTCCGATCGCGACAGTAGTCTCAAACGGGTTGCCTACGGTGTTGGTAAGGTAGTATTTCTCAAGACCCGGGCGCAGGCCAACGTAAGACGGATGGACAAACACCAGGGCGCCGAGCTCCGCGGCGCGCCGGAAGAACACCTCCCGCTCAGGCTCGAAGACGCTGGCCTTGCCCAACGTGCAACCAACATGGACCCCGCCGAACCCCAGTTCTCTAAGGCACCGCTCCATCTCACGAATGGCCGCCGGCGGGTCTTGAAGAGGTACGACTCCCAGACCCTGAAGCCTGGAGCTACGGCCTTGTACCATCTCGGCCAGTCCATCATTGATCAAGCGCGCGGCTTCGGCAGCGAAGCTTGGGTCAGAAGCGTAGTAGAAGAGCGTGGGGGAGGGAGAAAGCACCGCTCCGTCCACTTGTGCGCGGTCCAAGGCCTCAAGACGCGCTTCCGCGTCAAAGAAGTCTCTGGTGACCGGGTAGCGGTAGCCCTCACCATGCCGCAGCCAGATCTGGCCAGCCTTGTTATGCTCCACGGTCACCGAGTAGCGATTATCGCGCGCCGCAGTCTCTAGAAAGGGCATCGGTATCACGTGGGCATGAGCATCAATCACCGTCGGTGACACGGCCTGGCCTCACCTCCAAAGCTCCCGTAGGACAGTGGGCCACGCAGAGTGGCTGCCCGCCGCAGAGGTCGCACTTGAGGACGAGATCGCGTTGCGGGCTGAAACGGATCGCCTGAAACGGGCACGCGACGATGCAGGCGCCGCACCTGTCGCAGAGGGAATGATCCAAGCGGGTGATGTCCGCCGCGTTCAGAGCCCCAGGAGGGCAGGCCTCCGCGCACTTCGGCTTGGGGCACTGCCGGCAGAACACGGGTTGAGCAGGGATGGGGAAGCTCGTCGGAACCCATATGCGGGCCCGTTTTGGGTTGACCGTATCTCCATCACGCATAGAGCAAACAATCTCGCACAGGCGGCAACCAACGCAACAATGCCGCTTGAGCCGCAGGGTCGTCATCCGTTTCCCCCTTCTACCCCCAGATTATCGAGTCCGAGACGGGCCAGAGTGGCTGGCATAGGGCGCCCCTGGCTGTCCCAACCCCTAAGGGCGTAGTAGTCCGAGAGCATCCGCTCGAAACCCGATCGGGGAATGCGCTGTCCCCGGGAAGGACCTTCGGTGAAGCTTTCCTCGAACAGGCGGTCTGGTACAGTGTCGTCCGCCCGTCCGAAGCCCTGACGGTTGTTATAGAGACGGATCAAGGTTTCGCTGCGGTCGGCAAGGGCAAACAGCTCGTCTGGCCTTGCCTCCAGGCCAGT
>Ga0315288_10005689_pt1 | contig 15849 bp, 16 predicted proteins | sample YL17G11_20_MG_FD_203454 | JGI IMG/M metagenome (GOLD analysis project Ga0315288, IMG submission 203454) | Sediment microbial communities from Yellowstone Lake, YNP, Wyoming, USA - YL17G11_20 | ecosystem: Environmental > Aquatic > Freshwater > Lake > Sediment | place: USA: Wyoming | collected...
AAAGGGTTGGGAAAGCCATTGATGACGGAGAAAGAAGCCATTGAAACGCGTTGAAAAACGTGGAAAATGAAAAAGAAAAAAGTAAAATGCACCAAAAAACACGTGACGCCAATAGTTGTGACTCCCCTACGTGTCAATTACATAGTGGTGCATTTTTTCTCTCTAGGATTTTGTTTTCCTCCAATAAAAAATAAACACGTCATCTACACGCGTGAAAAATTAGGCCATTGGCCTTTGTGACAACTTGTTGGTCGTCACACGCGGAATATACATTGGTGTATTTTACTTTTTCTTTTTTCACAAATCATGGAAACGAAAACTGTAACCCCCATGGGTGTTTATGTTACGGCCCCCTTTACCCCTTATTTTGAAGACGAAGTGTCTAACAGTCTTGATAAAGACGATGCTACTATCTTAGAAGAGCGCTATCGTTACCGAACTTCTTCTACTTCTTTATCAGTCCAAAAAAACAATTTACCAATAACTTCTTCTAAAATAGCACGAGAGAGACAACACCGCATAACTAAAAGCATTAAAAGTCAAACCCAATGGACCAGGGCTCTTGATGCAGTACAAGAACATTTTAGTAGTCACGTTTCCTTAGACGGTTCTTCCCACAAGTTACCTCCTAACATATACGCGTTAAAAACAATAGCGAAACATAACTGGGTTCTTTATAAAAAACGGGAATGTGAACGAAGAAAGCGTATACGGCGTAAAATAGAGAAAGAAAAAGATAATGAGCGTAACGGAAAGCCCGCCAACGTGTTAATGGCTATGGTAGACTCGTGTGAGGCATGCAAACGTTTATACGTAACCGTTAACTTATTCTGGGGAGTAACACTTTGCGATTCTTGTTATTTTAACCCTGGCGTAATTAACGACATCATGAAATCGCGTAACGAATCCGCCGAGCAGAAAATGAATTATACTCCAGAAAATATAGTGAAGGAAGTCATTCGCTATCGTAAAGAATTCTTTGCTGCTAACAAGAGCTACTACGAAATACCAATTGTGGATCCTTCTCCTTCATTACCACAACCACCAAATAACAACGCCATTACTAGCAGCCCCATAAACACACACACGCTAGAGAAAATGGAAGTAGCGGAAGGAATAGTACTAGGAGATGATGATTTGTTATCACTATCACCCTGTTCTACTTCCTCTGACGAAGAAGAAGAATATATACCACCACCACCATCTCCACTACCTCCTACCCCTTATACTCCAAGAGTAATATCAACCACTAACAATTCACAAGCCTCCTCGTTTATTAACGAAGTAGTTGATTACTTTGACGATAATGAAATGAACAGCTATTGTTACGGTTCAACTCATTTCAACAGCCAGCAATCATCCTCACAACAATCTCTTAACTTGTTACCCCTCCCCGACCACTTCTTCTCGCAAAGCAGTAACCTTTTTACTGAAAACCCTCTCTCCTTCCATTACGAATCCACTAAACACAAATCCCCTTTACAATAAAAACCATGTTTCCTCATTCACCCACAGCATCAGAGCATCGTCGTTGTGTCCAGTTAGTAGTGAAAAAATGGCAGCTCGGCTTGGATTTAGAAGAAATATAATAACAGACGAGCAAAGAGCGGAGGAAGAAAGAGTAAGGAAACAAATAGAAGATGAAGCAAAGGAAAAAGAGTTATCAGCTTTGTTCCAATCACAAGAAGAAATCAGGGAGGCCCTCCGAAAAGAAAAAGAGAGAAGACAAACGAAAACACCAAAAGAAATAACTAAATCACTAGCCTCCTCTTCTTCTACAAAGAGAACTCCAACACCAGCTCCTCCTCCTGGTACTTACAGATCACCATCACCCAGTTCTTACTCCCGGTTTCAAACAGCTAATACACCTAAATCTCCTTATATATCCCCTGCTAAGGGAGCCATTTCTCTTCCAAGTCAATTTGCAGGATCCTCCCCGTTAAAACACGAGAATCTAGAAACTAGACTTTCTTCAGGCAGATCTTCTACTCCTCTATCTGATTTTAGATCTCCGTTTAACAAAGGACCGGTTCTTAAACCCGGTACTGTACCATCTCGCTCGCAGAACCCAGGAGAGTTAAACGCCGATAGACTTGTTGCTGGATATAAGCAGATACGTAGAGAAAGGAAACTAAGGAAAAGAGAAGACTTAATAGAAGAAGTTCGAAGACGAGAGGCGGAGGAAAAAGAACGGGAAGCAAATATAGCAAACCCTATTCGAACAGACCACGCAACATCATCTGATGCGTCTCTCGTATCACTACAAGATATCACTGCAGCTCCAGAAGGACCAGCCGTAGGACAAATGAATGTTTCTCAGCAAGATAACCCACAAGGAACTGGAAATAACGCTAACGATAATAGTGCCGGTTCTAGTGCAGGGGGAGGAGCAGGTTCTAGTACAGGTGATGGAGGTGGGGGAGAACCTCCTACTCCTTCTTTAGAAGAAGGAGGAGAAGGGGAGTTAGAAGAAATAGTAGTAGAGGGGGGAGGGGGCGGAGGGGCCGCCGCACCCCAGGCCGGGGCCGGGGCCGGGCCCTTGCTCGGCGCGGGAGGGGCAGGGCAAAAAGGAATTGCAATGCATGGGGAAAATCCTAGAGGTCCTGGTCATAAACCTGGTGAGCCTGCTAATCCGTTAGGAGCAGCAGGTGGGCCTGGACAACAACCTCCACAGAGTAATCAACATAATGAAGGACAAGGCCCCTATGTTCCTCCTGCTTATGGAGACGGTAGTGCGTTTGCAGAGAAAGCGAGAGAAGGGGATAGTGATAGACAGGATCCTATTACTCCTGCTACTGGGTCTAAACAAACACCTGCTACTGCTAATTCGTTAGTGGGTGCGGATCCTATTTACGCTAGTGCTAAAAAGCAAAGTACGGAGAAGGTGTTCGGTACTGCACAGGAAAGAGCTAATGCTGGGATGGGAGCGCCTAGTGATTGGTCGTTTAATGGTCCGTATGATTTCCCTAGCAGACCTTCTGGAAGACCGGATACTACGCTGACTGCAGTAGGAGGGTGGAGATCTAAGACGGGAGAACATAGTGCTAGTGTGTGGAAGAATACGTTAACTGCAAGGGGAGAGCCTGCTAAGAAGGATAATTACTACAAGTGGAGTAGTAAGGGGGGAGGAAACTGGAAGAATCTTAGTGCTAGGGATTCTATGAGAGTGTTTACGAAAATGGAAGCGAAAAGGAATGGGTCTCGTTGGATGTCACAACCTAACCCTGGGGATGAACTTACGCATATTATGGGGGCTACACTTAAGAGAAAGATGCAGGATATTAATATGGCGAAGAAAGGAGGGGAGAGGTTGAATAAGAGAAGGAAAGGAGGGGACCCTGGTAATAACTTTCAAACTCAAGTTTAATAAAATGGTTTTATTCTTCCATTTCAATATCCAAGTTTACTTCTTGTCCGTTGATAACGGGGACAATGCGATTACCGTCTATGCGGAAAAAAGAGGCGTTTTGGAAGTTTTGCAGGTTATCTGTGTATAAGGGGGATTTCTCGTAGAGATGGGTTGTTCTATCTGGGTCAGCGTGAATAACAGGAGGGCCGAAAGGAAGGTGCCCTTCTAGTTTGTAATCATGAAGAAGTCTAGGGTCTTCTGGGATGTTAATGGGGACACTGGTAGAGACATGGTGAAAATTGTACTTTTTTTCTAGGTCGGATAACGACGAAGAAGCCATTTCGTGAACTAAAACTTATTTTATTTGTTATGTTAAAAAATGTGGAAAACAATTAAATTATCTCCTTGTTTTCATGGTTGCAGCGCCTCCGTAGGATAAAGCACGATTCTCTGTCATTAATTTTTTAGTGGGGTATACGGCCGCCCTAGAAGCAAATCCTTCTTTTTTAAGATTGGCAAGTGAGTTAGGTATATAAGCTCCAGCTTGGCCTCCATGTTCTTTGATTCTCCCTCGGTTCACCATTCGCACTTGTGCTTTTCCAGCAGGCGCACCACTTTTTGATTTTCCTGCGAATATCCCTCTTGCTTTAGCATAAGCTGTTCCAGCAACTTTTTTCACAATTGATTTTCCTGCGTTTAAAGCGTATCCTTTTGCTTTGTTAACAGCGTAACCAAGAGCCATTTTACCGGCCGCAGCAACAACTGGGGCAACCATATTATTGTTATTATTATATATGAAAATCGCAAAAACAAAACCTAACAAAGGCCCTACGGCTATGCAGATGGTGAATAAGATGAAAAGTGTGGAAATGAAACCAACAAAGAGTAAAAAACAATGTATTACTACTAAGACAAAAACAGTAAAGGAGAAAAAGAAAGAAATACGGAAAGGAGAACAAGATGATTTTTTATTGTTTTTAAAAGTAGAAGAAGAAAACAACAACAAAAAATAAAAGTACGTTTAATTCGTAATCAACTTAGTAGTACCTCCATCTCCTCCCACCAAGTACACTGCGTTGTACAAATAAGTCATGTTTAACACATAACCTGATTTTTTAGAGATTCCAGCATTGTACATAGTGGTTGGTTGTGGGGCTACACTGTTGTAATCAGTAAGGTAATAAGTACCACGATTGATTCGGAACGAAAGTTGGAACGTTTGATTGGTAAAACGAGCTGTGTTTTGAAGATGACTTTCGGCGATAATACTTCGAAGACGAGAATTGTTAAACTCGTAGATATTTCCAGGCACTTTCCAACCTACACTGAAGGCAGCTGTAGTAGTTGTGTTTCTAGAGGGCATTAGAATAGAATATTGAGGATCGTCCAATTGTTTCGCCATAGTAACAAACGGATAGTCATCATTTTCAAAAGAAAAGAAACGTTGCCCGTTCAAAAGAAGTTGAATGTCAATAAGTTCCTCTCCGAAAAGAGGACAATACTGCCCAGAAGAAGGAATAGTATTCTGACGACCAGCCCACGTAACGTTAAACAAAAAGGTGGTCAAATCACTGTTAATAATAGAAGTGATGTTCATCTTGAACTCAGTAGTTAACGTACCGTCATCTTGGTTAACAAGTACTTCAAAAGGAATACTTTGAGCATATTGGAAAGGATACCCAACATTAAACTCAGGCATGGCGAGAAGCTCGTTACGTACCGACAAACTTTTATCGCTAAGTTCCTCTTGCCATAACTGAATAGTAGAAGAATTCCACGAATTTCCAAAAATACCTGCAAGTCCAGTACCTAGAACGGTAAATTCGGATAGTGTGGCCGTTTGAAGAGTGATTTGGATAGGCTGGGTTGATAATTTCGTATCGAAACTAAGCCTCTTATCAAGAATAGCCATAGAACTCCACGGAAGACGAAGAGGAACAACTGCTTGAGATAACCAAGGAGCGTTCACCCCTCTTGCGTTAACGGAGGAGGCGGGATCAAAAAAACTTCCGTATTGGGACGTAGCAAAAATGGGGTTATTAACACCTAGACTACCAGCAATAGGAGACTGAAGATCCCACGGATTTAAATATCTTCCTGCTCCTACAATCATCTTATCCCTTTTTGCTCTAGTCTCACAAGTAGCACACGAAATTAAAAAATTAGTCATCGCTGAAATTTGAATTTGCGCAATAGAAGAAGCACCCATGTAGACAATGATGTTTTTTAAAGCAGCAAATCCCCACCCCTCGGGGACGTTCATAGTATATGCCGCAGTAGCAAGTGTACCAACTGGATATTTAGCAGAAGGATCTAAAGTAGCAATCCAAAAGAGAGAGTTCGCGAATAAAACAGAAGGAATGTAAGCAGAAGGAGTTGCCCCAAACGTGTAATTGTTTAACGCGATACGATCTTTGTTAAACGAAGACTGCTCCTCCACAGCCGTAACAGAACTGGAATTGATATCATAGTACAAGGAATTCTCTAGAACTGTTCCTGGTGCGGATAATAAAGGAAGCTTAGCAGTTAGAATACCTCTAAGCTGTTTGGACACTCCTTGATCTTGTCCAAGTGCACCGCCATCACTTCGATATCCACTAACATCGCTCATAGGTGCTGCCATTTTCCACTTTTATATATTTACTAATCTCGTAGTTCTCTCCTTTACCTTTTTTATACGCAGTAACAACAAAACTATTGCTACACTGGAAGAACACAATAAAGAAGAGGTTGAGGTTTGCAAACTTCACTACGAAAGTAACCGATATAACGAAAAAGAAGCTTGTAGAGAGTGTGGATCCAGAACAGTGTATACTAGAGTGTATTTCCACGCTATAACACTTCATTCTCGTTGGCTTTGTTACAATTGCGCAGACGATTACGTAAAGTATCGCGGATACCAGTTGTTAACAGTAGAAGCTACTTACCCAAAAACTCAAAAATGTCTGCAACAGGAATAATGGGGTTGGCTCAACTTCCAACCGGAAGATGGCCAGATCAAATCTCTTTTGATCGCACTCTCGATACTTACTTGTGGTCAGAAGGAAGTACTAGACAGATTCAGGTTCTGGATCATATTCACGTTGTTAATTACGACCAAGATGGAGGAGGCCCGTATACTATGACCCTTCAACTCCCAATTATTGAGAATCTACCAACTGGTGGACGTATGTACTTCTTTTACGTTTCTAGGGATCATGTAGGAGATTCTCTTATTTTCGACCCGGTTCCGTTAAGTGGTAATACCGTAAACGGACTTTTAGGACCGTTCTCTTTTACTTTGTCTGGTGCTAAGACCCTGTTTGTTTGTATTGGGTTTCATGGTAATTACGTTATTCACCCTATTAACACAAATATCACCCCGGCTGTGGGAGCTTCTATTCCTATGGTGAATTTCCATTATGACGAACTAGTTGAACCTTTGTATGGTCCTATTGTAACAGATGATTTTTCTGGTACTGCAAGTGACGCTTTCCCCGGTATTGGAGGATTTGGCCCTGAAGTAGTTGTCATTCCTGGAATGGAGGGATTTGTACTTCCTAACCAAGCTGTTCCAACTCAAGCGTTTGAGGGATTTCTTTGTACTCAGGACGGTATTTACGCAGTGAATCCTATTCTGTTCTTTGTCTTTTCATACCTGCGAGGAGGTGCTCTTGGTGGATTGTGGGGAAGTTTGTACGAAATGGATCCTGCTGGTGCACTTACTTACGCACAACATGCACCAGCTTTTGTACCTTTTCTACCACCTGCTGGTGAATTAACCAATTTTCAAGAAGCTTTTAACACTACGATGTATGTCCAATTGCTGGCTGGGTTCTATTACGTATTCGCTTTTGGTTTTGAGGGTACAGGAGGTACTATTCAACCAAGTACTATTAACGGAGGAATTACCTTTCAATATTGGGCTCCCTTACCTGTTATTCCTCCTCCCTTGTTAGCTCTTCGTTCGGCTGCACCAGTTAAGGGACCTGCAAGAAGTATGTTTCAAGCACTTGCTAAATCGGCTTCTTCCTCTTCTTCTGCTGCTGCTCCTAAACTAGCTGATAATGAAGTCATTATGGGAAGCGCAGAAGATACTACAGATAAACGTAAAGCTCTCCATAAGAAATTAATCGATGACGATAAATCAAGTAATGAACGTGCTAGAATGTCTAATTTGCAAAAAATGGCAGCTATGGGTTCTTCCTCTTCCTCCTCCTCCTCTTCCGTACCTACCTCCATGTCTCTTTCTGATGTGGAGAATATCGTTCGCCATATTATGCGTTCAACATCTCAGTCTCAAGTAGTAACTCCAGCTCCTGCTCCCCCAGCTGTTGTTGTTTCTACTCCTGCTCCTCCGGCTAAAAAACGTGCTAGAACTAGTGGTCATGAAACTGAATAAAATAAGATTTCTTTATTTTTAATCGGTAGTAGTAATACTTTCAAACGCTTTCATTATCTCTGTGTATTCTACCGTGTTCGGGTTGTAGGGAGTATCTACACCAGCGTAGTAATCTTCTATAAAATCACTTACTATATTCTCACTCTCTATGCCAACCCATATATCGCTTAGCAAGCGATTTCTTCTACGAGGACCTTGTGTACATTCTAAATCTTTCGCCTCGTCTCGATAGACAGGAAAGTCAGGAAGAACAATACACCCGTGAGGGACAAAGAACTCTACAGTTCCGTAACTCTTATTTTTTATAACAGTCCCTTTGCAGTTTTCTAAGTACGTGTCTGGAGATAGCGTTTGAAGATGGTTTGTTATACTCACTCCGTTCTGCAAATCACGCTTCCAACTCGTTACAGTAACTGGCGGACTGGACGATTCCATGTTTAAATGAAGAAGAGTTTTGGAAGTTATATACTCAGAATACTCTGGATGCTTGCTTATTCCTTCTAATTCTGTGGCTACGTTTAACCCCTTGAACGTGTTGAAAATCCTTATAAAACCCTCCTTGTTAAGTGTCATGTGGAGTTTCACTTTCTTAGTACCAATCATGGAGAAAAAGATACGAGGTTCTGTTCCATTGTTCTCAGCGTGATCGTTTTTTAAAGAACCAAGGGGAGCATCATCGCGATTACATATCATTCTGGCTAAGCGCGGATTGTTCTCGGTTAATGAATTGTTCACTTGGATAGAATCAGTATCTGTGTAGAGCTGGTCCTCTTCCCCGATATTAAACATCACTAAGTTGGCAATATGTCTACTCCAACTAAGTACAGCAGCCCCAATTTGCATAGGAGACTGGTCAGCGTAAAATTCACTAAGATGCTCCTTCTTTCGTTTCTGAAATAAGCCTTGCCCGTTTGGTAAATAAAAAGCTTCACCGGTTAACTCTTCTGTGGAATCCAATCCTTTACCAACTTTTGTAGGGCCGCATGCGTATAAAGCTTTTCTAACTTCTGGATTTCGAGGATCAACATCTTTTAACGAATCATCAATACGAGCCGTAAAAAAGGAATCAACAATATCTTGTTGCGTCGTTATTCCAAAAGAACCGTTGTAATTAAGTTTCAAAAAATCACTAAGTAACTTATTCCCTTCTTGCTTCGCTTTGATTCGCTGCTGAAAGGCAGGCCCAATGAATAAATTATAAATAGTGGTAACTTCAAACCCAAATCCTCCCACTATCTCAAACCCATACCCTTGTCTTGTCATCCAATATAAATCTATGTTGGTAAATGCTTGTGTTTCATGAATCTCCTCTTTACCACATTGCCTTCTAGCGTATTCCTCGTTGGATTCAAGAGTGTAAGCTAAACTAGTTGCTTTCTGGGTAGTGCTAAGAAAACTCTTGCGAGGACACATGTTGCGTTTTAAATGACACTGCATATAACCCACGTTTTTAACTACTATGATAGTAAAAGGACGAAGTGCGCATTCTCGCTGCGTTTCTTTTAAGTAGGTACATCTGTGCTTCTCACATAGAGAAAATGCATGATCACAATCGCCACACCCTATTGCGTTAATATCTTCCCAACACTCGCCTACTGAACGACTTTGTAATCTTCCTGTTGGCATAGGACACGAATCCATAGAAAAGGGATATAAAGAAGTGAAATCAAGAACTTGTGTGCATTGATTACTCTCCATCATGTTCAGATATAAATCTTGTAATAAAGATACGTTCTTCTCTAATGCTGCTTTCATTATCACACCAGCAAATGTAGATACGTATGTTTTCGCATAGGCATTCACTCTCCCCCCAATAGTAGCTACTTGCAACCAATTTCGTAACGCAGGAATATCAATTGCTTGCGGATGCATTGAAATAGGTAAAACTCTCTTAAAATGAACACGAGTGGACTCACGAATCATACCCATGCAAGTAACAAATTGAGCAATAGGTGGTTTCAAGCTGTTTAGATTGGCAGGCTTCCAAGGAGAAGAACCTATCAGAGTGTTTATACGTATTATTATAATAGCTAGTGCTTTTACATCGTTCTCCCCGTAATCTCTAACTAGTTTACTAATAACAGGATGGTCATAATTAAAAGCAGTAACTTTCTGAATAGGGAAATCCAATTTGCAATACTTTTGGGGAACGTTAAACCCTTTGCAAAGTCTAGCTAAACTACCAGGTACTTGCAATCTCGTATCGCGAAGAGTTATTGTAACCTTAGGTACTTCCGTGTCGTGATCTCGATAATCATATTCGTCAGTCTCAGTTTTAGAAATAGGTACACGTAGCGAAACAGTCATAATTCCTCTCCCTGTTTTTAATATACGAGTAACTTCAAAACGCTGGTATTGTAAAACAACAAACGCATCAAAGTTAGATCCGTTATGCGCGTAAGCAAATGCAGTCTTCCCCTTTCGAGAATAAGTATAACTAGCGATATTAACTAACATGTCTTCTACACACTTTCCAAGTAATCCGGCTCCGTCTTCAGTAACTGTTTCAGATAAAAAGAATTCGTAATCTTCACTTGTGATGTCTGGCTCGTACTTGGTAATTGTATTAATATTCCCACTGTTTAAAAAAGCTTCCTCTTTTTTTCGTAAATATTCATCTCTATCACTCACATTCACGGCTACCCATTGCGCACTAAACGGAATTTGATTCTCAACTGGGTCGTACACACTTTGTTGAAAAGAAGATAACGTGGAAGGAATAGACTTCTTTCGAAATGGCTCGTAAATTTTACCACCATGTGTATGTAAGCTAAGCACATTTGTTACTGTTTCCAGATCGTAAGCGAAAATATAATATTCAGGATCACATCCATTTTTCTCCCATAATCGCTGCTTCCAAACACTCTTTTCTCCAATTACGTCTTCACTTTTAAACTTCTTCTCCGGGTTGAATATTAACGTGTTAACACATTTCTCCTGGTATCTATTCTTTTGAACTAGAACTAAATGGTGAATATCGTCTCCTTCAATATCTTCCCAATACTTTTTGTGCCTATACATCTCGTCAAAATGTTTTTTGCTTTGCTCGTTAATTAAAGTAACAAGTATTTTACGATATTTTTCTTTTTCTTCGTTACTTAAATGCCTTCCGCCAAAAAAATTAGGAGCAGGATGTATACCAATACAATGCATCATTCTTCCAATTTCTCCTTCTTTAATAGAATTCCTATAACTAATCGATTCCACTTTACTCATTTCATATTCCTGTGAACGCCTACAATCGTCTCTTATCAACCCGTTGTCCTCACATTGAAATAAAACAATCCTTCCGTAACACTCTCTCTCAACTGGCCTTCTCTCATCCGTATAGGAAGTTAAATGTAATAAGTTTAGCCACAACCCATTCTTTCCATTATGCTTTCTATACCACAATTCCACCTTGTACCCACTAAGCCAGAAAAATGATAGGCCTAATAAACGAAGTTGAGCTGTAGGATATCCATTCGTCTTATATCTATCTTCGTATTTGTTCGCTGTTATTTTGCATCGCTCTCCTCCCTCTTCCATCATTCTTCTCCATATCATTCGAAATTGATTAAACTGAGTATCGGAAGTCTGTTGTAAATAAGCCCAACGTAAAGAAGCCTCAAAACAATTACCGTCCGAACCACTAGGAATGTATAAAAGACTAGTATCTAATTCCATTCCATCACCTACAATCCCTTCAAATCCCTTGTAAAGTACTTGTCGTAAACCAGCACTGCGTACAACTCTCGTAAGAAAACGTGCGTTCTCTCCTCCATATCCAGTAACTCTCAAATTTCGAAATCGTTTAAATATATAAGAACCGTAACCCATTACAAAAAAAGACATGTCACTCCCTTCTGAAGAACGTGTGAAATCAGCCATGTACTGGTTAAGTGATATATTAGCTCTCCCTCTAAAATTAGTTCCTTGAATTGCATCACTAGGTGAACTGTCCTCAAAAGGCCATACGTATTCAACTCGGTCAAGTGATAATTGTGTGAAGTAAAAATAATCAACGTCTTTAGATATCGCTTTCGGATAATAAGGAATTTCATAATTAATTAAACTAGGACGAGGATCAAGTGTATCAACCCTATTTTTAAAACGTACAAAAGTACCAACTAGAACTAACGAGCCTATCATAGCATCGCTTCCAAATCGTTCCACGGCTCTCCTTCTTAACTTATAGGATAATAAACCAATAGGACACCCTTGCAACTCTCTAAGCGTAGTCTTAGTTCGAAATCCAACTGGCATATCGAGAATAGCATCAAGTATTTGATTGTTAAGACAGTTATTAATAGAAAACGCATCATTCTGCTCGTTTACTTCCGCTACGGCCGCTTGATCGCTTCGCGTGTTACCAAGATCAAGTGTTATAAAACTATCAACACTAGCTTCACTTCCAACTAAAGGATAACCGGCTCGTCTACCTGCTACATCGGTTATCGTCTCGCTCGTCCCCCTCTCAGAATATAAATTGACGTAATGAAGACGAGACATGCTTTTTTTCTCTGAACCTCAATTCGTTTTCACGCGTAAAATGATGACGTCATCACGTGGAGCGGGGTATAAAATATTTTTCATCCCGCTGGTTTCCCTCTTTTGCTCCATTCTTTTTTTTCATGGCTCGCATTAAACATAGATACCCTCGTCAACACTATGTCCCTCCCGCTATCTTATTCGCAAGAAAAAGACAATTATTACTCCGTCTTATCAGTCTTTTTCAACTTCTCGGCATTGAAGTGCGAATTAGCACACTGCGACGTAGAAACCTCGACGCTGATTTTGCTGCTTGCCTGCCAGTTTTTCCAAATCCTCCTTCTTATAATACTACTTTACTGCCTCCCCTTTCTTATCAAGAAGGGGAACAAACACTGGCAGAGGATACTTTACCCGATACTACAAACGCTATTTCCAAAATTGTTATTACGGACGACGAGAAGACAAAGAATAACAACAATGAATGAATAAACTTTATTTTACCCCATAACAGCATCTTGTCTAGCTGAAGTTAATGTGCCTTGGGTACCTCTTACTTTTCTTACTTTTACCCCGTTAGCACTTGGGTTTCCCTTAGCAGCTATTCTAGGTTGAGCCTGTGGCGCAATCGTGTCAGTATCTCTTATTCTTTTTGTTAAACCAGTCTTGTTTAACAACTTCTTTGCCCCCATCCCAAGTACTACGGCAAGCCCGTTTGCACTATTTGCCTTCGTGTTTTTTAATAACCGCTCATCAGCATCACTATAACCAGTATACACATCTTTCGCCTTGTGCCCTTTTTTCAAATAATTATCATAGTCGATATCGTGTTGATAAGCATTAGCATCGGCCTGATCTGTTGGCTTCCCTTTGTTCATTTCATTTCCAGGCCCAATATATTTACTTCCAGGCAACACGAATCCTTTTCCTCGTACTGCGTTGGATATAAATTTAGCTTTCCCTACCGGATTAAGTACTCTTCCTCCTAGAACTGCTCCTGCTTTTGCCACCTCTCCTGCATATTTCACATGACCAGCTACTTTTTTTACTCCAAGCGCAGCTTTCTTAATCCTATCTCGTACCCCCATTCCTCCAAAATAAATCAAAATCACTATACTATAATTACTCCTACTTTTAATGTATTTTATTACACTTAGTTTATCTGTTTCGTGGAGTAATGTTTATCGTTTTATCATAGAAGCATAATTACTTGAATCAGCACCAGGCTTGAATTTTAACAACTTATTACCAGCAACAGAAGAAGGCCTCAGTTGCTTAGCAGCATTTTGTACATTTGCTTTTGCAGAACCTCCACTCTTTATTAGTGCCCCGCTTTTAGAAGCATGATGAGGTTTTTTCTTTGGCTTCAAAACCTTGTGCGCAATCATCCTGGCTAAGTTGTTTCCAGCACTGTATTTCCCAACTAACATTTTCTAACTACACGAAATAACACGTTTTAATTTATCATGGAAAATAATACAAGAATATACCCAAACTAGTGGATGTTCATCACTATCACCTCACACTCAAATTCGTACTTATCTTTAAAATGTCCTCCCAACCTAGACGAACGCGCGAAGAAATTGAAGATCTTAGAAGATCACACAGAACCGGTTATAATGCACGACATAACCCTCCACCTCCAGCTCCTGTCCAACTCAGACCTCGTACCAAAGAAAAGCTAAACACTAAAGAAAAAATTGAAGCTGTCTACGGCAAATTACCAACGCAACACTTCCAATCTAACAAAACCAAAGTGAATGAAAGAACTGGTAAAGTAACTACTTCAAGAATTAAATATGTTCCGCAAGGTGCAGATCGTGCTACTAAAGTAAGTGAAGTGTATGACCCCGTAGAAAAATACGTAACTGATCGTTTTAAGAAAAATGGAAAATATAAATATCCTCCTCCTTCTACTCCTCTAGTAACACAAACTGCAGGAAGCCCATTTTATAAATTAGATAAGAAAAGAAAACGAGGACAAATTAAAGTTGGATACAGAAAGAAACAAAAAAGATCTTAATATAAAATAATGGAAAGTACTTTTATATAAATATATATTTAGTGGATGTAAGTGTTTTATTACCTATTTATTAATACCTGTAGTTTTAAAATGTCTGCTCAACCTAGACGAACACCCAAAGAAATTGAAGAAGTTAAAAAAGCGCACAAAGAGGGTTACCGAAGAAAACATCTTCCTCCACCTAAACCACCAAAACCCAAATTCGGTGTTGCACGTGAATTAAAACCTAAACCATTTAAACCATACCCAAATCCTGATGTAACTTCTAACCCGCGTTATCTAGAAGAGTTAGATCCTGTTTTACATTACAGAAGTAAAATGCAAAGAATGAAAGCTAAAGGTAGTGTTTCGCTTGGTTTAAGATATGGTGAATTTACTCCTGAATCTATTCATGAACTGAGGGAAAAACAAGACCCTGATGATGCTGACCATTGGATCCATAAAGATTATTTGATAGGTGAACCCGCAGAAAAAAGAGTAAGAGAACGTTTAAAGAAAAATTACAACACAAAAAGATATCCTGTTTCTACCCCTTTGGTAACTCAATCAACTAAAAGCCCATTTTACCGTGATAAACCTACGGAGAATAAGAAAAGAAAACGACCAATTGGAATTAGGCAGGCAGCAATTAGAAAGAAACAAAAAAGATCGTAAACAATAAAATTTATTTACGCCTCAGTATTAGGAACTACTCCTTGCTTACTCCAATCAACACATTCCACCTCCGGTTCTTTAATATCAGGAGGATTATCTTGAAGCACTTTATGATCACGTGTACATTGTTTACATAACTGCTCCCCGTCATATATACTATTTTTGTCATCGTATGTTTTTAAATAATGCCACTCGAAATAATAACCACAAATAGCACACGTTCCGTAACAATCTTCATGTATATTTCCATAACTATCATTCCCACATGAAGGACATGAATAACTTACGTCTTCTATTACACAATCTTCACTTGTTATTCCATCAGGTGTGTTATCACTCCATTCCTGATCATCACTATCAGACCAAGGACCATCATCCTCCGACATATTTTAAAACTACACGATAAACTAATTATATTAAGCGTGGAGCGGGATATTTATTTAATCTAAATCCTTAGCGACTACTTCTACAATTTTGTTAGAGAAAACAGGAATAGCCCCTTTCATTTTCTTCATTCTCATATAACATATTGCACATATAGTAGCTGAAGCTCTTGCGTTTTGGTCCTCTCTTTCAACCAAAATATTTTTAAACCCAGAACCCATCCCTCTACAAATTAAACAAATATCCCACGATTTATATGAGGATGTAGATGATATTTTCGCATCTTCTTTCCTTATTTTTTCAGCCATAACCTTAATTGCTGCAGCCTCCGGCGATAATTCTACACGTCCAAAATAACCAGAAGACATTTCACAACTACACCAATACCCTAGTTCTAAGAAATAACCTAGCATGGAGCGGGGAAAAAAGGTTAAAAAGAGAAGAAAAACGATAAAAAATTAGGGTATTTTAGCCAAACTAGGGTATTTTAGCCAATAAATAGCCATTTTGATGACGTGTCTAGGGTATGTGGATCCTGGATATGAAACCCTACTTCGGATTCTTAACGGAATCCAGCTATGCTAAACA
>Ga0315288_10005690_pt1 | contig 15849 bp, 15 predicted proteins | sample YL17G11_20_MG_FD_203454 | JGI IMG/M metagenome (GOLD analysis project Ga0315288, IMG submission 203454) | Sediment microbial communities from Yellowstone Lake, YNP, Wyoming, USA - YL17G11_20 | ecosystem: Environmental > Aquatic > Freshwater > Lake > Sediment | place: USA: Wyoming | collected...
GCTCGCGGAGGAGGCGCAGACCATCATGGACGCACAGAGATCCAGGGGGCTCGAGCTGGACAAGGGGAGCTTCCTCAGCAGGATCCGCAAGTACATCCCCATCCTCCTCCCCCTCATCATCAACTCCATACGCAGGAGCCTAGAGCTCGCCGAGGCGATGGAGTCCAGGGCCTTCGGCGCTACCAAGTATAGGACGAACCTATACGAACTCAAAATGAAACCCGTCGATTACATTATCCTGATACTATCTCTATCGATAATAATCGCTATGATTTATATTCGGTTTTATCTGCCGCCATTTCCGAAGCTCATCGCATTTTAATCTTTTCCTCGCGTCATATTTTTTATGCTTTTTTACGGAATGTTTAAATAATTACATCTGTAATTATCGTAGATACCAGTGCATACAAATAAATACTGTAAAGGTGTTCTTGTTGGAGCCTAGAAAGATTCAGAAGGTCGGCTACTCGACGCTGTCCGTCTCCATACCCATGAACTGGGCTAAAAAGATGAGCATCAAGAAGGGTGACATCGTCTTCCTCTCTGAGGATAACGACGGCGCCCTCAGGATAGCCCCAGAGCCGAGCAAGGTCGAGGACACGAGCGTCTACGTGGTCAACGTCGACAAATGCGACAACACCAAGGTCCTCGGCAGAGTGATGGTCGCCAACTACATCCTCGGCAGGAGCCTGATCAGGGTGGAGTCATCGCGGAGGCTAATGAGGGAGCAGATAGAGAGCATCAGAGAGGTGACCCAGAGGCTCCTCGGTATCGGTATTATCGAGGAGAGCGATCGACACCTCCTGCTCCAGTGCAGCATCGACCCCAAGAACTTCCCCTTGGACATCGTCGTCAGGAGGCTCTACACCATAACATCCATCATGTTCAAGGAGACCATCGACAGTCTCATAGATGGCGACCTGGAGTTGGCGAAGGACGCGATAGCCAGGGAGCACGAGGCCGACACCATCTTCTGGCTCATCGCGCGGCTCCTAGCCTCGGCCCAGCAGTCCCGCCTCGTCTCCGAGAGCATAGGCATCACCACCCCAATGGACATCATAGAGCAGAACATAATCGCCTGGTACCTCGAGATGGTCGGCGACAGACTTCAGGCGATAGCGAATAACATTATAAAGCTAAACGGCTTCCGGAAGGGCACCGACTCGGAGCTCATAGAGAGGCTCTCCCAGATGGCCCTCATCAGCTTCACAATGTTCGACAAGGCGATGAAGAGCATGCTTGAAAAAGACCTCAAGGTGGCGAGCGATGCCGTCGACCTCTACGAGACCGTCGAAATAGAGGAGGAGAAGCTACTCAAGGAGTTCCAAACAGTCCACTCTGAGCTGGCGCCCCTCTTCAACATGATCGCCTGGGAGTTCAAGATCATCGCCGAGCACAGCACCGCCATCGCCGAGATAAGCATAGACAACCTTCTCAAGAACGAGAACGACATCTGCTGGATACAGCAAAACAACAAGAAGTGAGAATCTCTCACCACAATTTTCGAGAACCGAAATTCAAGATTAAAAGTAGTTCAACTTCCGATATAATTCTTTTGATCACATAGTATATACCAGTATATATACTGGAGCTTAACTCTGTTGAATAAGCATACTGGCGTCGCCTCTCGCGAGGAATTTATTATAAGCCTGAAGGTTTCTATTAGGGACCATTATGAGTTCTATAAAGGATACCTCGATCTGGATCCTGTCGGGCATAAAGTACGTCATTGAGGGAATGAACGACTCCCAGATAGACAAGATGGTCGAGATGATCCTCGAGGCTCAGAACAACAAGATCCTCCTCCTAGGCGCGGGTCGAAGCGGATTCGTCGGGAGGGCCTTCGCATTAAGGCTAATGCACCTCGGCTTCAGGGTCTACGTCAGCGGGGAAACCATCGCCCCCGCCATCATGCCGAACGACCTCGTCATAGGCATATCAGGCTCGGGTCGGACCAGGATAGTCGTGACTCAGGCGGAGGTCTCGAAGGACATCGGTGCTAAGGTAATAGCCATTACCTCCCACGCTGACTCGCCACTGGCTATCCTCTCAGACCAGGTCGTCGAGATAAAAGGCAGGACCAAAGAGGACCCTGACATAGACTACACCCGGCGCCAGATCACGGGCGAGTTCGAGATGGCCCCACTCGGTACCATGTTCGAGCTCTCCTCAGCAATCTTCCTCGACAGCGTCATAGCGGAGCTGATGAAGCTGATGGGAAAGAGCGAGGTCGACCTCAGGAAGCGCCATGCCAACGTCGAGTAAGCTATAAGGCCACAATCACTAGTCTAAAAAAAATTGTAGGGATGTTCTCCAAAATCATTAAATAGATTTGGGCGTCTTATCGAGAAATAAATTCTATATACATCAAAAGAAAGTCGATAGATACTAACCCTTGTCATCTGTTTCTGTTGTTATTTGCGTTAAAAACAGGCAACAGACTATAGAAGAAACCCTGATTTCAGTCTACGAGAATAGGCCTTCAGAGATGATCATCATAGATGGCGACGCGCGCGCCCGAGCCTGGCCTTCGTCATGATCTGGGGCTCCTCTATGGCGTCGACAAGCAGTATGCACCTGTCAAACACACTCATGGGCTTGGTGACCTTACCACTGAAGTTCACGTGGCAGATTTAAGGAAACGCCACGTAAACGTTGAATAATTCATACGACCTTTTATTAGCAAATTATATGGCTGTTCAACGCAAACTAAGGTATTAATAAGGTTGTGATGAAGTCGGCGGCACCAAAGTTCGAAAGCTATTTCGGGGCGGCGCTCGTAGCCTGCGGGATAGCATGGATCTGGGATTTTGTCTCTTCCATATACTTCGCCGGGCAAATAGCACTTAACCTGACCATCATCTCGTCCTTAGTATACTTGGAAGCTGGCTTCCTTGGAGCCTTCGTCTTAGCCCGTAAGCTACCGGAAAATCATATGATCATAGGGTTGAGGGCTGGTTTCGGTGCCTTTTTAGTAAATCTAGCATTTAGACTGATCTTGTTTGAATTGGCCGAGGCTCTCTGGGGGGTCATCATCTATTTGATCAGCTTCACAATAGGGGGAATGCTAGGCGGGCTCTTAGCAAATAAGATTCACGTTGGTAAATAAAACTTTGAGCAATTTCCGTAACCAAATTAATTTTTCATAAGTAATAGATTTTTTTTAGTATATGTAATATAAATAGGTAACAAGTTTTACTATTATAAAGTTTTATAAACATATTAGACATAGCTATAACCGGAAAATTGCAGTGATTATCATGTTTGTAACTGGAAGAATCTTTGCTCTAGGAATGCTAGTAGTAATCTGGGTCTTCATACTTGGCGGAATGGAGTTGGCGAAAAGGGCCATGCCAACTTTCAGGAAGCTGGCAGGGCTCGATGCTCTTCCCGAGATGGTGGGAAGGGCAGCCGAGACTGGTAAGCCAGTACACTTTACGACAGGTTTAGGTGAACTCAATACCAACATGGCTTCTCAACTCGTCGCCGGTTTGAGTGTCCTAGCATACGTTTCAGAGTTATGCGCTAGAGATGGAGTCAGGATCGTCTACTCAGTCTATCAGTCACAGGTGATGCCACTGGCGACGGAGCTGATGAAAGCAGCCTACACGAGTGCAGGGAAACCTGAGGATTTTGATGCTGAGGATCAGGTCAGGTACATGTCGGGCGAGCAGTTCGCCTACGCGTCGGCGGTGCAGGGCTTCGCGGAAAGGGAGCGCCCCGCCGCGAACATAATGATCGGTCCATTCTACGCGGAGTCGATGCTCTTCGCTGAGACGTTCTACAGGATAGGCTCAATACAGCTGGCAGGAACAGCCAGGGGGTACCAGATACCGTTCTTCGCAGTAGTCTGCGACTACCTGCTCATCGCCGAGGAGATCTACGCAGCCGGTGCTTACCTATCAAAGGATCCGATACTGGCCGGAAGCATTCGAGGTCAGGATGTAGGGAAGCTACTGGCTTTAGTGATGATGATCGTTGGAATCATCCTCACGGCTCTCGGCAGCTCAGCCCTCATAAACCTATTGAAGATGTAGGAGGATGCACGAATGTCGATTGTATTTAAGAGGACTCTCCCTATAGTAATAGTATTTGCCACGGCTTTGCTCTTCATCTTGGAGTTTTTCGTAACTATACCTGGAATCGATTTCAAATCAGCTGCGACGACTGTGAATAACTGGGGAATCATCCTAACGGCATTCACCTTGGCCTTTGGCGCTGTCAACCTATTCATCTTCCAAGGTAGGCACATATTAAGACGCACAAAGGGTCAGTGGCCTTTCAGCCTTTGGATGCTTATCGTGATAGTGATCTTTATAGTCATAGGAGTTTCAAGCGGCGTCTCCTCCGGTCAATACACTTGGCTATATAGCGCGTCATACTTCGCACTAAGCGCCACGGTCTACTCGTCCCTAGGCTTCTATATGACCTCAGGCATCTACCGCGCCTTGAGAGCTAAAAACATCGAATCAGGGTTGCTTCTCATAGTCGGGATCATAGCCCTCGCGAGGAATGCACCAGCCGTAGCAGCTGGTCTGCCAATTATAATTCCTTGGGAGGCCTGGATCAGCGCGGTACCTACCACCTCAGCCCAGCGTGGTATAATGATCGGTGCAGCTCTGGGTGCCTTGGCTTTGGGTATACGGACGATGATTGGCAGAGAGACTGGATTCCTCGGAAAATTGACCGAGGCTGAGAAGGGAGGTTAAGATATGGTTAAAGAATCGAAGACCATATGGGACAGACTTGAGGATATCCCACGAGAAGTACTGTATGGGATCCTCATCATAAGCTTCATCATGCCAATGTTGTTCCCTATCGGCTTCCCTGTGCCAATCTCACCAGAAGTGCAGAGATGGTACAATACCATAGACAATTTGCCAAGCGGCTCGGTGATCATGGTCGACTTCGGGTATTCCGGAGGCGGTGAACCAGAGCTCGGGCCGATGGCCGTGGCGGTCTATCACCACATCTTCAAGAAGGGAGGGATAAAGGTGGTAGCCATGTCCACATCCAACGAGGGAACACTACTCTTCGATAAGGCTATAGCTGAGATCAACCCATCACAGTATGGAAAGCAATACGGCGTTGATTATATTCACATAGGCTACATCACAGGCACAGAATCGGCGATGGCTGCCGTCGGAAAAAGTATCAGGGCGACCACTACAACGGACTATAAAGGCACCCCTCTCGACCAATACTCCATCATGAATGGCGTTAACGAGGCAAAGGATTTTGCCCTCTTAATCTGCTACACCACAGGAGGCGACCAGTCTGAAGGCTGGGTAAGACAATGGTATACAACCTACCAGACACCCTACCTCTGCGCAGTCCTAGCAATGATGGTGCCAACGATGCTGCCCTATCAGAAGGCAGGCCAAATAGTGTCTCTGGTATCAGGCGCCCAGGCAGGCCAGATGGAGTTGCTTGTGCATGTTCCCGCAAGGGGAATAAAGTCAGCCGACGTAATTACAATAACACACCTTTTATGCATTGCCCTCGTTGTTGTTGGCAACATAGCCTACTTCGGGAAAAAGTTCTCTGGAGGGAAACAATAGATGGCAGATTTCGCTACAATAATTCAGATATGGCTTGCTGCCCTATTCACTATCTGGATCTATAGCATAGCTTTCAGGGATAACGTCTTCTTCAAATTCGCAGAACACACATTCGTAGGTGCGGCAGCCGGTCACAGCCTGGTTATGGGCGTTGACAACATTCTAAGAATCGGATGGGGAAATTTCATCGGCGGTAACTATATCTACATCATCGTCTTCGTCCTTGGAGTCCTTCTATTCACCAGGTACCATAGCAACTACTACTGGGTAAGCAGATTCCCACTCGCGGTTTTAGTGGGCATCGGCGTCGGATTAATGATGAGAACCACTGTAACGTCAGAGTTCATAGCCCAGATCCAATCGACGGCAGGGATGAAATTGCTTGGAGTAGACACTTGGACTGCGTTCAGCAACCTGGTCTTCATCATAATCACGCTTTCGGTGGTCTACTACTTCATCTTCACATTCCCCAAGGTGCACGGAGGAAAGCTAGGCATCATCTCCACCATAGCCAAGTACGGCATGATGGCGGCCTTCGGCTACTCCTTCGCCAACACAGTCCTCTCAAGGTTCAACATGATCTTCGGAAGATTCGACTTCATCATGAACACATGGCTCCCACTCCCGTATGCAATGATAGCACTACCCGTAGCGCTAATATTGCTCATCTACGCGATGATCCCGGCCGAAAGAAGACCCTGGCCAAAGACCCAAAAATAATCTCAAGTTTTCCACTCCCATTTTTATACATATAACACTCAAAAACAGATTATGCCATATCGAGCAAATGAAAAAAGATAGATTTTAAGATTATAAAATATAATATATGAAAAGTTATGCTAGAAATTACTATCAATTTATTCTTATATAATAATTATACAGTATTCAGTATACATTTATCATGATGATAATATGTTGTAAGGATAGGTTTAAAAGACTCTTTCTGAAGTCTATAGACAATCTGAAATAAAGGACTTGAGCGTTCTATGCCGAAGTACAAGCAGACGAGCGAGATCCTCAAACTGATGCGCGACAAGGAGCACATCAGGAACCTAGGAATCATTGCACACATAGATCATGGCAAGACGACTATGAGCGACAGCCTCCTCGCCCAGGCTGGGCTCATGTCGCCGGACAGAGCCGGCGAGGCACGTGCCCTCGACTACCTCGAGGAGGAGCAGCGTAGAGGCATCACCATCAAGACAGCTAACATCAGTCTCCTCTATGAAGACGAGAAGGGACAGCCGTACGTCATCAACCTCATCGACACGCCTGGCCACGTTGACTTCAGTGGCAAGGTCACCAGGGCCATGAGAGCTCTAGACGGTTGCATACTGCTCGTCGACGCCGTCGAGGAGTTCCAGATCATGACCGAGGTCAGGCTCAGGCTTTCCCTCGACGAGATGGTGAAGCCCGTCCTCTATATCAACAAGTTCGACAGGCTCATCAAGGAGCTGAAGATGGACGCCGACATGGTCCAGCAGAAGATCCTCCGCATCATCAACCAGTTCAACACCCAGGTTCAGACCTACGGCTCAGACGAGATTAAGAACGATTGGATAGTCAACGCTGGCAAGGGTCAGGTCGCCTTCGGCTCCGCCCTCGACAGGTGGGGCTTCACGCTGCCCATGCTCCAGAAGAAGGGCATCACATTCAAGCAGCTCGTAGAGATGTACAAAGAGGGCAAGGTAGAGTACCTCCAGGAGCAGCTTCCCCTCCACGAGGCGATCCTCAGCATGGCGATACAGCACCTCCCCAATCCCATCGAGTCTCAGCCCAGGCGCCTCAAGGCGATCTGGAAGGGAGACTTCGAGAGCAGGATGGGGAAGTCGATGATGGCCATCGACCCCGAAGGGCCCTTGGTCATATGCATCACCAACATCGTCATCGACCCCCAAGCAGGCCTCGTCAGCACCGGCAGAGTCTTCTCAGGCACCATCCACAAGGGGGACGACCTGTACCTCGTCAACGCCAAGAAGGGCTACAAGGCCCAGCAGGTCAGCATCTACATGGGCCAGTACAGGGAGATCGTCGACGAGATCCCGGCTGGCAACATCGTCGCCCTCCTCGGAATAAGCGAGGGAAGGTCAGGCGAGACGATGGTATCGGAGGATCTGAAGGCTGAGGCCGTCGGGTTCGAATCGATAAAGTACCTGTCGGACCCTGTCCTCACCATAGCACTTGAGCCGAAGAAGGCTATCGACCTTCCCAGGCTCATCGACGCGCTTCAGAAGCTTTCGATACAGGACCCGAACCTCGTCACAACCATCGACCAGGAGACAGGTGAGTATCTCCTGGCGGGGATGGGTGAACTCCACCTCGAGATCGCGATAAAGGACCTTAAGCGCGAGTACAACCTCAACGTAACCGAGTCTGAGCCGACGGTGGTCTACAGGGAGTCCATCAGGGCGTCAATGGGCCCCTTCATGGGGAAGAGTCCGAACAAGCACAACAGGGTCTTCTTCAACGTCTCGCCCCTCGACCCCGAGATCATCGACCTCATCAGGATGGGCGAGATAAGCGAGATCACCTCGCAGCGCAAGATGGAGGAGGTCCTCGTCGAGAAGGCTGGCTGGACTACTAAGCAGGCGAGGCAGGTCTTCGCCATCAACCAGAACGCGAACATGATGATAGACACCACCGTCGGCATCCAGGGCCTAAGGGAGGTTAAGGAGCACATCTCGGGTGGCTTCTCGTGGACCCTCTCAGCCGGACCCATCGCAGGCGAGATAGTCCGGGGTGTCATGGTTGACATGTTCGACATCTCCCTCCACGAGGACCCGGTACACAGGGGTCCAGCACAGATGATGCCCGCAGTGAGGCAAGCCCTCTTCGCGGGTATCCTCTCGGCCAACCCAACGCTGCTTGAGCCCATCTACAAGATACAGGTCCGTGTCCCCGCCACGGAGATGGGGAACGTCACCGGCCTCCTCAGTAGGAAACGGGGAAGCATCCGCGAGGTCGAGCAGCAGGGAGCCGTTGTAGGCATCATCGGCTTCATACCCGTCTCCGAGACCCTCGGCCTCTCCCAGGAGATGAGGGCGGCCACCTCTGGAAGCGCCTTCTGGCAGAGCACATTCGACCACTGGGCACCTATGCCGGATAACTTGCTCCTGGAGCAGGTGAAGAAGATCAGGACAAGGAAGGGTATGACGCCCGAGCCGCCGAGCCCAAGCGAGTACATCGTCAGGGAATAGCCGGCAGCTACCTTTATCCCCACATCACCCAATTATTCTTTCAAACACGTTCCGAAGGGGTAGATGCCTTCATGCATATCAAAAACAGTGACCAGTTGATCCAGAACGGTTGCTCAGAGATTCTACGGAAGCTCAGAGGCGACGCCATCACAATCTTCGAGGCGGCGCTCAAGTCAGTCGACCCGTATAAGGCGGTTCTCAATAATCTGAAAACAGTGGATGGCAAACTCGAGGCGGGGAATTTCGAGGCGTCTCTGGATGATCTGGGGAAGATCGTGATCATAGGAGGCGGCAAGGCTGGAGGTGCGATGGCTGAGGCCGTCGAATCTATCCTAGGTGATCGTGTCAGCGGGGGATGCGTGAATGTCCCGCATGGAACCGAGTTCAAGCACAGCTTGAAGAGGATCAGGCTCCAAGGCGCGTCCCACCCGATACCTAATAACGATGGCGTCATGGGGGTCGCCGAGATGCTCATGCTCATCAGCGGCATGAGGGAGAAAGACCTCGTTATCTGCCTGATATCAGGCGGTGGCTCAGCATTGATGCCGTACCCCGCCGAGGGGATTTCTCTCGAAGACAAACAGGATGTGACGAGCAAGCTCCTGATGAAGGGGGCGACGATAGATGAGCTAAACGCCGTCAGGAAGCACCTCTCGGCGATCAAGGGAGGGCAGCTGGCGAGGCGATGCATCCCAACCAGGGTCGTCAGCCTGATACTTTCCGATGTCGTCGGCGACTCTCTCGACACAATAGCGTCAGGCCCAACATCGCCCGACACCACCACCTTTAGCGACGCTGTTGACGTCTTGAAGAAGTACAAACTATGGGGCGACGCCTGCAGCCAAGTTAGAAATAGACTCGAATACGGCATGAGAAAGATCATAGCCGAGACGCCTAAACCCGGCGACGAGATCTTCAATAACGTTACCAACATGATTATCGGAAATAACTCGATCGCGGCTGAATTCGCAGCAAAGGCGGCTGAAGCGCTGGGATACAGCTCGCTCATCGTCTCAACGATGATCGAGGGGGAGGCTGCTGAGGTCGGGACCGTCCTAGCTGGGATAGCAAAGGAGTTAGCAGCTAAGGGTAGGCCATTGAAGTCGCCAGCCGCGATGATTTTCGGTGGGGAGACGACCGTCAACGTAAGGGGCTCTGGCAGGGGCGGGAGGAACCAGGAGCTAGCCCTGAGCTCGGCGAGGAGGATTGCCGGGCTAAAAGCCGTCGTGGCGTCCCTCGCGACGGACGGGATCGATGGCCCCACAGAGGCCTCCGGCGCCATCGTCGACGGCGAGACCTCGACGAGAGCCTCAGAGGCTGGGCTGTCCATCGAGAAGTTTCTGGCGGAGAACGACTCCTACTCTTTCTTCGAGAGAATTGGAGACATGATCGTTACTGGCCCGACTGGCACGAATGTCAACGACTTGGCCCTCATTCTTATCTCGGAGGATTAGTTCCATGCACTCGAGAAATAACGCCTTAGAGGCGCTGAACGAGGTACGCCTCTTACTCTCTGATGTGGGAAACCATGTTGACCTGATCCTCGTGGAAGGGCCGAGGGACCTCGAAGCCCTGAGGAACCTCGGATATAGTGGTAGGACAGAAACGTTATCTCAGATCGGTGTACAGAGCAACGATCTAGTCAACGCCTTCGCCGAGAACAGCTCGAACGTACTCATTTTAACAGACTTTGACGAAGAAGGCCGCGTCCTTGAAAGGCGACTCACTGAGATGTTTGAGAAGGCAGGCGTGAAGGTCGAGAAGGGTATCAGGAGGCGTTTCGGCCGATTAATGGGTGCACTTAGGGCATACGAGGTCGAGGACCTCGAAAACGCCGAGAAGAGGCTAGAGACCGGTGAGTGAACCAATGATTGATGGACGTACAACGCGTCTATTTTCTTGAAACTTAATATTATAATTTGTAGGAATTCTGAAACATATTGACCTACGGGGATAAGTTTAGCGGTTGCGCGCGCGCCGATATGACCATCAATAGTCGGTGATGGTAGAATCTATTCTATCTGGAATCTGCCAATTGATACTTTATCGATCATAACTCTTGATGATTCGTTTGTGCAGTCAGGGTTCTTAGGTACAACGAACTTTATGGTGTGCTCTCCATAGGTATCCATGAGAGGGTCCAAGCCTATCCTCATCGAAGTCCATGGAAGGATTGATCCCGTGAATGATTCATTAAGAACGACGTTGTCGTCAAAGTACACAATGAAATCGATGGGGATGCCCATCGGGACGGGCCTGTAGTAGAACTCAAGGTATAGGTCGCTTTTATAGAGGTATACCTTTTGGGATGCCACGGCGCCTAGATCTTGAACGAGGCCAACTGCCTTCCTTCTAAAGAGTCTTCACCGGAACCAGCACCCAAATGGTCAGAAGTTTCCCACCCTTCAACGTTCCAAGTCGGTTCCTCGAAATCCCCATTAACAACGATTTTTGTTTCCTCGAATGTCTTCTTTAGAAGCCTTCCGCTCCCACCCCAGCAAAATCTTGGAACCTCGGGAATATTGACATTTGAACTAATGAATAGTACGTCGCCTTCATCGTAGATTTGGGTTGATACTGTCCCAGTAACCTTCGAGAGCTGCTGCTCAATGGTTACGCATCCCCCGCTTACCAGTCCTCCCTGTTCTCCCTGCCGCCAGCCAATGTCGCATGCAAACCTACTTCCACTGTGATATGCGTGTGATATTTCAACGAACCAAATTATTCCGTACCCAACATCGTACTCGTATCTTTGAGTTTGCCCTGGGAGGAGCTCGAATTCCTCGGTTCTGGAGTAGTTCTTTGCATCTAGGATGCTTAATGTGGACAATAATCCTTTGTAGTCGTTATCTAATTTCTCAAGAGAGGATTCAAGGTCATTGAAGGATTCTTTGACGCCTTCCAGCTGGTCTTGAAGAGCTATATTTTCTTCTAGGAGTTGTGATTTCTTCTCCCTTATATCAAGATTTTCCGCTTCAAGCCTATCAATATTCTCTTGGTATCCGGCTATAGGGGATTGACCATAAATATAGCCAGCTCCAGAGCCGATCAGGAGAGCAATAATGATTCCTGCCACGGTGTATTCGGTTTTTAGGACCATTTCATCATAAGATGGGGCGCATCATCGCTTAAAGGTTTAAGTGTATTTTTCATTAAACTTGTAATAACCATATCTTTTCAACTTCCAGACCTTCTGAGGTTTCGCCCACTCATTCGCAAGAGACCAAGGGCTCAACGAAGATATCCCATCCCTAAAACCACCCATATGTCAAAAAACCGCTCCAAACTTTATATGCGCAATCAGGACACCTACCAGTGGATTTTAGGGGTATGGCACACAATTTCCGGACCCCCGGCATCCCTTGACCTTCTCAAGGCTTCTCTATGGGTATTTTACCCATAGTTCCGGGTAAGATTCCCTTATGGATACATGTCGTGTCTCAACCACGGCTTTTCGAGCCATTACCCGCTTTACCCTTTCAGCCCATAGATTTGCCTTATTCGCTGAGAGAAGCAACATTTGGGTTTATCAGCCTTTCAGGGGTTACGCATTGGGCGTCTCAAAAAAGGCGAATGAAGCGTTTTCATGGCTTCATTTCATGAATTGTATAGGCGATCAGGGAGACCTAGTTATAGTAGGTATCCAACTTTATGGACGTATTTGTGTACGCTGCCCAGAGTCTGCGTCCATAGCCTAGAGCAGTTACACCTACGCATATTCAGCGTAATTTAGCTAATAGGGATTGGGTGCCCCGAATGAACGGCTTAAAAAATGAGAATGAATGATTGGCCTGAAAAACTGGGTAATCTTTAAGGATACTTCATAATTGAATTTTTTTATGGGAAAATATTTTGAAAGAATAAATTAGAAAAAAAGAGCAGGTTTGAGATCTGTTTTTACGGGTTAATCCGAGTCCTCAAGCATTTTAAAATTTATATCTAAATATATGTAATAGCTCTTTGTGGGAGATGTTATGAATTTAAAGAACGTTCGCTTAATTGTAATTATCATTATTGCTTCAATGCTTTCAAGTGTTATATCAATGGGGATGATGCTTGGTATCTCATCAATAAGAGAGTCCCTAAGAGGCCCAGAAGGGCCTCAAGGAATACAAGGTCCAATTGGACCAAAAGGAGAACAAGGTCCTCAAGGTCCACAGGGGCTTCCAGGTGAAATTACTATAATCGCCTCCGAAAAAAATAATGATACAACACACTCTGATCCTAAAATTGATGGTTATATTGAAGGTAACGAATGGCCAGCATTTCATTTTTCAATATTAAAATATTTTAATACCTATAATCAAGGAATAAGAGATGACAGCATTATTTGGGATAGAGAAGATAAAGAATTTTTATATTCAACTTTTATCTATAATGATTACCTTTATACTTGTGTTTTAATTAATGATGATTATATAAGTAAAGATTATCAAATACGATCATTGCACTTATTTTTGAATGGGTACTGTAAGACAACGATTTTTATAACCTATGAAAAAGCATATCGATTGAACTCATGGGCCACATATTGTGCAATTACACAATATAGCCATACGAGTAATGGAGAATATGGGTTAGATGGTTATTACATAATAGAAATTAAATATCCTTTAAATGGTCTGGAAGTTTCAGATTTTTCCTATCAATATGGTGAAACTACAAGATGGCTAACATCTGGAAATGCAGAAAAATCGACTTATTGGAACTCAGACCTTTTATTATTATAAAGGTGTAAAAAAATTTCGATACCGAAAACCCTTAAAACAGCCTCTTTACCATGTTTTGGATATTATTTGCAACCATAACTGAACTTTTCAGGCGTGTTAAACTCATAATTAGACTATGATTATGGCTATCGTTCAGAGTGACATTAGCGCGAGGGATGAATTATCTCCGTGGCTTCACATGTTAAAGGCGCTACTAGGGATCAAATTTCCACACTCTACGAATTATAGTAGTTTTTTAGGGTCGCCCAGAGATTTTTAATGTGACCCAGGCCGTCTCTATTTGATAGAGATGAAGAAGGCGGAGAGTGACCTCAGGGAGAGGCTCGCTAGGGTCGGACGCCAGTTATTTACTGATGGGCTAACACATGGTTCATCCGGAAACATAAGCGCCCGCCTCCCCGGGACCAACACGTGCCTCATCAAGCCGTCCGGCTATAGCCTCGGCGAACTAAAGCCAGAGCACTTCATAATCGTCGACATCGAGACTAGGGAGGTCGTCTCCGGCTCAGAGAAGCCAAGCATAGAGACGCCATTCCACACTAAACTCTACAGGCAGTGGCCGGAGGCCGGCGGCGTCGTTCATGTTCACCCACACTTCTCTATTATCCTATCCATCATCGAGGCTGAGATCGTGCCCATGGGGGCTGATATCTATGAAGCGCCCGCACTGGCTAAGGGAATAGCCATTGCAAGGTTCGCTCCTCCAGGCTCGGAGGAATTGGCTGATAACCTTGTCGTAGCCATGAAGGATAAGGTAGCGGCATTGATGCCCAACCATGGGATAACGACCATCGGAAAAACCATCGAGGAGGCCGCACAAAACGCCCGCATCGTGGAGAGGCTCGCGAAACTTCATTATGAGGTTATGCAGGTGGGAACCCCCCAGCCGATTCCAGGGGAGGTATTAAAGGGTCTCGTGGATAGGGCGAGGAGAGAGGGTCTACTGGTCTGAGGCTCCCTTCGTGGCCGCCTCGCGCTTTATCTTGGCGAGCCTGACAACGAAGCCAATCCCCTTCTCGCCCTCCTCGAGTGGCTGGACTTCGACGAGGCCGGCCTTCTCGGCAGCCCTCAGCGCCTTCTCACCCTTCTCGGTGCGGACAAGGACCGTCGACCAGCCATCAGGTGAACCGACGTTGCCAACGGAGAGGTCCGAGAGCTCTGATGTGAAGTCTTTGCAGACGTGGCAGCACGGGCGGACGAGGTGCTTGACCCTCTTCAGCTTCACCTCGTAGGGTGGTTCGCCCACCCTGTGGGCTATGAACTTCCCGCTCTTGATCTCGAACTTCGTCACCTTTGATGGGTCGACGCCCTCCGACCTGAGGTAGTCTAGGAGACCATCCTGGCTGAGGGTCTCCATGCAGAAGAGGCCTATGTTGAGGTATTCTGCTTTGGGGAGTCCTTCCTGCTTCTGTTCTAGGAACTCCACCCTCCTCAACGCCCTGACTTGGCAAGGGGTACCGACGACGGCGATCTTCTTTTTTCCGTTCTTCTTAACCGCATTCCTCACGCCAAGGATCGTGGGGCTGGACGTGTATTTCGTCCCAGCGTTCTCCACGATCTCCTTCTCAGTAGAGGCGACTACAGGCACAGGCGTCCATGACTTGTCCTTGTCGAGTCCTGCGACGATGGCGGATTCTCCTCCCTCATTCAAGAACTGGACGAGGACGGCGGTTACGGCTCCCCCGTCTTGGCAGTGCTCACGGATGTTCTGCTTCAACGCCCTGACAGCGTACGCCTTCCTCACTATGCCCAAGTCAGCCTCTTCCGCTGACCTGGCTCTCCCGAAGACCTTCTTCTCCATCGTCGCCTCGTCGAAGTCTGTTCTAGGGCATACACTGTAGCAGTTGCCACAAGCGGAGCATTTACCGATGAGCTTTGGCGCTCCGCCTTCAAGTGCGAGTGCATCGACCGGACAGACGGCAACGCAGGCGCCGCAGCCCACGCAAAGGTTCTCCCTTACGACCTCCTTCAGCAGGTGACCGAATATCTTCACTTTTGCGCTCAAAATTAATCAAAATAGAATGATGGGCCCCATTTAACAAGGTTTTCCTCATCTTCTCGGGAAGAGGGGCTTCAAGTCTGCCGCCGACTCTATCAGTTCCCTTTGCTCGTCTCTACTTAGGGACCGGTAGCGCTCCGCGGCGTCAACCATCATCTCGAAGAGGCGTGGCTCACCCGAGGAAGCAGCGGTCGTCACCCCCTGGCTGATGGTGAACCAGAGTGCCTCGTCGATCCTATCCTGTGTGTCCCATGGCTCGTACCATGTCTGGTATCTTCTCTCCCCCTGCCATGGCTGCTTCGTGAAGGCCTTCATGGCGATGGTGCCTAGGTCCTTCTTCTTCGCCAGCTTCAGCAGTGGCT
>Ga0315288_10005691_pt1 | contig 15848 bp, 7 predicted proteins | sample YL17G11_20_MG_FD_203454 | JGI IMG/M metagenome (GOLD analysis project Ga0315288, IMG submission 203454) | Sediment microbial communities from Yellowstone Lake, YNP, Wyoming, USA - YL17G11_20 | ecosystem: Environmental > Aquatic > Freshwater > Lake > Sediment | place: USA: Wyoming | collected...
GTCGCCCCGAGCAGGGCGGCCCCGACATAGTCAACCTTGGCGTTCAGGCGCACTGGGGACTCCCGAATCTTGAAGTAAGCTACGACGGTCATGAGGAGCGCGAAGGGCGCGGCTGTGTGGTATGTCCATTGCCAGCCGAGCGTTTCCGTGACGAATCCTCCGATCACGAATCCAACTGCGGTTCCGACGCCAAACATGGCGGATATCACGCCTTGAGCGATCGGTATCCTGTCTGGAGGAAACTCGTCCCTGATGAGGCCGAAAGCCAGAGGGAACATGGCCATCGCGATGCCCTGCAATGCGCGGAAGATAATCAGCAGATAGATCGAACTGGAGAGGTCGCTCGCGAAGCCGGTCAAGCTCACCATGACGGTGTAGATCACCATCGCTATGATCAGCATCCTCTTCTTGCCGTAGATGTCCCCCAGCTTACCGAAGATCGAAATGGAGACCGCGCCCACGACGAGATAGATGGTCACGACCCACGACGCCAGGCTGTAGTCCTCCGCGCCGAGCCCGTAGGTTTGCATGACAGTCGGGAGCGACGGAAATGCCATCGCCTCGACGTACATAACCAATATCGCAATAGAGGCGAGCAACAGCAGCACGAATGTAGAGTAGTGCTTGCTCTTCGCGTTCCCGTTGTTGCCGTTCAAGACCTCACCATGTAGACCAAAACAGTGCGATTGCAGGCGGGCTCAACAAATGGATGGATATGAATCTTCTGGCGTTTTTGAACACCCTTGCTGTAAAAAAGCCAAATACCAGGATGTGCATCCGAGGAATCGCTGGACAAGGTGGTACAGATGACGCAGATACTAGTGGTCTATGATTCTAGGACCGGCAACACCGAGAAAATGGCTATGGCAGTCGTCGAGGGAGCGAAGAAAGTTCCCGGCGTCAAGGTCGTTCTCAAGAACGTTGACAGAGCATCTATGGAAGACCTTCTGAGCGCGGATGGGATCATCATCGGGACTCCGACATACTACGGTGACATGTCAGGCAAACTGAAGGAGTTTATCGACAAGTCGTACAAGATCCACGGGAAGCTGAAGGGCAAAGCGGGCGGAGCTTTCACGAGTTCGGGGGGCACCGCCTGCGGAGCGGAGACGGCACTGCTCTCGATACTCCATTCAATGCTGGTCCACGGGATGATAATCCAGGGCAGGTTCGACGACAAGCACTACGGTCCCACTGCGCTCGAGGCTCCAAACAAGGAGGAAATCGAATCCTGCAAGGAGCTCGGACAGAAGATTTCGAACCTCGCGACAAAGATCAAGAGTTGATGAGGGAACGGAATCATGTACTGGGTAGACAAGCTAGACGAGAGCCTGACCCGTTCTGTCGGTTCCAAAGCAAAGAAGAACATCATGCGCGGATCGGAGGTCGCGCGCAGCGACGAGAATTCTCTGGACAAGGCCAAATGGATATGCTGCGCGATGGGAAGACTCGACAAGGTCGCCGCTCAGAAAGACAGAACCGAGATCATGGCGGAGTGCTCACACAAGTTTCCGAAGAGGAAGATCAACGCCATGAAGAAGGCGCTTGCAGAGTCGGGCGATCTCGAGAGCCTCATAAGGACAATGCACAAAGACAGCTCGTGGTTCGGCCTCTCATTCTACGAGTACCCTGAGAAGAAGGGCAATGTGATCTATGTCACGAAGATACCGTTCGATCCGAAGGGATTCAAGAAGGCCACGAACAAAACGGAGAAACGATATCATTACTGCCACTGCGCTCTGGTCAAGGAACTGATCAGGAATCCCACCGAGAAGATCTCTCCGACTTTCTGCTACTGCGGTGCCGGATGGTACAAATCTCTCTGGGAGGGCATCCTCGAGAAGCCCGTTCGAGTAGATCTCTTGGAATCGGTCTTGCAGGGCGACGACAGCTGCAAGTTCGCCATCCGTCTTCCACCCACGAGAAACTCGCGCAGAAGGAGCGTCAAGAAGACCGCCTCCAAATCTTCCCGGCGTTCGAGAAAACCTTTGTGACCAGGCAAGCGGAGCGAGCCATCAACACGTATTTGTAAGTGCTTGCCATAGGGCATTTCAATCAAAGGTCTCGAGGCTATTGTTCCTCAGACCGCAGAGGCGATGAAGATGCAAGGCCAGAAGGTAAGGTTCAGGCTGAAAGTGCTCACGGACGACCAGGTCGATGCGATTGAAGAAGCGTCCTTCAAGATGCTCGAGAAGACCGGCGTCAGGTTCGACAGCGCAGACGCACGGAGAAGGCTCATCAAGGCTGGCGCGGTCGCGCACAAGACGAGGAAGGACGTCATCACATTCCCAAGGAGCCTGATCAAGGAGACGATCAAGCACATAATGCCTTACGGGATGTACTACGCTCGAGACCCGAAGAACAACATGAAGTTCGACGGGGAGACGATGTACGCTCACGCCCTTGGCGGCAACCCGATGATGATGGACCTCGAGACGGGGGAGCACCGGGCAGCCACGCTCGAGGATGTTGGGAGAGCGACCAAAGTCATGGACGCGCTCGAATACTGCCACTCGGTATCGAACCTTGTCGTGGCGACCGATGTCCCTCCCGAACTACTCGTGATCAAGACCCAGGAAGCGATGATGAAAAACTCGAGCAAGAGCATCTCTGGCTACGCGCTAAACGTTGCTTCGGTCGACATACTCGCGAAGATGTGGGCATGCGTCACAGGCGGTCTGGAGGAGCTGAGGAAGAAACCGCTCCTCGATGTCTACGGTTCGCCCAGCAGCCCGCTCACGTATGATGCTCACGCGGCAGATGTGATGATCAGAGGGGCGGAGTATGGAGTCCCAGTGGACCTCGTCCCATGCCCGATTTCAGGAGGAACCGCGCCGATCACTCTGGCGGGAGGGCTCGCCCAGCAGAACGCAGAGCTGCTCGCGGGGATTGCCCTTGTGCAGACCGTGACGGACAAGGTCCCGATCATGTACTCCGGCAGGCTGAGCATGATGGACCTGAGAACGGGCAAGAACGTCTGGGGAATGCCCGAGATGGGCCTCGCATCAGCTGCGACCGTTCAGATCGCTCACAAGTACAAGATGATCGCAGATGTCTATGGCGTCACCATGGACGGCAACATGTTCGACATGCAGAGCGGCATCGAGCGGATGCAGGCGGCTATGATTCCCGCTCTCGCGGGTGCTGACAATCTCTCAGGCATCGGTGGCGCATGGGAGAACGCTGCCAGCTACGAGATGCTGGTGGTCGACAACGAGGTATACGCCGACGTGTTCAGGGCGGTCAGGGGAATTGACGTCGATACCGACACGCTCGCCGTGGACCTCGTCGACAAGGTGGGCCACATGGGCAATTTCCTAGCCCAGCCGCACACGATGAAGTACCTGAGGAAGGGGGAGATCAGGAACTCGACTCTCTACGACAAGCGCTCCGCCGAGAAGGCGAAGAATGAAGGCGTGAGGCCGCTCCAAGATGCGGCCAGGGACGTCGTCAGGAAGATCTTGAAGGAGCACCAGCCCATGCCGCTCGACAGGGACGTTGAGAAGGAGCTCTCGAAGGTCGTGAAGGACGCGGAGAAGACTCTGATGAGGAGAGGCTGAGACGCCCGCTATCTTCGCCTGCGCCTGATGATGAAGCAGGCCATAAGCGCGAAAGACGCGGCCACACTGACGGCTCCGAGAACAGCGCCGAACTCGGGCACCTCCGCCGCGAACATGAGGTCGATCTCCTGATAGGGATAGTCGCCAGCGGTCGTGACATTGATTGCGGTCCCGTTGTCATAGAACGAGGACACTTCTATCTTGTCGCCGGGGTTCCAATCGCTCTCAAGGACCGTGGCCGAGTAGTGGCCGGATTCATTAGTATCAGCGTATTTGACCGATCGGATGTTATCCTGTCCGTATATGAACTTGACCATGACCGTCACATTCGGCAGGGGTTTGGCTCCAGAGTCTTTGACATATCCATCGACGAACTTCAGCCGGACAACTGTGATGGTCCAGTTGAGATACTCCGTGGAGTTGAGGTCCGATATGACCAGGCTGACCTCGTAGTCCCCTCTTGCCTTCGGGAGTCCCTTGAGCACACAGGCCGTGTCGTTGTACGCATCGATTGAGAGCCAGTTCGGTGCCTCCAATAGCGTCCAGGTAGTGGTTCCGTTGTCTGGCAGGGTCGAGAGGACCGTGCACGAGTAGTTGTCCCAGGCCAGAGCGCTCGTCTCAGGCAGACTCGCAGGTCGAGGGTTGGCAAGCGACTGGACGCTCACCTTCAGGCTTGACGATTCGTTCCAGAAATATGACACATACAGCGTGTTGCCTCTGATATCGAACCCGACATCCATGGTGCGGTTGCCCTTCAGGTCTCTGAGGGACCCGTCGCTCTTCTTGAGGTCCCACGTGCCCGAGATGATCTCGATATCGCTGACGTTCTTGTCCGGGACGTCGATTGCGATAGTGACCGGGACGTTCCAGTAGCCAGCCGCGTATGGCGAGCGCCTGGAGACATCATATATCCAAGTAGTCCAATTTGAACTGGAGTTGTACACGATATCCGTGCTCCTGCTTCCGTAGACGTAGCTCGCGACCTCACCATCCGTCGCCTTCCAGTTCTCGTAAGATATATTGGTCTTGTTATCGCATATCCAGCGCAGGAATTCAGGCTCTACGATCATTCCGTGATTGTATATCCTGAAGACACCAGCTGCTTGGGCGATCGAATAGGCGGTGCCCCACTTAGTCGGACTGATGTAGTCGGTGTTGAGACTACGGAGCATGTCCATCATGTCCATTTTGGCATTCGGATGCCAAGATCCCCAGCTGGGTAGCTCTGAGGCCGTCCGTCCATACAGCCAGTAGCTTCCGATGAGCGAGCTGTTGCCTGCGAGATAGTACTGCGAGGATATTCCCATCAACCTCGTACCCCTTGCGTATTCTGCGAACATCTGCTCCCAGGAGCCGGAGTTGCCGGGGTTCGCGATGGAGATGTAGGAGTCTCCTCTGCCCACATATCTGGGATCGTCCCATCTGCTCGCGAACCAATAGCTGGTCTCGAACTTCGAATGGCCCTGCTCTGCACTGGCGACCGACTCGACCCAGAACTTGTGACCCCACAGCGAGTAGTCGTGCGGGTAGTGGATCGCGATCTCGGACTGTGTCGCCAGAACATCTGTGGAGTTGCCCACGAAGCCATTGTTAATGTAGGACGTCTTTGGGTGGTAGAATGCAGAGTAGACCTGTGGGCCCGAGAGCGGGGTAGATGCGTCATCCATTCCCAGCACCGTCACCCAGTCCCAACCGTTCCACCAGCGCGGAAGACTGACCCCATTCAATGGGTTCGGAATTGTCGTAACCTTCAACGTGTCGTTGACCAACATCCCATCAACGACAATCGAGTATGGAATCGGGACGTCCCAATCGACGACGCGATCCAGGTATGCAAGATATCTGCATGTGTCCGCGTCGTAGGCCGCGTGCGTGCCGTCTATTGTGACATCTGCATCCGTGATTGGGCTCCCGCCGATGTCCCTGACCTCCAACCAGAGTGGATCCTGTTTTGCCACACACTCGTAGACAGGCTCGATGGTCGGGTATCTGGATAACGCGGATCTGAACATGAGATTGTCGATTATCCAGCCTCCAGCGACATCATAGGCGCCGGATTTCCCGACCGAGCTGTCTATGTCGAGTCTCAGCTGGGGATTGTCCACTCCTTCGAGTGTTGGGATTGAGAGGCTTCCAACGAATACGACGCCAATTGCTGAGTTCTGCACAACTATCTCGACTTCGGACGATGAGAACGGGTGCGAAAAGGAGACGGTGTAGTGATCGGGCTTCAAGCCGTATGTCTCGTGGTCGTGCGGATATGATGGGAGAATGTCATCTGCCACTTGGGTCCAGACGAGGCTGGATGCGTCGTAGATCTTGATTGACTCCCCGACGCTGGACCCCCCTGCCGTAAGGCTCACTCCCGAGAGAATGACCCCGCTCTCGTTGGTGAGATAGACTATCAGTGACTGGTTGCCTGCAGCGGTCAAGATGTTCGTCGATGAGTATGAGCTATCCTCCTTCGGCCTCGTTATCTCCGCCGAGATGTTCCAGTCATTCGTGCGGGTCGAAGGACCCGATGGCGAGAACCACGCGACGGTGCCCACCATGCTGGTCTTGGTCATCTCCCACAGCCATCCATCCAGCACGACGGAGTCGGTGTAGGTCTGTTGGACGAGGGCAATGTCGTTGAAGGTTGCAGGAGCGTGTGTGCCGGTTGACACATTCGAGAAAGTCTCGATTAGACCCCAGTAGTCAACTGCGGGCGCCAAAGCACCTGCATGGTTGCCATCTTGGACGCTGACCACTGGAACAAAGAACAGGGCAGCCATCAGGATCGAAAGAGAGACCGCTGACAATCTCGAGTATCTCATGTCATCAGCCCCTCCTTACCCCATTGATCCGCCCGGAAGACCGCACGCGATTCGGTGCGGAAGCATGTGCTTCCTTCAACACCTAGGATTGTCTGGCAGTCGTCGCGGAAGCAACTATCTCCGCGACACTATATAAGCTTTAGACAGTACTCGAGTCCTGACTGCCGTACACGGGCGGCAAGAAGCCGCGCCCCACTGCCTCGCCGCTACTTCTTGGGCTTGGCCGCACTGATCTTGTAGCTCGCTACGATATTCGACAGATCCATCGTTCCAGCGAACTTCGAAATCCCGCCCATGTCCGTATCCTTGAGGTAGTCTGATAGTTGTTCGTGAGTGTAGATCGCCCGCTCCTGCACCTCGATGTCGCCAAAACCCGCTTTCTTCATGGCGCCGATGTACTCCTTTTCCGACACTGCGCCTGAGACGCACTCGGACCAAGCACGAAGGTCCTTGACCACCTCGATTGGGAGGTCTTTGAGCAGGACTATGTCGGATACAGCCAGCTTTCCGCCGGGCTTGAGCACCCTGAAAGCTTCCTTGAAAACCTGTTCCTTGTCAGGAGAGAGGTTGATCACGCAATTGCTGATCACGACATCAGCGACATGGCCATCCAGCGGCATGTGCTCTATCTCGCCGAGCCTGAACTCGACGTTGTCATAGCCGTTCTCTTGGGCCGTTCTTCTGGCGCGATGGATCATCTCGGGGGTTGCGTCAATCCCGTAGACTCTGCCCTTGGGACCGACCTTCCTCGCTGACAAGAAGCAGTCTATGCCGCCTCCGCTGCCGAGGTCCACGACGGTCATGCCCGGTTTTAGGTTCGCGATCGCGGTCGGATTGCCGCAACCGGCACTGACTGCCACAGCCTCGCTTGGCAGCGATATGATCTCCGCATTGGGGTAGATATCGGAGCAGTTGCACATCGTCTCGGTCTTTGATCCGCAACAAGATGACGGAGTAAGCGCGAGTGCTCCATACCTGTCTCTTACCGCTTTGCGAACGTCCTCCTCGCTCGGTTTGTATCCGGCAGAGTTGGGCTTCGCCTTGCCTGACCGCTTTGTCTTCTTCGCCATTGTCTCACATTCCTCAGAGCCTTGGTCCCTCTAATACTTCTTGCTTCCTTCGAAGGCATCCTTCGGAAGGCAATGGCCTCTTGGGCATCTGTACTTCATGTACGACTCAAGGTTCCGGGATTGTAGGGCTTTTGCATATTGTCCTGTCATTTTCTTCGTTTCTCCTTTCGGACATAACTATTGTATGTCCAATATAGGTATCGCTCTTGTGATATATAGATGTATTGGGCACACAATATTGAACGCACAATAGATTAAGTATCAGCGAAACGATATCCCGCAGAGATGCCAGCGAAGACGAAAGACCTTCAGATAGTCGTGGAATGTTGCAGGGCTCCAGGCTGCTGCGACATGAGAGGGATGCTGAGCTTCCTTATCCTTCATCTCCTCTCCAAGAAGAAGATGTACGGCCTTGAGATAGCCAAGGAGATCGCGAAAAGGAAGGCGGACAGACCGAATCCTGGGACCCTCTATCCGACTCTGAAAGATCTGGAAAGGAAAGGGCTCGTGGAATCCTACAAGGAAGGCAATGTGAAGATGTACAAGCTGACGCCCGATGGCAGGCAGGGACTCCAGGAGGCCAAGGACTTCTTCATACAGGCGTACGGCGACATAGTCCTCGAGTCGATGTAGACCAGCCGTGAAATCCATCCAAGAAACCAACGACCGTGACAACCGGACGTAGTCATCCGGACATTCCCTTTGGCTTGTCCCTGATCATTGTCCTTAGCTCTTCGAGTTGTGTCGCAACCTCTGAGTTCAGGTCCTTCACGTTCTCTCTGAAGACAGAATTCCTGATCGAAGGAATTATCAACTCTCGTTCGATAAGATCACCGAAATCGGCTTCCTGCTCCTCTGGCTGATTCTTGAACACAACCTCCGGTATAGAGTCGATAAGAGTTGGATGAGAACGCGGTGTGCCGTTCTCACACGACTTCGCTTCTACGTGATTGCCAACAAACTGGCCAGAGCGTGTGTCCATCCTTGAGGACGGCAATTGAGCACCCATCGCGCTTGAGGTGCGGACCCTAGGCGACGGCGGTCCTGTTGATATCGGCTGTGAACGAAGAATGTCATCTGATAGCTTGCCTGAGGGCAGAGAATTGAATCTCGTGTCTTCATCCTTGTTCCTACGCTTCGAAACGAAGAGCAATGATATTGTCGAAATCAAGGCGACAGTGCACAGGAAGAATATCCCACCGATGGTGCTAAGAAAGCCTGCTGGTGACCTGGGTCCTGAAGATGGTTCGATCTCGATCAGCTGTGCGTACGGTCCAAGCACGCTATTGCCCGCCACATCCTGGCAGGCAACATAGACATTCATGCCATCCCAGAGCGAACCCGCTGGTAGAATAGCGACATACGCCTCACCGTCAAGAAGCATCGGAGAACTGGCATACGAGCCGTCAGTGAGTTCGTAGTACAGGAGCACTGATCCAACGCCATAGTCATCGGTCACACTAGCTCTGATGCCAAAGTCCACTTCGGGCGTAAAGGAGTTGCTCGAAAGCATCTCGACAAGAGGCGACTGAGTGTCCAGGTAGAGAGACAATGTCAGAGTAGTCACTTTGCCACTGGCATCGCTCGCAACAATCTGAAGAGAATGCCAACCGACGGAGAACGAATTTGTGTTGATATCGAATGGGGATGCCAACATCATACGCTGACCGCCGTCAAGAGACCACTGGACCTCCATGAGATACTGATCGTATACAACGACATCCAGAACGTACCCCTTCTGGACACAGTCGCCTGACGCAACGTTTGCCACCTCAATGACAGGCGGCGAGGAATCCATTTCAAACGAAAACTCGCTTCTGGCTTGGTTGCCCGCTTTGTCGACTGCTATGACATAGAGAGTGAATCTGCCATCGGCTGGACTCGAAGCCAAGGGAATGGCCATGCTGACGGAGCTAGTGGTATGCGTGACTCCCCAGAGTGTCCAAGCAATTGACTCAATGTTGCTGTCTGAGACCTCGAGCAAGAGCTGATCCGAAGGACACACGAACGAACCCATCGACGGTGACAGAAGTTGAATCACCGGCGCAGTGTCATCGATTCTTAGGCTGTACACGAGCTGCGCCTGACCGCCTAAGCTGTTTGCAGCAGATATCGTGATCTGGTGATCTCCCTCAGACCAACCAGATGTCGAAATCTGGTATGGAGGGGTCAACGCGTGGGTCACATCGTACTCGCTCCAGGAACAGGTAACCGTGCCCAAGCTGACAATGTCGACCATGATCGAGACACCGGATCTTGTCACAGACCCGTTGGCTGGGCTCTTGACAGAAACAATCACGCCGTTATCTAGAATTGTGAATGTCGTGGTCGCAACAGAAACATGACCCACGGAATCAGACGCTCTCACTACGACGACGTGGTTGCCCAGAGACCAAGAAGTCATATCCCAGGTGTACGGTGAAGGCAAGGCCACAGATTGGCCACCGTCCAATGAGAAGTTGACTTGCGCTAGGTGGGAGTCGTAGACGTTCACCACCAACTTCGATCCTGTCGCAACAACCGAACCGTTCAAGGGGGATGATATCGTCAGGGTCGGAGCGAACGCATCCAGCTCGAACGAGTACTTCGCGCTTGCATTCGCACCACAGTCATCCAATGCGAAGACCGATACATTGCGTGTTCCCTCGGACCACTCAGACGTCCCTATGCTCCAGGGCGACGACAAAGCAACATAGGCGGAACCGCCGACCGAGTAGCCTGAGGAGGCAATGACCCCATCGTCAGTAACCGACAAGTCTATTGAAGTTCCAGCTGCGATTAGGGACCCGCTTGTCGGAGACAGTAACCTAATGACTGGAGGTGTGTTCTTTGAAGCAATCGATTGCAAGGAGAAGGTTCGTACCTGGGAGGAGTAAGTGCCAAGATCGAAACTGACCGTGACGTTCACGGTCTGGTTTGCTGCGCTGAATATGTCGGTCGGCCTGAGAATCCAGTCGAACCGAATCGTCCCGTTGTGCTGATGACTTGTGCCGCTCACATACTCGTCGAGGACCATCCCGATCTTCTTTCCGTTCGCCCACAGCTCGAGCGGGACGCCAGCTGACGGATGCAGGGGACCTCCCGAGGAGTCTGTCAGGTACCCGGTTAGCACAACGGTTGTGCTCGTGCTGTTGAACTCGAATTCGGTCACGGAAGGCTTGATGTCGAACAGGACCGGCGTTACCTTCTGCGCCACCTTGTATGCGGTGTAGTTCAGGTAGTTCCCGGAGGAATCGCGCACTGTGATCTTGAGATCGACGACGGAGTCGGTTGTCGAGGTGCTAACCATCGCTGTGTAACAACCAGGTGTGGCCATGTTGACATTCAACGCGACCCAAGGCGCTCCATCTCCTGCCCTCGAACTAATCCCCAAGGTAATGCCGGAGCGCGCGTCATTTGCTGAGACTGATAGGGCAAGTCGATCTCCTGGTACGAACCGCTGTGGAAAACTGAGGCCGGTTATCATAGGAGGATCCGGGTCCAGAGAAGGAACAGAGAAGCTCAGCTCGATCGAGACGTTGTTGAAGAGCTCTGAGAAGGGAGTGTAGCCGATTTGGGCAGAGTATCGGCCGGAACCTGCCAGAGAGAACACCCGCTCTGCATCAGGAATCGAGACATACTCGGAAAGTTGATATGAACCAACCATTGAACCGCTCTTGTAAAGGTTCATCACCGGCCTGGACATCCCTACAACCTTGGAGCCCCACTGGTCCCTGAGCAGAGGGTGGAACAGAATCATCGAGCTGTTTGTATTGGCGGTGTGCAGAGATGGGTAAAACGGTCCAGCCCCCAGCCGCTGCACCACATCCGTATGCGGAACCGCGGTCACGAAATACCTGTCGGGAAGGTAAGTTCCTGTCGGGAATGAGGCTATCACGTGCGAGTAGTCGGGGACATAGAACTCTCTCTCGAGATACCCAGAGGACAGCCCCCTTGGATAGTATGGCTCAGAGAATACTCCGTTCACGAAGGTCGTTCGAGTCATTCCCGAGAAGAACGAATTGACCGGTACCGAGGTATCCATCCTTATCCAGGAAGCCGACTCTCCACCAATCGCCCTGTGGGTGCCCGATAGGCCCCAAGGATTCACGATGGTTCCCGGGATGTCGTACTTGGTCACATACACGCTAGACGAATTCATATCGTAGGAAAGGATCGATGGGAAGGAACTGTTCACTCGGGGGAACTCCCAACCAAGGAGGTACTGCAGGTCCGCCGTAGCCGGGATCTTGAAGCTCGTCGATGAGCTCCCGATGAACTCGTACCAGTGATTCCAGTTGAGCGACATGAAGTTCCACATGCTGCGCGAATACGCGTAGCCTGAGATGGAGAATCCGATGGTCGCCTCGGTGTCGCTGACGTATACTTTTACATTGTGGGGAAGCGAGAGCACGCCGGACCCTGAGACGGACAGGTCACTAGCTGTGAAATCAAACAGAGCGTTGTTCACGCCTGCATACCTTGCGTAGAATCGGAAATCCTTCGCATAGATCGGATAGCCTTCGTTGGTTTCCAGGTTTATCGTCGCCACATGCGCACTGGACATGGTCAGATTGACGTCTCGCATCTCCAGGCGGCCAAGGGCGAACACGGCCGACAGAAGGTATGGGCCGTTGGAGGAGTATATGTACTGACGGCCCCCGGCGTGAACTGCATACTGTCCAGAGGGCAGGAAGTATGTGTAGGTCGAAGATGGACTTTGGATAGCACGAGTCCGCATGACCGTCTCTGCCCCAGGATAAGAGTATATCAAAGCCCCTCCGTAGGGATCATACACCCCAAATCCAGTGATGTCAATCACATGGACGTTCACCCTTGATAGGACAAGGAATCCGAACGGCATTCGACAAACCGCGGACCCGCTAGTTAGGGTGATAAAACCGTCATAGTAGCCTTGGGCGCATGTCGACGGGGCAGAGATGCTTATGGAAAACTCTCCCGACCCTTTCGATGCTATTCTGATTGAGGCTGGCGATATCGTCGAGAAGTTGCGCCAATCGTGAAGGGTTACTGTGCTATTGGCCGACAACGAATTCCAGTCCGAAGAACCGACCGAGAACGTAGCGTCCTGCATCGAGTTGTATATCGACATCTTGTGAGCAGTACCGTTCAGGATTCCTAGCGAGGTCAGAGGCTCGGAGGAGAACAGGGAGACGTCAGCGGACGACGGGATCCAGACCTCTCCCGCGCCGACATTCCAGAAGGAGTTATCCAGCTGCTTGGCACCCGACACGAGCGCGGACTCGACCTGGAGGGGGCTCCAATCCGGATGGGCCTGGAGAAGAAGCGCGACCGCCCCGCTGACATGAGGGGTTGCCATAGACGTGCCGCTCATTCGCATGTAGCCGGTGGTGGAGCTGAACACGGCGCTGCCGTACGGGACTGTGGAAAGCACACCTACTCCAGGGGCCGAGATCTCAGGTTTCATCTGAAGATCGGTTGTCGGACCCCGCGAAGAAGAGCTTGCCAACAGGCCGGTACCGTCGACGGCCCCGACGGTAATTGCGTCTGGCGACATGCCGGGGGACATAATGGTACCCATCAAAGGGCCAGAGTTCCCAGCCGCGACCACGACGACCACTCCTGCAGCAACAGCACTCTTGATGGCCAAGCAGATTGGATCGTCAGGTTCTCCCTGACCCCCAATGCTCATACTGATCACGTTTGCGTGGTCACTAGTCGACCCATCTCCATTTGGGTCCATCGCGGCCTCGATCGAGAGGATGATTTTGCTCATCCATCCGAGTCCGTCCGCCCCCAGTGCCTTGTAGGCAAGAAGCGACGCGCCCGGCGCGACGCCCTTGATTCCCCCATCCGCAGCTATGATACCAGCTACATGGGTGCCATGCCCGTAGTCGTCCATCGGGTCTGAATCGTTGTTGCAGAAATCGAATCCCCCACGCACTTTGTAGCTTGGACCGAATCCTCCTCCCAGATCTGGGTGAGTGTAGCATATTCCTGAATCAATCACGGCCACTGTGATTCCGGTCCCAACGATTGACTTCCCTTTTGCGTCGGTCCTGTTCCACATGAGGTCCGCGCCGATCTGTTGGTCCGTCTGGATATCCAATGCCTTGACCTCGAGATCTGGATACGCTCTCAGAGTTGGCTCAGAAGAGAGAAGCTGCGCCAAAGCATCAGCCGTTATCTTGACCGAGAGCCCCTGGAAACCTTGAGTGAACTTGTTCTTTATCTGGGAATGCTGATGGAGGAATGCTACATCTACACCTAGTGCGGCCTTCTCTGGATATCTGCCTTCGAGTCGGTCAACGACCTTCTGAATCGATCGAAAGTCGTCCTCCCAGAGAATTGCATCGACGTACCCTGACTGATCCGCCATGGCCTTCCAATCCCACGTTCGCAAATGGGCCTTGCCGGGACTGACAAGGTTAGAGATAGCGGTGGTTTGGTCGCTGGTTGACACAATGTCGAGCTGGTCGGCACAAGGCCAGGAAGCGACGATTAGTAGGGAGCTAGTGAGAAGAGCAACCGCGAGGAAAATTGTCAGCGCTCTGGAGGTAACTAACCGAGATCCCGGAGCGGCTGCAGTTGTGACCGGATGAGCTGACCGGATGCAACACTTGCCTAGATTGGACATATCCAGATGTTATCAAGCTAGTCGAACCTTATATGAAGACTATTCTGTCGTTATCAAACTCTGTTCGAAAGGACGGCAAATGGTGCCTATTCGGTTGCCCTCGCGCAATTGGGACTCCACAAAGGACATATGAATGCCACGCCGAAGACCGGAGCTTCCGGATGCCGGGAGGACAACGGGAAAAGGGACGGCATATCGGGAAGACTATGAACCGTAGCAATTCAAGAATAAGAAGAATTTGAAGAGGTTTGTTTGCGCCGCAGGTTCAGGCGACCCGCGACGCAACCGCCTTGCGTAGTCCGAATCCTCTACTTGTCATAGAGGTTGTTGTACGCATCAAGCGCGCTCGCCAGGCTGATTATTTCGCCCCTGACAGGGTTTGACGGCAACGGGTTCGACCCAACCGGGTACGGGGTGTGTATACCATCCCATGTTCCCTGGAACAGACCCGCGGCGTGAACTAGATAGCCATTCACGGGGTCCGTTATGTAGTCCGGCGCGCCGAAAGCGTAGGAGTTCAGCAGGGCCGCTATGTACTGTTGCGCGAGTATTATCGTCGCATCGCCCTTCGGCTGCAAGTTCAGGATCTGCATGTACGTCTTGCCAGACGCCAGTCCTGTCGTCCACGGGAATATGTCATTCGGCTTTATGACCTTCCACGCACCTGGGTGGTTCTTCCAGTAACCCAAGGTCTTCGTGATTGATGGTGCAATGACATCCAGTGGCTCCGCTGTGTCGCCGCTCTGGGACGTCTCATAGTTCGAGTCGCCGGAGTACACAGCCCTGAAGTAGTATTTGCCTGGAGCTGTGGGCGTATACGGGTCGGATATAGCCATACCGTTGACCAAGGTCTTGGTTGCGCCAAACTTGACCCAGCTGCTACTGCCAGGTGTCTTGACCTGGAAATCGACCGTTCCGCTCGGGACCGTGAACAATCCGCCGAGACCGGTCACCGTGACCGTGTCCGTCACAGAACTACCGAGGTTTATCGAAGTAGCCGTCAGCAAGGTCTCGACCAGTGGTGTTGCGGGTTCGACAGTCAGAGGCTCCTCGGTGTCTCCGCTCTGAGCCGGCAGATAGTTCGAATCGCCCAGGTACTTGGCCATGAAGTACCAAGTGCCCCCGGCATGAGGCGTGTACTGGATCGATGTGGCCTGGCCACTCCCGTCCAAGGTCTGCGTGTCGTACCAGACGAAGCTGCCGCCAGGTGCCTTGACCCAGAACTCGACTGTGCCGCTCGGGACAGGGTACCCTACTAGACCGGCGACAGTTGCAGTGTCCGTGACAGAGTTGCCCAGGACTATCGTTGTAGCCGAGAGCAAGGTCGACGGTGAGCCCGTGGGCGGGATGACCCTGTCAACACTCAGAGGCTCTTCTGTGTCTCCGCTCTGGGACGCCTGATAGTTGGAGTCGCCCGAGTAGAGAGCTCTGAAGTGGTAGCTCCCAGCCGCCATTGGCGTGTACGAGCTAGATGTAGCCGAGCCGCCCACCAGCGTGACTGGAGATCCGTAGTTCACGAATGCCCCAGCTCCATACTGCACCTGGAACTGGACCGTGCCTGATGGCACTGGGTACGAGCCGCCTAGGCCCGTGACTGTGACCGAGTCCGTGACAGAGTTGCCCAGCACGATCGATGTGGCTGACAGCAGAGTCGATGTGGTAGAAGTCGCGGGTGTGACACTCAGAGGCTCTTCTGTGTCTCCGCTCTGGGACGCCTGATAGTTGGAGTCGCCCGAGTAGAGAGCTCTGAAGTGGTAGCTCCCAGCCGCCATTGGCGTGTACGAGCTAGATGTAGCCGAGCCGC
>Ga0315288_10005692_pt1 | contig 15847 bp, 18 predicted proteins | sample YL17G11_20_MG_FD_203454 | JGI IMG/M metagenome (GOLD analysis project Ga0315288, IMG submission 203454) | Sediment microbial communities from Yellowstone Lake, YNP, Wyoming, USA - YL17G11_20 | ecosystem: Environmental > Aquatic > Freshwater > Lake > Sediment | place: USA: Wyoming | collected...
AAGTGTTTCATTGGCTTACGCGCAGGGTGCATACCTACCTCCTTTGATCTGATGGCAGAATTTACTGGGCATGGTAAGAGAAGATGAAAGTCCTTTATACCTGTGGCGTTAAGTGGCAGCACGAAATTGGGGAAGCGGGAGACATTGAAGGACGCATGCCTTTTTATTCTTCAATAGAGGAACTCAAGGAGAAGTGTGGGTGCTGGGCCGAATGCGGAATCGTTGAGATTAATCTGGAAGAAGTTAGATGGGTGGAGCCTCAGGGGCTTTTTGAAAAGAGTGAACCAAATGGAATCAACTGAGACGGTACAGGCGAAGGTTAAAGAGGATTGGTGTGTTTGGGATGTGGAAGTATTCCCTACCCGTGAGGATGCCCGCGCTTATTGTCGAGCCAAAGGACTTCCTTTGACTCGGATCATAAAAATAAAAGAATCAGAGATGGAAGAGGCGATGGCGGATTGATCGCGAACTAACCCCGTCTGTTAAGATTTCATCTCTTTTTTCATCTCTTTAATGAAGCCTGGATCGCGCCGCGAGTGACACCAAACAAGTTCGCCAGATCCCCCAGGGTTGCGCCGTCTGCTCGGAGCCGCTTGATCTTGGCGTCATCCACCTTGCGAGGCCGACCTATGGGCATCTGTTCGGCAATCAGTCTTCTCGCTAACTCCATCCTGCCTTCTCGGATCGCTTGATGTTTGGGGTTGGTCCACGCAGCACCGTCCATGTCGATCTCCACCAGCAACCCTTCTAGGGCGTGTATCAGCCTGTTTAGGCGTGGGGCGGTGCGCTTGCAGTCAGGGCATTTTGGTTGTTTTAGAGTTTTCATAAATTAGTACATAGGTCTATCTTTTAATCAATTTTCCAAACATATAATCTATCCGATTCCTAAACGCAGGATTTCGTCTAGCCTTAGCCAATACCACCCAAGTTCCAACCGCATCGATCACCAAAACCGCTAGGAGCGTAATCAGTATAGTCATATTCATTCCCTCTCTTTCTGATATCAGAATAACGCGGAATGAATAATAAGTCAAATATTATTTATACAGTGGAATAATTGGGGATTTTGGGCGCTTAACGGTAGGCTCTTTTGGTTCCGCGTTTGCCCGTGAAACCGTTGTTATGTATCAGATTCGGCTTTCTTCTGAATCTGTAGTCCCTTTTTTAACCGCTGCACCAATACGTTTACACAAGCATTCGATAGAGGTTTTAGCTGCTCACCTCTTCTGGTGCTTTGTAGATAGAATTTTTTATTGGGTCCGACTTGGATAATAGGATAGCCTGGGTATCCAATGGTGGAAGGTTTTCTATCCCGACCTTCCTTGTATCCGATACCTCTCTGTAATCGGTCCAGCATGTATTCGGCTTGTTTCTTATTTAAGTCCCTAGGACTGCCAAACTCCGTAAGTTTTAAATGGATGCGCAGCCCAAAGTCAATTCGAGGGTATTTATTCATGCGCCTCGATATACTTATATTGACGACCCTAGTCAATGGTTATTTATACCTTGTGACGCCTAGGTGATCGGCTGCGTCTTTTTAAGCAGGAGAGACGCCAAGTTCCTCTGCTCTCTCCGATCCTTTCCAAGCACTAAATAGAACTTTTTCTTAGGCACGATCTTCTTCCGATGGCAAAGTTTTATATGCAGATCGCGATAATCTTTTAATGCTTTCTGTATTTCCGTAGGCATCTTTTCCCAAAGGATCTTGGTTCCTTTACTCCAATCCTTTTCCCACGAGATCCCGAGTATTTTGGCATATCGCTTCATCTGCTTACATTTGAAGAAGTTTCTTTTCCATTGCCACTTTCCGTTGGGTTCCATCGGATCCAGATACAGTTCTCGTACTCCATGGTGACCTTGTAATTCCTTAAAATTGCAGGCTCGATAAATCCTACCACGTTCATTCGCCCCAGAGTCGGCATACCCGGTAAAGAGCCTATAATGAGTATTGTGAACCATCCAACGAAGCGCCCATGCAATAAACCGACTCCCCAAATTCTTGGGAGACCATGAGATACAGGCACCTCGGGCAATCAATCGTTCCAGTCCTTTGTTATCCTTTCCCAGGATCTGTGAAAAAGAATTGGGGGTCGCCAGCACCAATGCCCCCGCCAGTTTCCCTTTATAACGAGCCACAAATCGGTGAGAGGGCCTGAGCGGCATCGTCTTGAGCCATTCGTGTCGTAAGATGAATTGTTTGATCTCCGCACACTGAGCCTTATCGGTGGAATCCACATAGGAGAATTCAAAGTCACGCGCACGGAGACTCTGCATTTCCTCCGCAGTTATGCAGTCTCGCAAGAGATCCTCCGTCAGATTTTTCTGACGAATTTCGTATTGCCAGCAAGACTTACTTGACCCAGAGGGTAGATCCGGCATCATAGATTTTCCTTTCCGTGGCAGGTTCCATTTGGCGGGCAGCCCCCTTCACGTACCAATACTTGGGTTCGAGGTATCCTGAAATAGAGAAGCCTAGCGTCTTCAGATCATGAAAAGAGGGCACTCGATTATCCATTTCCAACTTTGCTCCCGTGGGGATCATTTTCAGACACTCTTGGAATTGAACATCTGAGAACGTAAAGTCCAACGACTCCACCCATTCAACCATGATCTCTGCGGTTCCGGTTGAAGTCAGGAACAAACATGCTTGAATCTTCTTATTCTGATCATAGAAGCCGATCCCCATCATGGCCCGAGGAACCCATAAATTGTTCGCCTTGGAGAATTCGATCCCTTCTGCAACCGATATTCTCTTTGGTGTAAGTGTTCCAGAGAACACGGGCGTCCTGTGTAAAAGTTTTAAAAGCGTGCGCTTGACCATTTCTTTCTGTTGTTTCCATTCGTCTTCAAATACCTGGAAAAGATGTATCCCAAGTTTTTTAGTTTTAAGAAATTTATATAGATGCAGTGAGATGTTCCGAATCTTTAGATCAGAATGATAGTAACAACCATGATGCTCGATCGCCAAATTCTCGGTAGGTAGAAAGAGATCCATCTCCATACCCTTACGAAAGGCAGTTACTCCTATTTTATGGTTTGGAATGAACTCTAATCCCTTAGATTTCAGCCATTCTCTAATTTCCAGCTCGGCATCTGAGATCACACGAGATTCAATGCACTGAGGGCAGCGCATCCCATGAACTAAATTGTAACGAGAGGTAAGATAAGGATGCCCTTTAGCGCACAGAACCGTGAACTTCGTGAGATGGTAGAGTTTCTCTGGCATCTCTGCAGGAGGCGTATAACCTCGCGCTAAGATCAGATTGATCGTGCTCTGTTTGGACTTCGTAGGTTCTCCACGGATACAGCGCTGGCACTTCCCAGAAGGTTGAAAGAACTTCACACTCATATGTGTTACTTCGTGATCGCCAGCACAAATAGCCGTGACCATTTCTGTATCGCTATCTATTTTGACAAATTTCCATCCACGTTTGGTGAGATAATCCAGGACGTAACATTCTCGACAGGAAGACTTCCAATGCCCTGATGCCTTCTGGAGAGTGCTCCATTTTTGTGAATAGGAATGTCCGAATTCGCAAGCAATCTGGAGTGGCTCTAAATGATGATTTTTCATTTCTAGGAACTGCGCAAAAGTTGTGAGGAGCGTATGGTTCCGAGTGTTCTTTAAAAAGTCCTTGATAGTTCCATACACTTCATATCGAGATTCTTGCGCAGAATTTTTCAAACGCCCCAAGCGATAAATTTCGTCGTGAGAAGTGGGATCCTTTTTCAAAGATTTTTTACACCCGCACGAAACCTTTTTCCCTGAACGAAGGACATCCGTGGACGCATACGTTACCTTAGGAATGTCGTGTGCAGGGCTATTGCAAAGGCACTCCCAAACTCGATACCCCTCAAATCCCTGACGACTTCTAACCGTAAGAAAACCAAATACCTGACCAATTAAATCAATATTACTCATAAGTCTGAACGTAGCAGACTTGAAATGAATTTAAAACTAAAATAAACGGTACAAAAGGATATGACTACTGCACCCATTGTCTTACGGGTAGAAACTTATCCTATAATATCTGATTGCTGCCACAACTATAAAATATAAAAAGGGGAAGCTAACTGGTAGCTTCCCCTTCCTATATAGATCTCAACTCTAACCTATTGTAGATTAGACTCTGACGCCCCGCACAACAGCACGCCCATTTCCGATCGCTTGTCCTTCAATTTTCTGCATGTACCAGCCGCGCTCTGGCTTTCCAATTAGATACAAGTTGATAGGAGCGGTGGTCAAATCCTTACGGACTGTCTGTGCTCCCAACGTATTTGGAGGTCCTACGAAATAGAACTCGCCAGGTTGAAGCACCTGGAGGGTTTCATACCGGAAGCCGTCCGTGATCAGATTGACTCCGAAGAACGATCCCAAAGAACCGGACATGATGATCTCGCGCTTCGACACTGGATCGAAGTAAGTCGAGAACTCAGGATCCGTCAGGATATCATTCAACAGATCGATCGCGATGATCCCGGTCGCACAAGGAATCGACCAGCTCATGAGCTGCGTGCGGGCTTGTGAGAACACGGCAGGCGTGAAGGTCGTGAAACCCACCACGTTGTTGTAGGTCGGAGCAGCGACGTTCATAAGATTCCGAAGAACCTTATCTTCCTGCACCATCATTTGTTCTAGTCCGTCGATGTATTTGTCATCGAGGAGATCGCCAGGGCTCTGTTCGAGTTCACGATCTTCGATCAAGATGTGAGCTTTGATGTAGAACTCGTCTGGATACAAGTAGTATTGATTAACTTGGGACGTGACGGTCATGGAATCGGTGGTGGCGAAGAAAGCCAACACATCCTTTTTACGGATACGCAGTCTTCCGATCTCACCTTTCTTAAGATCTTTACGCATCAGAATCTTGCGTAAAAATCCATCTCTTCCCATGGTCTCCAAAATCTCATCGCCGATTACTTCTCCAACGATTCTCCAGGTTTCCCCAGTAGAATCCGAGATTGCGGCTTCCACAAGTTCAGCACGTTTTTGTGCGAACTCATGTTGTTCGGAGACTTCACCACGAGATGCAGCGGCTGCGAGAGCCATGATCCGTTGGGTGAGTTCTTTCTTGCTACCGGCGTTGATTTCGCCTGCATTGTTTTCCATCGCGCCAGCGCCGACTTCAACTTTTCCGTTTCTGTTAATGTGAAGAGCGGTTTTAGATTCGCTCAACTCATTTCCAGACTTGGTCACGACCACAGTCTTTTTCGAGTAAGGATTGATTAAACTCATATAGTTTACTCCTGATTTTGATGTAAGCTAATTCAATAAAATTTCTAATCAGGATAGACCGTTTGTTTTATGCAGGCCGAAAGTCCCGAGGCTCTCGACTATGGGTCTTGATTAAAGAATAAGTCGATTGAGGTAGGTTATTTAAGTGGGGTAACGGGAGAGGTCCATTACCTGAGAATAAGCAGTCCTATAACAATATTGACACTCAGCGCAATAGGTTGTAAAGTATACGGATTATGTCGATTGGTGAAAAAATTTTAAGTAAGGCTTTTTATCGCGTTCTATCTATGCCGGTTCACAAGAAGATCATCTTGGATCAAAACGTGCAATCTCCAGAATTGATGAATGCACTCGCAGCAGTTGGAGTTGATAACGTTTACACGATTGCGGTTCTGGGGTTAGATCCAAATAAAGAAACAGACGATCGAAATATTGAAAAAAAGATGACTGCTTTTGGAAAGAAAACGCCTAATTCTGGGTATTTGTTCATCACAAAGAACGCAAAAGATTTTGCAAAAAAACCAAACGGATATGATGTTCTCTGGGTACCAGATAAAATTAAAGTAAAAGAATTTGCGGAATCGTTTCGGACTTGGTTGTCTCTTTCCATCCCTCTTGTGGCGAGGAATAAAATTTACGAGGCTAGAGTTGCCGGTGGTAAGTACGATCATGGCTACGCGTTTGATAAAGAAGTTGAATTCAACGAGTTCAAAAGACCTACTCGTAAAAAATAATGGTGACCTCAACGGGGATCGAACCCGTAACTCCACCTTGAAAGGGTGGCGATCTAGCCGTTAATCCATGAGGTCATGGCGATGATGGCGGGGTTCGAACCCGCAACCTTCCGCTGGACAGGCGGACGCTCTAACCAATTGAGCTACATCACCATGGTGGAAGGACCTGGATTCGAACCAGGGAACCCGAAGGACCAGATTTACAGTCTGGCGGTTTTAACCACTCACCCATCCTTCCATTTGCAAACACACCTCCTAAAATTAAAAAAGCCCCATTACCCTTCGGCAATGAGGCTTCAGTTTACTTTGTCTAACTTGAATCTTTAGACGCAAACCTCCCCATTGCCGAGCGACTCGGTATAATCTCGCTCGTAATGGTAGGTGAAAGCGCGCATAAAAATATCCTAAAAGCATTTCTACATTTTAACAAGCATTTTCTAACGGGGTTTTTATTTGACTTTCCGCTGCATTTTGGTATCAGCGACCTCCATGCATTACAAAAATATGGAACACGGCTGTACGCTTTACAATTCTTCCATGGAACAGTTGCTGAATTCCTGTGAGATTTTCGACCTCGCTCTTTTCTCTCCCCCTTATAATATTGGATCTAAATCTAAGAAAAAAATAGGCGGAAGAAAAGTAGGGGGGTACGACTCGAAATCCTTTGGGGGGATTTCAGATGAAACGATTAAGCCAGAGATTGAGTACCAAGAATCCCAAAAAAACGCGATCAGGGCTGTGTTCAGTAAATTGAGCAGGAACGGTGTTTGCGTCTACAATCACATGGATAGGCTTTCGGGGTTAAAGTGCATCTCTCCTGAGGAATGGCTCTTCGATCTTCAGAAGGAAGGTACACTGGTTATAAGGCAAAAACTCGTATGGGATAAGACCAGCACTCATAACCATACCCGCGCCTACGTAAGCCCTCAGCATGAATACATTTATGTGCTGACGAAACCTGGGGCCAAGATATTTTTTGATAAGCAAGATTTCTTCTGGAAGACCGATAAGACAAAAAGTATCGGAAGTGTCTGGAGAATACCTCGTGATCCAAAACTCGTAAATAAGGAACATACGGCACCTTTCCCACTTCGTATGGCACGTCAATGTATTCGAATGTGGTGCCCTCCGGGTGGTTTAGTTTGTGATCCCTACACGGGATCTGGAACTACCCTGGTCGCAGCGGCGCAAGAGGGTAGAAGATTTATAGGATCGGAACTCTTGGGTAGGTATTTTGAGATTGCAAAAAAAAGATTCCAGATCGAGTTCCTGGAAGGAATGGAGAACCAAAAGGGAATTTATGGAAGAGGAAAACCTCAGCATCTCCACGCCTCACGCTAGAGCAAAGACCGCAAATGGCGGGGAATTAGGTGAGTTTCTTGCGTTTTGTTACTTAGTTTACTTCGGTCAGGTTTTTGTTGAGAAGGGTAGGGGGGAATACGTACTAGAGAGCATCCATGTTATTGAACGAAAAGATGGAGAGGATGGACGTTCCAGATTTTTCTATACTTCTAAAAAGGCTATTGATGTTTATTCAGCCAGAATTGAAGAAGGCGGAATACTTCTCTTCTCGATAGAAAAAAATAGTTCCCTTAAACTCTTGATCAAATCATCTATTGAAGAAATCTCTTCAGGTAACTTCGCTAATGAAAATATAAAAGACCTATTCAACATTTTCAGGACCACGAAGTTGAAATCTGCCAGTGCAGATAAAGCAGATATCCGCCTTCTATTCAAAAATGAAAAACAAACCGGATATACGCTTGGCTACACCATCAAAACAATCGGGATAGGGCGCCCCTCTCTTATTAATGCCTCAAAAGCGACTATGTTTAAATACTCGGTTTTGATCGATAGTCCTTTCACCCTTTCAGGGAAGGCCCCTAAAAAATTACTTTCCCAAATTAGGGAGCACGGCTCGATCTCTTTTTCTGCCGTTAAAAATAATGTTTTTAACGAAAATCTGGGCAAAGACCGCGCTGAGATTTGCCAGCTTTTATTACTTGAGCGTTATGTGAGTAAAAGTAATTCCCCGATCGATTTAATCGAAAGAGTAAGCCTAACGTCTTCTTACTCTCAGGTTGTTTTAACGAGGGAAGTAAAAAGATTATTCGTGGATTTTGCTTGTGGGATGAAACCCTCTGTTCCCTTCCTGGGTGGAAAGGTAACGCAGGGGGGGTTTATCTTTATAGAACCTCATGCTGAGGGGAAGAAAGTTCGCATTAAAAGATTGATTGATTCCAATACGATCGAAGACGATCTTCTATCTGCGGCGGAATTCGATACAGGCTCCACGACTAAACACGGCTTCGGATTCCTGTATCGCACTGAGTTAGAGCCTTACTCCAGGAATCTCGTATTTCCTGGTCAATATTTCATTGACCTCTGTTTTTCCGTGAGACTTTCTGAACGTTTTGGAAGTAGTGTCATTTAATGGAATTTTTGTACACTTCTTACACTGGCGACAACAGCGATCTCATCCTAGCAATTTCCTCCATGTATCTTAAACCAGGGTTTCGTGTTGCCGACGTAACGTATGGAAAAGGAGTTTTTTGGAGAAAAGTAGATTTAACTCAGATAGAGCTGAGTGCCTCGGATATAAAAACTTGCGCAGCGAAATATGATTTTAAAAAGTTGCCTTATGAGGACGCAGTCTTTGACGTGGTAGTCTTCGACCCACCCTATTGTCACAACCCTGGGCAAATGATCGTTAATGACAATTACCAGAATGCGGAGACCACAAAAGGTCTCTATCATAACGACATTGTAGATTTATATTCTGCAGGGATGGTAGAGGCGTTTAGGATTTTAAAACCTGGAGGGATGCTCTGGGTGAAGTGTAAAGACGAATTGGAATCTTCTTACCAGCGCTGGAGTCATATTGAAATCTATGACCTAGCGAGGCAGATGGGGTTCTTTGGAAAGGATCTCTTTATCCTTACTCAAAAATCTAGACCAATCGTTCAGCATAAGAACCAACAGCACGCAAGAAAGAACCACAGCTACCTTTGGATTTTTCAAAAGCTCGCTCAAAGGGATTTAAAACAAGTCATGAAGATGAAAATCTTTTAGTTAAGGTTGACTTGGTTTATAAACCAGTATAATTGCGTGGCATCTTCTCCGTATCTTTTAAGAACAGCGTTACGGAGCAGTTTCATAATGAAAAAACCCCCGAAGGATCACTCCCTCGGGGGTTTTGCATTACTCAGGTAAAGTAATTATTATCCAACGAGCATCGAGAAGCGAAGCATAGGTCCTTGGAGGGTTCCAGAAAGATCTGGTACCGCTAAGACCTTACCTTGTGGGAGGACAGGGCCGACGCCACCTAGCGTAACCTGACCGTTGTTTCCAAGTCTCAATGGATTGACGGAAGACTCAGTCGAGAAGTCCATGGACGAATCGAATTGATCGGTCGAGACTTCGACGTATCCTTTCAAGATACCGACTTGAGCATACATTGGAACCAATCCTGCGTTATTGATAGAACGCGATTGGAACAACATGCTCGATTGTGCCACCGTAAGGTTGACGCGGCAGATGAAATTCACCGTAGCGCCAGCATTACCTGCAGCAAACTTCAACTGACCGGTCAGGAGGTTAACCTTCACGGTGCCAGTTGGAGGAGTTGCGGAGAAGGCCGTTTCATCAATCGTCAGATAGCCGCCGCCCACGATCATTGCCAACTCAGACAAGGAAACGACGTTTCCGAAACGAAGTTGGAAAATCAGGCTGCCGCTGGAAGGGATAACGAACTGCTGTTCCAGCGTCATGTTGGTAGGAAGCTGGTAGGGCAGAAGCGAAACCCCTGCGAGTTGTTCCGTTCCTGTCACGACAGGTTGAACGAAAACCACTGCTCCACCGTTTTGAACCATTTCACAAAGGATCATTCCTTCGTTTTGAACGGTTGCACCGGCTGCCAGGTTACGATCTAATTGCTCAGAGTAATGGATCTGTTTACGGTCAATCATGTTAATCTCCTAGTTTTATACTAAGCCACCTTCGGCTTAGGGTTTAAAATCAATGACGAATAATTTAGCGGCGAAATGCCCCGAACCCTAGCCGTGCAGCGATTTCTTTGCGATCCTCTCCGCTGACGACGCCCCCTTTAGCCAAAGTTTCAACCGAACTCCTGACCAAACGATTCATGATCTGTTGTTCTTCAGATCCTGGATCCTGTTGGACAGTGATTTCGATATTACCCGAGGCCAAAACATTTTTCTCAAACGATTCCCGTGCTTCTTTTGGCATGTCCATCAACTCAGTAGCCTTAGACATGATGAAATCCCAGTAAGCTGGAGCGTCTGCGAAACCCGATTCGATTGCAGCCACTGCGTGGGTGCTCTCTAACCCTGCTTGAACCAGAGCATTGAACAATCCACCTTTTAATTGGTGAGCGCCTTCTCCCTGGAAGTAATTCTTGTCAGTCGCAATCATCGCAACCGTCATGGCGTTCTTGAAATCCTGACGGAGAGTGACAAGTTTTTCTTCGAATTCTGCACGGGCTTCGGTCTTAGCCTTCTCCCGAAGACGGGCCGTAACGTTCGCGGCATCGACCTCATGAGCGTAGAGACGGGCTTTGGCGAGTCCCAACATTCTTTCGACCCCAACCTTACCGATCGCATTACCAAAGTTCTCGGCATACGCATCGCTCGTGAAGCTGGAGCGAATGTTCTGAGAATCCTGTTGGTCTCCCAGATAGATACGTCCGACCGGTTCACTATCGACCGTAAGATTCCAGAATGGATTCTCACTTTCTTCTCCGTAGAGACTCATCTCGACGCGTTCACCCGTGAGATTAGCGAGAGAAGCAAGAAACTCCGTCTTCATCGACATCGCTTCTTGTTCCTGTTCTTTTTCTTCATTCTCGGTGATGTCTTTTTCGGCATCTGCTTTTGCCTTTTCATCTTCAGACATCATAGCGTAGGCATCGGCCTTGGCTTTCTTAGCTTCCTCGTCCTCAGCCATCATGACGGGAGCAGCAGCCTTGGCTTTTTCGTCCTTGTCTTTATCTTTGTCTTTGTCTTTGTCTTTATCAGTCGGAAGAAGATTAAGAAGCAAATCTGCTTTAACTTCTTCGCCTTCTTCCCCTTCCGCTCCATGGGCGTGCTTTTCTTCCATCCCATCTTCCATGAGAATTTCTGGAGCAACAAATTCTAACTTCTTCTTCATTTCACCAGCAGCTTCAGCATCCTCCGCACTCAAGGTAGCTAACTCGGCGCGAATCTGAGCGCGTTGTGCTTTGGTGTAGAGTTTCTTTTCTACTTCTGCGCAAAGAGGTGCAAGTTTGGCATTCTTCTTAAGCGCTGCGAATTTAACAGGCTCGAAAGTAGCCATGATGCGGAACTCGCGTTTAGCTGCAATGCGGGTCTTGGCATCCAAATCGACTCCAGCGGTAGCGGAAGTACGTTTCGAACGTTGATACTTGGAAAGAGCCGCCTTCAGGCGTTCACGACGTTTCTTAGTCTCGGCTGCGCTCTGGACTGCAGCACTCTTAACGGCTGCTGGAGGGGTCGGTACGCCGCCTGGTTCGATGCCGTTAGCCTTCTGTTCGGCTTTAAGTTTACCTTCGTTGGCAGCCTTCAGGCCACCATCCAGTTCCTTCATAGGCTGATCTTTTTCAGCCGCTGGCTGAGGCGCGATCATAGGCGCTGCTTCAGGTTTAATATCGGCGCCCATAGCTCTTGGCTCAAGAGCCTTACCCGCCTCTTTGGCGGGATCTGCTACGAACTGGGTAATGTCAGACTTCACAACGGTGGACTTTGCCATGGATTTTTTCTCCTGTAATTTAGAAACGCATTGTTTTATTTTTTCTGCCACACCATCCAATTGGGTTCCGCAATGGGGGCAATGGACCGATTCAAGTTCCGCTGGCATCGAGATCGTAAGCTCTGATCTGCAAGCCGGACACTTATGCGATTCGCTCGCTTCCTCTAGTTGAGTCACTAATGCTTGACGTTCCTCTGGAGAAAGTTCTGCATGAAGCTGGACATGAGATCCATCATGTATGGAAAACATTTTAGAAGCCCTGATCCCTACCTGTTTGCGTCCACCCGCATCCTCGTAACTTCCGTAAGATCCACCGAAGTCAGGGGGAGGCCCAATGTACGCATATCCGCCCAATCCCCCAGGGTAAGATCCTGGTCCGATCGGGTTTAGCATCGTAGGCTTCTGTAGGAGTGGATTGTAGACGGACTGACGCCCCTCTACTGAAATCCGCTCCTGTAGTTTCCGTACCAATGTATTTCTGTCCATAGCTCTTAATTGAAAAATAACGCGCTATTGGGAGTCCATTTAAGGAGGGTATGGGAAAAATGCCTTAAAAATCGCTAGGAGGGAAAGGTAATAGATAAGTATTATTAACTATTTATCGTAAGTTATTGTAATCCTTTATAAATAAAAAGTTGATTTTTTGAGTCAGGATTACTATACTGATAATATGAGAAATCAAACAAATGAATTTAATATAGATCTTGTAGGAATAATAAAATTCATAATCCAAACCATAATTTTTTCGATTATAGCGCGAGGTTTTTACACCATTGCCAAATTGGCTTTCTATAGTTATCCTAAAATTGGAATACGTATTGCACTCTACGGGTGCGGAATCACTTTTATACTTGCCAATTTCTTTGATGGATGTGCCTTCGCAGTGGGCATTATCGTTCTTCTATCTTTTATATATTCCATAGGAGAAAGCCCTTTTATTTGCGGGGCGCCTTCCGTTGATAAAGATGTCAAGGAATGCCGCACCCTAGATCATATATTGAAATGTAATGTATTCATGTTTCCCGTGAGTATTGCGGTACTCATACTAGGTCAGTTCTGGGATAGTTTTTTACCCATTAAAATACTTATTTTTGGATATGGAGTATACCTTCTTTTTTTAGCGGTAGCTGTCGAAATCATAGGAATCGAAGGGGGTAAAATGGTATCTGCATCCTCTGCTTCCGATCAGAATATTGCTGCATAAATAAAAAAGGAACCTGCCCAGAAGAACAATTATGGTTCCATGATCCTGAATCCAATCAGGCTTGATACGACCCCAATCTATTTCGTTAATAGATTCCCAGTTCATTTCCGTAGGGTCAATGACACATTTGGTCGAACTTTGAGAGGGCCAATCTACGACTTCATATTCCCCATTTTCATTAGCCATTTGAAGCATGGATTGTTTTCCATTTTTTACAGAAATGACAACCACTCCTTCGGGGTTCCAAGGAAGTAAAGAAATCCTAACGCCCCATCCAAAATTATCATGGATGCCGCCAACCTTCTTTGAACTGCGCCCGAAGGCTGCTAGATATTTAATCATTTCCTCGGGAGACATACCGGAGCCATTATCTGCAATTACTCGACGGTAAACTTCTAGTTTCTCCACGGCTTGCCATTCGATGCCGTATTCAACTTTAGTAGCGCCAGCTTCGATGGAATTTTGGAGGGTTTCTCTAACTCATTGATACATTCCACAACCAGTGTTGGAACGATTGATAAGATGCTGCGGATCGCAAAAAGACATGAGCATAATGATTCCTTTAATGATCTGATCAATCTTCTTCATGAGCCTTAGTTTTCCACCGGGGTATCTCAGCATGAAAACTGGGTAACACCTAATCTGCGATCTCTCAACCTAAGATTGTCTAAAACAGGTTAACTTAACTTAACTTATTGAAATTATTAATATTTTAATAGTTGACTATTATTGTAAAGATTACTATACTGATAGCATGAGAAAGAAAATCAGATGGAAGCCCGTTTTGATGACGCGTGAGGATGGCACTACCTATTGGATCCACTTCGATAAGCCTTATCATTCGCACCATCTTCTTAAAAAGATTGCCACTATGCCCAAGAAAACTCCTGTGAGTTTTGAGATAGGATATCAGATTGTCGGGGAGCATATCGAAGCTATTTTTGAAGAAGAAGACGGTGGGAATAAGCTTGCAGTCTGGCTTAATGCAAACGGTTACTTTCCAGAAGGATTGACGACGTTAGGATTTCATATTGAATTAACTGCGGGCGATTTTGAAATAGTCGAATGATCTTGTGACATGCCTTATCTTTAAGACATGGCTACGATTGACCCTAAATTACTTACAAACTACATTAATCTCACTTACCAGTCCGAGAAAGATTCCACTTGGGAAGAAGCCACTAATAAGTTAATGAAACAACGCCATCTCAAAAAGGTGGATCTAGTTCATGTTCTGGAAGACGGCGTTAAAGCTAATCCTCCCACGACGAACGACGAGCGCCTGCGGTTTCTGACCAGGATTCCGCTGCCACGTTGGTGGGAGGCACCCTTCCACGATATACTGGTCAAACCGTTGGCGGATGCAAAGATCAAACTCCCTCAGAAGACTTCTCAGTGGGGGCAGGAGATCTACGCCATCACGGCAGGCATCCTTGATTTCCCCAGGAAAAAACTCCCAGAATCGGTTTGGAAATATGAAGACGATGAACCACTCCCACGCCTGCAGCCGAAACTCCGTGCATTGATTTTGAATGAAGCACGTTACCGTCTTTCGAAGTTTGGCGCTAAGATAAAAGGCGCGATGTTGTATGGAGGCGCTGCGACATTTCAATATCACGAAGGTGCCGATATCGACTGTTCCATTTATGTGGATTGGGATGATTTTGAAGGAGATGAAGAGCTGCTTCAATCTGCTTTCAAATCAGTTGAGATTCCATGGGAAGGATTTGTCATCCATCTGTTCGTCAAGCCCTCAGACCAACAGGAACAGGTCGAGGTTGCGGACGCTTCCTATAACGTATTAAAAGACGAGTGGGCGTTACCCCCTCTGATCCTACCCCGTGATTTCGATCCGAATATCTATTTTGCGCCTATGCTGGAGATGGCGGAAAAGAAAGCCCAGAAGATCGATAAGCTGCTTGGACGCGTTACGCGAGAGTGGGCTAAACTCAAAACTGCCGTAGAGGCTCGCAAGGAAGGTCCTCGCGATCCCGAGATGGTGGAGAAACGAGTTATTCTCCAGAAAGTCATCCTCAAGCAGGAGATCGATCGACTGGTAGAAGTCTTTGCCGAGATCTGGGTAGGGCGAAAGAAGATGCACGACGCGCTACGCCAGAAGTTTGTCGATCAGAACCATGTCGATCGGTTCATTCGCTTCCAACCCCCCGAGGTGATGTGGAAGTACCTCGATGAATCAGGCTACGTGGAGTATCTGAAGCTGCTAGCCAAGGCTCACGAAGAGGGTGTCATAGATAAATTATTGGACTCCATTTAACTCCGCGCATTAATCAAAATGAGTTTGGTAAAAGAGTCGCATGGCAGACGACTATAAAAATTTACTAGGTGGCAAGACAGTTAAACCCGTTACGAAGGAGGATATGAATCCTCCTAAAGTTCAGGCGCCCAAACGACCTGGGATTGAACCCCTGTTTCCAATCATTCCCCCAGAAAAATTAAAGCAATATGCCGAAGTAGGCCCCCCTAAGCCGGAAGAGGCGTTAGGGAATGGGCAGCAGGGAAAATTCGATACGGAACTTAACGAGATCGCGCTGAAAGAAATGGCTGCGGAGCGCGGCATAACGGTCGATGAACTTCTTAAAAACCCTAGCCGAAAATTGGATCAGAAAGTAGAACCCGCCATGGACACGCCTAAAGAAGCTACCGTTGATCTTGCCAATATGCGTACCCTGCTAGACGCGCAGATGGCTGCGACTCCTCAATCTTCTCTAGATATGGATCTGGAGATGGAAGAGTTGGAACTAGAACGCAAGAGATTGGAACTGAAGCGCCGTAGACTTACTGAGCAAGCAGTTTCTGCGCCTACTCCAGATCCTGTTGTTTCGAAGAAGCCTGTTCGTAATCCTATCCTGGATAAAATGCGTGAAAAACTTTCATTAGATCGTTTAA
>Ga0315288_10005694_pt1 | contig 15842 bp, 18 predicted proteins | sample YL17G11_20_MG_FD_203454 | JGI IMG/M metagenome (GOLD analysis project Ga0315288, IMG submission 203454) | Sediment microbial communities from Yellowstone Lake, YNP, Wyoming, USA - YL17G11_20 | ecosystem: Environmental > Aquatic > Freshwater > Lake > Sediment | place: USA: Wyoming | collected...
TATTTAAATATAACTACATTGGTAATCCAGCTGGACAAGAGTGTTATGGAACAGTAGCACAAGATTGGCATGCATATTTTGGGGCACCAAATATAATTGTACCATTGTTAGATAATGATGGAAATTCGGTAATAAATGAAGAAACTGGAGAACCGATAACTACGACGAAGGCTGGAAAAAATCCACTTGAAATAGAACATAATGATATAACGGGTGTTTTAATGGCATGTGTACAAGATTTGCATTCTACGACTGTTAAATTAGAATCTCAAATAGAACAATTACAATTTCAAATAAAACAATTATTTTTTAGTAATATTAAATTACAATCTCAAATAGAACAATTATTGTCCAGGAATTGAAATAAGGATATAATTACCCCCTTATTTCAATGTTCATTTTTTTCAAAATCGTCAATAATTTACTCATATAACGCCTACAAAATTTATTTAACAAAAATTGGAATTATAATTTAAAATTATAATTATATTTAAAGTAATTAACTGAGGAACGGAATTAAAAATTCAATAAAAAAATAATTATTGTACATTCATTTCTTTGCAGTATTAAAAAAATACCTAAATGGAAATTGTTTTTCCATTTTAGGTGATTGTTTTTCCATTAAGGGTCAATAAAAAAAATTATCTCATTATGTTAAAATGTGTCATCAATGTGGATCAAAAAAAAGCTACAAATGCAAACCCAAATGTAAAAAAGTATGCAAACCCAAATGTAAGAAAGTTAAATGTTGTAAAAAAACATGCAACAATGGATGTTGTAACAATGGATGGAATAACAATGGATGGAATAACAGTTGGGGATGTATATCAGTTTCATCATGCTGTTGAATGTATTGTATTAATATTACTAAATACAAAGGAGAAAAAGCTGGAGGTCCTAAAAACTTTTACCAGGTGTAAAAAATGGAATTACTAGAATAATATTATTTGTGAAGGAAGTTTTTTTAAAGGTTATAATTTATTATGAAGTGTAAATAGATTAAAAAACATTTAAAATGTTTTTTATGACATAAATTTTTAATTAAAATTTATGTATTACGACTTAAAAAAATATTCACAAAAGACTATAAATGTCATTTTAATTTTATTAAAATTAAAAATGATTTATATGTGTTGAAATGCTTCTTTTTGGTAATATAATATTAATAGTATTTTTAACAAAATAAATTTATATAAATTTCGATTAAAGAAATTGTTTTTTCATTAAGGGTCAATAAAAATATATCTTTATGTTAAATGTGTAATTGTCGTAAAAAAAGTTGTAAATGTAAAAAAATTAAATGTTGTAAAAAAACATGTAATGTAGGATGTGGAAATCAATGTAATAACAATAGAGAATGTAACAATTACTACGTTCGTCATGTTTATCCTTCATGTTGTAAGATGTTTTCTATGTAAAAATAAATATTCTTTTAAATGATTTTTAAAAATAATCTTGTTTTATTTAAATGTTTGTTACATACAATAGTGTTAAAATTGGAGATAAATTATTTTTTGACGTATCAGGTACAAAAATTTTATGTACAGTTATTAATATTAATAACTATAAAGGAGGAAAAGCAGGTGGTCCTAAAAAACTTTTAACAGGGTTAGACGAAAATGGAATTATTAAAAATGATATTATTTGTAAAGGAAGTCTTTTTCAGGAACCAAATATGATTATGAAATGTTAATAAATAAAAAACATCTGAAGAAAACTTGGAAATAGTAATTTTAATTTTTTATCAAAATTAAAAAATATCAAGAGGAATATCTGTTAAATTCATTAATTTTAATTTTATCACCAAAAGTGGTAAAAAATAATTTAAATTTCAACTTTTCATGGAAATTAATGTTAAACTGTTATCCATTAGACCAATCGTATATATATTTTGATAATTATCAAAATATTTAGCTTGATAAGATCTGTAACATTTGTCACTCATGTCTTTATTTAACTTCAGATCGATAAAAAAAATTTTATCAGTAGTTGTGGCAAAAATTATATCTTTATGAAAATCGTTTGAAATTATCAAATCGAATATAATTTCATTTTCACGAATAAATATATCTGATAATTTAAAAATAAGATCATATCCTGAATTTCCAAAATCTTTAAATTTTTTTTCTTTTGAATTTTTTAATTCTTTTTCAAGTTCTTCATTATCATAAAAGGAAATTAAAACAGTTTTATAAATATCTCTTAAATGTCCATTTCCAGAAATTAACCTTTTATAAATTTTAGATTCCATTTTTTTTTCACAAAAAGGATGTGCTAAATCCAATTTTAACAATTTTCTAATATTATATCTTATATATGCATATTTATATGCGTGATAAATTTTTATATCAATGTCTTTTTGTGCCCAAATTGGATATTCTATTGTTTCGCCTTTTAATATTATTTCAAATAACATTTTATTATAATTTTATAAAATTATAATAAATTGAATAATCTATTACACATACACATTTAATTTTAATTTTATCACTTGATGATAAAATAAGTATTTAATTAATATTTTTAAAAAATCGGTATATATCCTCACGATTTAATAAAAATGATATTAATAAATTATTTACAAATTTTGATTAATATTTAAACAATATCGTCGATATATCCTTTACGATTCAAGAAACTTTTTTTATTAGTAACACAATTAAAAAAAGATATTAATATTAACGCAAATGCAATTATTGAACCGATTAAAATAAAAAATATTTTCCATACTGCAAGAATATCTTGACATTGGTCAGTTTCATAAATAGTTTCAAAATTATTAAAATTGCACTCGTATCTTTTAATCCAAGGAATGCAATGACTTTCTTTATTAGTACCATTTATGCACCATACACATACACGATCTTTTATACAATATTCATATTTATTATCATAACAAAACGCAGGAGATGGTATTTGAGTTTTTGATTGATAAATCATCGTAGAAGCAATAATAATAAAAAATAATAAATTCATGTTTTATATTTCTTTAAAATAAAATTAAAGACTACTTTAAAAAAAAAATTCAATTTAATAGTTAAAAATATTATATGATTGACTTTAAAAAAACACAATATAAATTAAGATTATTTTTTAATTTATAACTATACATATAATATAAATATTAAATATAAAATTAATATTAAAATTTGATAAAAATGTGTTAATATAATTAACACATATGGGTTGTTGAGTAATATAAATAAAAAATGTCTGGAAAAGAAAAAATTGAAAAATTAATTAATTCTTTAAAAAATATTGAATTATTACCAAGAGTTAATACTCCATTATTAATAACATCTTTAAAAGATTTAAGTGAAATGATAGGATTGGATGAAATTAAAAAAAGTGTCGTAAGACAAATTACTCATGCCATTTTTTTTGCAGAGGACCCCGATCCAGAAGTTCTATATAATATCATTATTACAGGTCCGCCAGGTGTTGGTAAAACTTTATTAATTAATAAATTAGCACAAATATGGAGTTCTATAAATCTATTACCTTCATTAAAAAAAAATAAAGAATTCTCGTTGGAAAATACCAGACACACAGTTTGGTGGTTAAAATTTATTCAAGAACAAGCTGTACAAATAAATGACGAATTAGGTGAAGCTGGTTACGAGACTGAAAAAGGTGAAAATGTTCACAAAAGACTTAATTGGATACATCAAATTGGCGAAGATTTAATGGGGGATTCTAAAATACTAAAAAATAAAGTTCATACTAGTGAAAATAATAAACAAAAAGTCCGATATATAAGAAGAGACACTGTTGTTGGTACACATCAAGGAGAAACCGCAAAAGAAACTGCAAAAATAATAGAAGAAGCGAGAGGAGGAGTTGTAGTTATTGATGAATTTTATAAATTAATTAATGGAAATCAATTTAACGATGAATTTGGAATAGAATGCTTAAATACAATTAATGAATTAATTACATTATTTCCAGATACCATATTTGTTATTGCAGGATATGAAGAACAAATAAGAGCTGGTATATTTAAATACCAACCAGGATTAGAATCTAGGTTTCCTTGGGTATTTAAAATGGACGGATATAAATCTGAAGAATTAGCTGAAATTTTTATTAAAAGATGTAAAATTAAGTTAGCCGATGATGTAACAAAAAAATGGATTACAGATTTTATAGAAGAAAATAAAATTATCTTTCCAGCGCATGCCAGATCTATAGTACAATTTAATTTTAGGGTTTCTGTAGTAGTTGCTTCTAGATGTATTGATTTTGATATCAAAAAATGTGATTCTAATATAACAAGAGAAGATATTATTAATGCATCAGAAGAATTAAAAAGTACAATTAAAACTGTTGATGATTCTTTTAAATCATTATATATTTAACCACATTTTTATTAATTCAATAAAAATATGAATATTTAATGAATTGTAAATATATTGGTACAAACATAAACACCTTAATTAAAATATTTTGTAAAAAAATTACGGAGCCAAGACGAAGTCAAGTTGACCATGAAAATGGTCAGATCGAATTAAGATCTTATTTTTCATCATATAACCCTTTTGTAACAAATATTGACTTCTATCTTTATCGATAGCAATGTCTTGTCTATCACTAATCAATTGGCAGGATCCATAATATTCGCAAACAATATAAACTGGTGTATTAATGCACAATGATGGTGTTGAAATCCTAGCAACGACTGTATTCCCAACAAAAATAACGCTGCACGTTATAATATGATCTCTCTTGGGAAATTTAAGAAGAGTAAATATTTCATCAGACCTAATAGGACAAATTCCACGTCTGGGAGCAAGCAAAACGGTTTCATTTGTAAGTATAGACACATTTGTAAGGTCTTCCGTATCCTTAATGTGATATACGTCAGACAATAACTGCTTACCATTCTCCAATGAGATTTCGTAGTACCTTTCGGAGTAAATAATACTTCGAACTTCAAGCTCAAGTTTTATTGAACGATTGGTAGCCGAAACTACACGTCCTGTCTTAAAAGAGAATCCTCTTCCTAGAGTGATTATGTCAATATCAGTATTTGGAGGTATGACAGGCATTGGAAGATTTTCACTAGTAATTTCACCATATGTGTGTAAGAAAAGAATCTCATTGACACATTTAACGTATTTCTTAACCTGAAAACCAATCTGAAGAGTCACTAAATCTACCCCATCAATTCTGATGTGTGATCCGTCTTGTAAGAGACGATCTACTGGATCAGAAATAACTAACGACCCAGTTGAAACGTGAAAATTTGAATTTCTAATGATCTCTGTAACATCTTCTATCTCGAAATAAAGGGTATGTTTACTAACCATTTAACTTTAGACTGTAATCTAATTAAGATATATAGATTAATGTTTTAATTAAATATATGTTATGTTGGATTTACCATTTTCTCGATGTAATTTCCCATTTTGATACCATTCTTGTTTTCCTTTATTTCTTATTATAGCGGGTTGATCATTTTCTCGATGTCTTTGACCATATAAATACCATTCTTGTTTTCCTTTATTTCTTATTATAGCTGGTTTATCATTTTCTCGATGTAATTTGCCATTTTGATACCAATATTTATCTCCACAACTTTCTATTATGGCTGGTTGATCATTTTCTCGATGTAATTGTCCGTTTTTATACCATTTTTGTAATCCATTTCTATGTATTACGGATGGTTCATCATCATCTCGATGTAATTTATTATTTCTATACCAATAAGCTGACCCTTCATCGTTTATTATTAAACGACTTTTTTGCATTTTGTAATTATTTAACTTATAATTACAAAATAATTATTTAACTTATAATTACAAAATAATTATTTAAAATTTATTTAAGTATAATATTATTTTATTTTTAATAAGATAATTAAGAAATATAATCTCTCCATAATTACATTTTTTAAAAAAATTTATAATATAATATTATAAATGTCACAAAATGACGATTTAATAAAAGCACTTCAAGGAAAAAAATCTTCAATGGGTGGTATGAATCTTAATGAATTAAAATTAGAATTAATAAAAATATTTCCTGAAGAAAAAAATGAGATAAAAAATTCGAGTAGAATAGAAATTTTAAAAAAATATTCAAAAAAAATAAAATTCAAAGATAATAAATCTATCAATTTATTAGTTTTATGTGCAACAAACGAAACTGTTTTTAATCAAAAAACATTGGAAAATATAAAAAAATGGTTTTACATTAAAAAAAATATAAAAATTAAAATATATTATGTCAATGCTCTCGAATCAGAATTAACAAAAAATTACAATACAGTTATTACAAGTGTAAGTAATTCAAATTTAAATATTTTTTCTGATAATTTTTTTGATATAATAATTGATGAATTTTGTCCCTTTAATTCTCCAAATATATTAACAATTGATACATTTAATTGGATTTATAGAATTTTAAAAAAAACTGGAATATTTATAATGGGCAATTTTACAAATGTATTTGAACATAATGCTAATATATTTTATGATAATATTAGAAATTATTTTTGTACATTAACTGATGTAAATAAATTGTTAAATCACATAAGAGACGATTTTGATTCTGATTTTGCCGATGAATGGGAAAAAGAAAGTGAAAATGAAGACGATCCATACGATTATATTTTTAAAACTTATATTAATTTATTAGTTGAATCACATTATGAAGAATATTTACATGGTAATATTAGAATTTTTATGATTGAAGATAAAAATATAACAAATATTAAAGAATTAAATGATTTTTTGAATATTAATTCACTTTCATTTAAAGCTACATCTGAAAATTTTGAAGACGAAAATTACATTGTTTTAGAGAAAAAATAATTTTTATCAATTTTACTTTTAAAAAGTAAAATATTAATTTTTATTTCAACCTGCGTGATAGGAGGCTAAAACTACACCTTTTTCTGTATTTTGAGCATTTCCAATAAGTGTAACATCTAACGATGTGTTAATTTCTTTAAATTTAATCCAACTGGAGGACTTTCTTGTACTAAAATCCTCTTTACCAAAACCTCCATCAGGAGTCATTTCTCTGGCTTCCTGTTCTGAGTCAGCGCCAGCAGACTTTATCTGCGGGTTCTTTTAGAACCCAGCAACAAAATCGCTATACGTGTCATAACCTCCAAAATCAGAATTTGAATTTATTGAAACCAAATATATAAACTTTCCTAATACTTTGCATTCAGTCATGTTTTTAAAATTTTCTTAATTATTTAATTTCTTAATCATTTTAAATGCCAGTTTTAAAATATTTATCAAAAACATCCATATTTTTTCTGTAATCATTAATCATATATTGTGCGTATGTTTCACTAATTTTAATATATTTATCATAAACACATTGTTCATTAGGATTTTCTTTTAAAAAAAATTTTCTACATTTTTTCATTCTTTTCCATTCTCCAATTTCTTTTTCTCTTTTAATTCTCTCACCAATTCTGTTTTGGTTATTTATTATTGGAATTTTTTTTTCATAATTCTCATACTTATCACAAAGATTCTCTAAATCTTTTAAGATTTCTTCTGAATAATTTTTATAAGTTTTTAAAATATTAAACAAATCTTCCATTCTATCGTAATCCATTTTATAAATAAAATAAAATATTTTTTTGATCATTTATATAAATATTTTTTTACTAATTGACATTTTCTAAGCGTAATAGATATTTATCTTAATGTAATTTTATTAATTTTACTCTTAAAGAGTAAAAATATTTATATAACTTTTTAAATTTATTAATAATTAGGAATTTTAAAAAGTTCATTAAAAATTCCTGTTTCAAAATATAAATCAAATGCATTTATATGTTCTTTGTAATTAAGAACCATAGATTCTGCTAAAAATTTGCTAATATTAATATATCTTTCATAAACATGTTCTTCACTTGGATGTTCATTTATATAAAAATCTTTTAATTTTTCTATTTTTTCCCATCTTCCTGTTTCTTTTTCTTTTTTGATTCTCTTATTTTGCAAGACAGTTGGTATTTCATAAATTTCTTTCTTCTCATTTTCATACTTATTACAGAGTCTTTGTAAAACTTTTACAATATCTTTTTCATTATTTGTAAAAGTTTTCAATACTTTGCATAAATCATCTATTTTGTTATGTTCCATTTTAAAAAAAATTATCTACAAAAAATTTTTTAATCATTTTATAAAATAAGTTGAACTAATTCTTTAATATCAATATTTTTCCCAATATATCCGATTGCCATCTCAACAGGTGGTAAAATATCTCTTTCATTATAATGATCATAAATTTTAAATTTTTTACTTTCTAAAAGAATTAATTCTCCATTTTCTTTTACATATTTATAAAGGTCCGTATAGTCCCAATAAGGCAATAGAAATATAAACTCATCATTTGGAGAAAGTACTCTTCTCGCCTTTATTGCTTCTAAAACTCTTTCAAAAAGATAAAAAGTATAAGGAGGATTAATAATCCACAATGTACTGTCTTTTTCCCAAGAATCGATAATGTGAAAGAAATTACCAGATGATCCAAATATTTTATCTTGTTCAAATCTAGAACACCATATTTTTGAATTAAAATTAAATGGAGAAGCAAACCCTTCAATAGGGTTGTATTTTTCTAAATATTGATATATTTTTGGATGAATAGACCAAAAAAAACTACTAGATGGTGGAATAAAATCATATCTTTCATATAATTTCATTACATCATATTTATTAAATGATTGAAACCATTCAAATTTTTTTTTCGTAATTTCTATTTCACAAAAAGGGTGAAAAAGTATATTTTTTGATCTAAACTTCTTTTTTTTTGGTTTAAATATAACAAATGGATTATCTTTGCCCATTATAAATAAATCAAAAATGTCCTCTTTTGGTAAATTAGGTGCTCTCGAGTGAATAAATTCAATAGATTCATCTATAGCTTTTTTTAATTCCATTCCATTAACTACATTATGTGTAATTGTGTTTATAGAATTTAAAAGTTTTAACTTAAGTTTAGGAGGTATTCCATTTCTTAAAAGATAACATTCCAATCTTTCATAAACTTCCTTTCTCCATGAAGACAAAAAAGAAAAATTTTCTTCCATTGTATTTTATTTTATTTATAAAATAAAATATGTTCAATTTTTGTAATGGGAAAAAATTTTATTCCATTATTCGATCTTGGGTTTATAAAAAAAGAAATGAATATTAAAATTTTATGGCACAGACTTTGGATAAATTTTGTTGTTTCAGGTTTTTGTGAAAAAGATAACCAATTTTATTGGTTTGAATGGGATTTTTCAAAACAACATTATATGGGATTTGAATTAACATCAGAACAAATGGAAGAAATTGACAAAGAACGTGAAAGATTGGAAAAAATTGTCGGAAAAGTTATTTATCATGATGAAAGATATAAATCAGAATTGGCAATAGCAGAAAATTCATTTTTAGAAAGCGTTCCATTATCTAATTTAAAATTTGAAAAAGAATCATTTATTTTTCAAAAAAAAGACATAATTAATCCAATCCCTTATTTAAATCATTAATATAGTTTTGTTTATAAATTATTTTCAGACCTCGAGGACCACTTTTCCAACATATTACGTCAGCGGGTTCTTTTAGAACCAAAGAAAAATAAAAGGAATTACGTTCATTTTATTTCATTTTCTTTCTCTCTTGCATATAAAAAAAGTACAACAATTAACACTGTAAACAAATATATTGGAACAAAAACTTCAATAAGTAAATATAATGCAATTACATAACTTTCACTTTCTGTCATTAAATGACCAATTGGATAATTAATATTAATGATTAGATATGCAACAATAACGGCCATAGTAATGGCACTCCAAGAATAAAATCTAAAATAACCATACATAATAATAGCAACTATAATACCAGACGCAATCGCGATAAAAATGGTAATTGTTAAATCTGAAGATGATCCCATTTTTTATTCTACCTTATTATTATTTGATATTAATAAGAAAATCTTGATTAGACTATCTGAAATAATAGAATTTTTTTTTACATTTTTAAAAATAAAAAAATTATTGGTCAATAATATAACTATTTCTTTTTGGAAAATATTTTTTTAATATATTCATATTTAGAATTATAATATTATAGTCTTGATTTGATAACCATTCAAAATTCTTTAAATGATCTTCAAAATATATATAAATTTTATTTGCTATTAATTCGTTGTACATAATAGAATTATTATCAATAAAATCTATATTTTTTATAAAAAATAATGAATTAATTATTTCTATATCAATATTATCATGTGTTTCTCCCGTGTTAACAATATTATTAATTTTTTTTTGTATTAATTTTATCACTTTTAATGTTTTTTTATCTCCATTATATAAATTATTAACAAAAATTGGTGTTATAATTCTTAAATATAAAATTGATAAAATTGGTTGATAACTATTTATATTCATTGATTTACAAATTTGATTTATTGTTGATAATAAAAATTGTATATTTGTTGGAATGTATTTTATATAATTGTTTATATGTTTAAAAACATTATTTTCAATTTTTATATTATTTTTATTTATTTCATTCGATATTTTTTTTAAGAGCTTTTTCATGTAATAATCTTCAGATAAATATGAAATATTTATAAATTTTATTAAAAAGTACACATTAGAAGATTCGCTTCTAAACATGTCATTTATTGGACGATTTATTTCATTAAAAAGACAATGATGAATAAAACGATACCCCATATTAAAAAAAATTAATCCATTCATAATATAGACTCCTTCGATATTATTAAGTAAAATATAATCGTAAAATTTACTACTAGAAATAACATTTAAAATGTGATATATGTTATTATCATAATTATAATAATTATTTGAATTATTTCGTATTTTTAAACTGCTTATTTTTTGGATTTTTTTACGATCAAGTATTTCACAATTTTGTTTATCGATATTTTTGATGTGTTTTTCTTCAAATATTGAAACAGATAAAGGATTTTCTTCCAAAGTATAAGATATTTCATGGGAAAGAGAGGATTGATTATGTGGATGATTATATAATTTAATTTTTTTGGATTGCATCATCATTCTGTCTGATAAAAATGATTTTCCATCAATTGGATTATTTTCTTCTGAAAAGTTATAATTACTTGGTGAAGAATTACTTGGTGAAGAATTACTTGGTGAAGAATTACTTGGTGAAATTACTTGAATATAATTTTTTGGAGAAGAATTACTTGAAGTTTGTGGATTATAATTTTTTGGAGAAGAATTACTTGAAGTTTGTGGATTATAATTTTTTGGAGAAGAATTACTTGAAGTTTGTGAACTATAATTTTTTGGAGAAGAATTACTTGAATTTTGTGAACTATTAATTGAATTTTTTGGAGAGATATTATTCTGTGTTTGTAAACTATGTGACTTAGTAATTTTTTTAGATTTTAAATTATTAAATTTACTTATTTTGGGTAATTGTGATTTTTTTTCTATATTAGAACTAACCAATTTACTTTTTTTTTTTAAATTTTTCTCCTGACTCTTGGGCGATTTGCTTAATGAAAAATCTAAAATTAAAGATTTAACTGGAATTTTAGGATTATTTTTTGATGAAGTAATATATTTATCGCTTAATTCCATTTATTTAAATTAAACATAATATATAATATCTTCAATTAAAATATTAAATATTTTAAAAAATTTGTAATGAGTAATAAAATTTAAACACTATACTTTATGAGCAATTTTTACTAATCAAATTTAAAATTAATAAAATATTTTACCATTTTATAAATGATAAAATCAAACTTTTTTTTTAATTATTTACATTCTTAAAGCGTCATTTATAGGGTTTATTATTACTCTATTTATTATATTATTATAAAAATCTGGCAATCTATTGCTGTAAACTTTAATTCCGGACCAAATTAACCAAAATATATAAAGAACAACTCCAACTGCGACTATTCTTCTGTTAGTCATTTTGTAAAAAATAAATAACAAGAAAATTATAAAAGTACTAGCATAAATATTTAATCCAGAATTTGTAGTGCTTCCTATACCAGTGAGTAGAATAAAGAAAACTATAATAATATAAATCATAGCTTCAAAAGATGGTTTATCATGTTTTTTAGCCATTACATAACCCATTGTAAATAAAGTAATTATCGAAATAATTAAATATTCCATTGTAACATTTATAGCAAGTAAAGCCATTATAACAATAACTGTAATTATAATCACTCCAATAAGTCTATCTTGATAACCAAAAGGTAAACGACCTGATTTAGGTTTAACTATTCTTAAATTTACAGAGTCTACATCAGCTGTGTTAGAAATATCTAAACCTGTTTCTGCACTTAATTGTTCTCTTAAAGTTTCAGAAACTTTACCTTTACCAGGTAATGATATTGAATCATCTTCATCATCATCGTCGATTATAATATCATTTTGTGTTTTATTAAATCTACTCATTTATTAACCATCTTTAAAAATGCTTCAAGTTTTTATTGGTTTTTTATTAATAATATTCATCTTGATTGTTGTTCCCATTATACCAAAATCAGATTTATACGGTAGATGGATTGATAAAGATGGTAGATGTACTGCTAATGATATAATAAACAATCCAGGTAAAGACGTAATTGTCAGCTGTAAAAATGGTGGAACAAAATATATTACTACTTATTGTCAACCAAACTCTATTACAAGTTGGGGTTGTAGAAATATTACATCTACAAATCAATTAAAAACCGGTAAAACAGGTTCTTCTCAAAGTTTTGATACTTTTATAAGAAAAGAATCATGTGATATAAAATGTATTAAACAAACGTGGAAAAAGATTTCAGAAAGTGATTGTATTAATATTACAAAAGTTGTTAGTTATATGTGTGTCAAAAATGATCCAGAAGGTTCAGATAATTGTTATGCAGAAGGTGAAAATGGTAGAATATATTATCCATTGGGTGCTATTTATAAAAAAGTAGAATCATGTGTTTCTTCTACAATTAAAAATGAAGAAACTGGTAAATGGATATTATTAGACCCTGATACTCCAGATTTTATTATCGGAAATTCCACAACAAGTGAATTTACAAATAAATATAATAATTATTGGGAACCTCAAAAATATTTACTTACACCAAAATGCAAATCTGAAGGTTCTTTAATTCTTGGACAAATTGAGGGGAAAATTGGATGTCTTTTTGAAGGAAAAGTATATACTCAAGAAAAAGCATTAGAATTTTGTAAATATTCACCACCAAATCTTTCTACTCTTATAAATTGTTTTAATATAAATTATAATAATTCTTTTGGAATTATTTCTACTAAAAATAATCAATACATAATTTTAACAAAATATCCTGATAGAGTAAGAAATACATATCAGACAAATATTCCTCTCGTTTTTTCAAAAATAGGTTCTAATAATGAATGTTCTGTACAAGAATCAATAAAAGCAACTGCTGTTAGATTTTATTTTGTACCTGTACAAAATAATTTATATAAGATAGCTTTAGTTGCTACAAATGGATTAATAGGATGGATGGAAACACAAAATAATTTTTTATTATGGACTCAATTAAAATTGGGTCAAGGATTACCTGGTAAAGAATTAAAAGAAAGTGAATCTTTTTTAGTAAATTTTGATAATAATAAAATAAGTATTAGAGGTGAAAAAGGTGAAATTTTATATATAAAGAGTAGTAAAGGTAAAATTATACTTATAAATTTATATTTTCATCCAATGAATTTTAATGTTGAAGAATTTAATAATGAATGTCTTCCTTCAATTAATCCATATGATTTATCTCATTCATTTTATTATTCATAAAAATAAACTTATTAAATAAGTTTATTATTCATAAAAATAAACTTATTAAATAAGTTTATTTTTAAATTTCACATTAAGTTTATTTTTTTACATAATTTGTATTTATTTTATTTGTGTTTATAAGATCACCTCTAGTACCACATGCTTGAGAAAATACCTCAGAAGGGGTAAAACCATCACTAAAAGAATGAACAGAATATCCTCTTTCTTGAACTGGTGCTTCTCTATCTGTTGGTCTAATTGGCATAGTTGGTATAAATCTCCCACAAGACTCTCTTTCTCTCAATTCTTCGTCTGTTGCATGTTCTCTTGGTAAAAAAATTCCAGAATCTGGTAATATAGGACTAGGTCTATCACCAGCATAAAATTGTTGACCAACAGAACAATGAAAATGAAAACCATAAAAGACACAATTAACATCTGTTATAAAATCTTCGCCTATTTGATCACCATAACTTTTCCGAATATTTTTGGCTATCATGTTAATGTGAAAATTATTAACTTTTCCATTAACTAAAATACCATTACAAATAGTTAAATCATGATAAAAATAATTATAATCTTGTGGCAAAATTGAACTAAAAAGAGTTTTGCCAGAAAAAGGATGAAGACCATATTTTGAAGCTCTTTCTTGTAAATTTGTGATATTTACTGGCGTCTTTATACGACTCAAAAAAGAAATAAATATAGATTCGTGAACAATTTCGTCTGATTTGGTCATCAAAAAAGTAGATGTAATACCATCCATACTAATACCAGATTTGATAATATTCATTAGTGTTTAAATTTTTATTATTTACATAATTTTTATTAATCAAATAAACTTATAATAAGTTTATTTTTTTTTTGATAATTTATTCATAATCACTTTCTTCATTTTCTTCATTAAATTCCTCTTCTTCTTCTTCTACCTCTTCGTCTAATACTTTTGTAAGTATTTTTTCGTCAATTTTATTAAATAAAACGTTTTTATTTGTTAATTTTTCTTCATCGTCTTCATCGTCTTCATCATCATCTACATTTTCTATTATTACTTTATTTAAGGAATTTTCTATTAATCTTTTAAGATCTTGTTCTTTTTCATTTTCTCTAATCTTTTTATTTTCATTTTGGTGAGCTATTCTTTCGACAGCTTCTTCATAAGTTTCTAATTCTAATCCACGAACTACAGTTTTATCTCCTCTTTTTAACTCAAAAGTTTCATTAAAAGGTCTAAAAATAGTTCCTGTTTGAATTGATTGTTTTACATTTACTTCGGCTGGAATTATTTTTGTTTTTGGAGGTGTTTTAACATTTTGAAATTTTGAAGATGTAATTTTTATGGGTGTTCCATATTGTAATTTGGATGGTGTTTTAATTACTTTGGCTGGTTTTCCATAAATTCTATCATTTATTGAAATTGAACTTCTATTTACTTCTTCTTTATATTTTACCTCTAATGATTTTAGTAATTCTTTGTTTTGTTCAACATATTTTAAATATTTTCTTTTTATAAGTCCATGTTTTGCGTTAATACTTTCAATAATTATATCTACATCACAAAATACGGGTACTTTACCACTTAATGCTGTTTCAGATGTTAACATGTACATACTTTCTAAACCATCTCCACCCCAATTAAATTGATAAATGGGACCAGTAAGTGCTCTAATTGATCCATCATGAGCAACTCTAATGTTTTCCAATGCTCTTGTTAATCTTCTTTGAGCTTCTCCAACGGGAGCAGTCATCATATTTGTGTTTATAAGATCACCTCTAGTACCCCATGCTTGAGAAAATACCTCAGAAGGGGTAGAACCATCACTAAAAGAATGAACACAATATCCTCTTTCTTGAACTGGTGCTTCTCTATCTGTTGGTCTAATTGGCATAGTTGGTATAAATCTCCCCCAAGACTCTCTTTCTCTTAATTCTTCGTCTGTTGCATCTTCTCTTGGTAAAAAAATTCCAGAACCTGGTAATATAGGACTAGGTCTATCACCGGCATAAAATTGTTGACCAACAGAACCACCAATTTGAGAAATATTGTGAACACCACCCTTTGCACCACTA
>Ga0315288_10005696_pt1 | contig 15835 bp, 23 predicted proteins | sample YL17G11_20_MG_FD_203454 | JGI IMG/M metagenome (GOLD analysis project Ga0315288, IMG submission 203454) | Sediment microbial communities from Yellowstone Lake, YNP, Wyoming, USA - YL17G11_20 | ecosystem: Environmental > Aquatic > Freshwater > Lake > Sediment | place: USA: Wyoming | collected...
CCGGAGTATAAAATAAATCATACGTGCGATTTTGTGTGCATTTCTGAGCGCGTTTCTGAGCATAAGTCGGCGTAATTTTTCGGACGTTTTGTCAGAAATATCGGTCGATTTATCTTACGATACATTGTGGATCTTCCGGGGTGTTAATTTCCTACTATTAGAAATACTTATAGTTGATTTATGAGTCAATAATGACACTATAAGATTTGCTTATACTGTAAATGGTGGAAGGCCGTCTACCCCAAGATTTCGTTCTGTTTAAACATCATATTGTTGGAGTCAACGGTATGACAAACTGTGACAATGGCCAAAAGAGAATGAAGAAAGAAGAGAGAAAGAAAGTGGAGTAAAGAAAGAGAGAAGAAAGAAGCAAGAGAAAAGGGCGGGCCGCCTCCCGCCCTTTACTATTTATCTACATGTATACTACATGTATCTAAATAGTGACGATAATATGAAAAATGAGGTTTTATTGGTTAACCGGACCGCCCGGATGGGCCTGTCGGCCCATGTCCTCCCGAACTGATGGTCGGACGGAAATGTTAGACTGTCGTACTTCTTCGATTAGCTTATCCAGCCATATCCTCCAGTGCTGACACTGTCGGCTGGCTTCTTGGTACTTTTCCGGTGAAATTTTGTAGAGCGGGAGATTGACACAATCCCGGCAAACTGCACAAAGAGGAATAGGTTTCGAGTTAACTGTGTCGAAAGATGGACTGTTTTTCCGCATAAGTCTTTGCCTTATTTGGGTTTATCGACTTCATTATTTTGGAACCTAAAAACGTAGGTACGTCGAATTGGTAGGACCCCCCCGCGCGAGGTGTCGTAAGTCCTTTATTGACAAGGGTCCAAAAAGCTTAACTATCCGACGTAGATCGGTTCTTGCGTTTGGCTTGATAACTGGCCCGATGAGCGGTCCTCGAACGACGCTGTTTGCAACGGTCGCAGAAACGTCTTCGGTCTTGGAGTACATCCCCACAGTCAGGACAGGTTCTCTTGGCAGAGATCCCCAGTTCTGCGGCAATAACGCCAGATAATTCAGGTTTCTGTAGACGTTTGGCATACTCCATCGTGATCTTCTCAAGATTGCCGGTATCGGCTGCTGTAGGCAAAACGGCCTTTTCAAACCAAGAACAGCGTTCTCCTACCTCGATGTGGCAGGTGTCCGCCATTAGGCAACCCCCAAAGAGGTGGTCGTAGTTGGCACAGCCAGGCGTCTTGTCGGTCGGGTTACTGGTGCCCTTTAGGAAACTGTTTAGATTCATTGTATGTCCTTTCATAGACAGTAGTTAGTATATCATATCCATGACAAGGAAGCAAGTAAATTATCTCGAAAATAGCAAAATTTTTTGTACAGAGTATACCTCCCCCCGCCCATCACCCCGCATCAGCACTACCACCCCCATTATAGGACGTGCCCCTCACGCCAACACGTCCCATAACAGTGTATAAGCTATGCTTATAGTGGCGTTTGGGGGGCAATAGGGGCATGTATAAGTAGGGCTTATACAGGCATAAGATAGGCTTATAAAGGGGGGGAACTGCCCAAAGTTACTGCTATAGCGGTAATAGTGGGCTGTTATTAGCGTAGCTTATGTGTGTAAACGGGGGCCTATTGAATCGGGAGCGTGCGATGAGATTGGGCGATGAGCATCCTCTCTCTCTATTTCATCCTTCCCTTGCCTATTCCCTTGCCCGATATATCCCATCGTTGGCCCCCAGGGCTATCCTCCATGTTGTCCTCCATGTTGTCCTTCATTATCCCCGTGTCATGCTCATGTCTTCTAATCGTCCCATAAGAAAATCTTGAGAAAATTCTTGCCAATATCTTGGATTACTCTTGCGTTTACACGCATGCTATGCTAAGCTATAGGCAGAGCAATAGTGCTCAACAAGGAGACAGAACATGGACAGACAAGCAATAATGCACGTGCTCATCCGATTAAACAATAATTATGGAGTCGGAGATGTTGTCGGTATCAACTACATGACGTCAACCGTAATCTGCAAACCCTACGGCTTGCAGGTCCGGCGGCGCAAATTCAGGGTCATTGGCCAGACGGTATATTTCTTAGGGCATCAGCAGACAATAAGGGGGTAACATGGTTATTGTGGATAGAAAAGACAATACTCTTGCATGTGCATCGTGCATAGTGTATGCTTGGCATGGAGCAAGCGATACGTGGACGTGTGTTGTGTACGAACACCGAGAGCCTATCCTTGTGGGTATTGGCAGACGTCTACGGGACTGCATCGTGGATATGGCATTGAACCAAGTGGCAATGTGAAAGTCGGACATCTCCGATCTTACAATTATGGGGGTATAATATGGTAACGTGTAAACACTGCGGTCAAATATTTGCCGAGGCAATCAATCCGCCTGTAGAGGATGTGTGTGAGGCATGCTTCGAGCAATTGTATCGGTATTGTGCTTGTTGTCGTATGGTTATATTCCATGAGGATGGGTATGAGATACATATCGCAGGTGCAGAGGATGTAAGCTTTATTTGCGCGGCCTGTCAAGACCAGTATCGTGTTTGTGTAGACTGTGGGGATACATTTAGTATACACCATATGGTCTACGCTGACAATGGACGGGTATGTGAAACATGTTGCTCAGACAATTATACAAGTTGTGATGATTGTCATGAATATGTTCAAAATACGACAATAACGTCTCATGGCGATCTGGAATTATGCAGTGCATGCTATCAATGTGCATGTGACAGAGAAGAAGTAGAGGACGCCGAATATGACGACGATGCTGACGATACCGATCATATCCATAGTCACGACTATAAGCCGTCGCCTTATTTTTACGAGGCCCCCACGGAGAAAAAAACTCACGATAGTAAATACTATGGGATAGAGTTGGAAGTTGAACGTGATGGACATAGCGTGCTAGCCAATCCAAATGAGGATTATTTCTACTACAAGAATGACGGATCATTAGATGATGGGCATGAAGTGGTATCACATCCTGCAACATGGGACTGGCTACAGGCGAATAAGGCGTATTGGAGTAAGATATGTGCTTGGAGGTCAAGCGGATATTTGTCTGGGGATACCGAGACCTGCGGTATGCATGTGCATATGTCTCGTGCAGCCTTTAGCACGTTTCATTTGTACAAGGTAATGAGGTTTTTCTATGACAATCCGCAATTCATTCTGAAGATATCGCGCCGTAAATCATCGTCGTTGCAACAATGGGCTGCATTAGGAGCGGTCTCGGACCTTATCCTAAAGGTCAAGGTTAAGTATGGCAAACGTAAATTCGAGGCAATCAATCTATGTAATAAGCATACCATTGAGTTTAGAATTTTCAAGGGAACGCTCAATCCTATAACGTTCTGGGCCAATCTTGAATTCTTAGAGAGCCTGTATCATTATACAAAGGATATCTCCGCCCGTGCCACTAAAGCTATGTCTGTTGCCGGGTATAAAGCATACGTTGATGCTCACAAGGATGTTTATCCCAACATACACACACGGCTTATCAATATGAATTAAGGGGGTAATATGTGTTTATTGATTGTAAAACCTTCAGGCTTGTTTGTACCTAAAAAACATATTGAACAGGGTTTTAGGGGTAATTCAGACGGAGCGGGTTTTTCCTATGTCTATGATGGCAAGGTCATAATTCAAAAGGGTTTTACCTCCGTGAATAGCTTCTATGCGGCCTTTAAGCTGGCAGAGAAGACAGTACCTAAAAGCCCGTTCGTGCTACATATGAGGATAGGCACTAGTGGACATAAAGGCCCGGACAATTGTCACCCGTATAGAACAGCACAAGGGTATGCGTTCGCGCACAATGGCATTTTTGGGGAGTACACTGACTTGGCCAGCGAACATAGCGACACATACCATTTTGTAAAACATGTGGTCGATAAGCTTCCAAGACATTTTGTCCATAATTCGGCTATCATGAAATTGCTTGACCATGAGGCAGTCAATACCCATTCCAAGTTTGCCATTATGACGCCGACGAAGGTAGTGATATGCGGTGAATCGGCAGGCGTATTTGACCGTGGGATATGGTACAGTAATACGGGATATCGAAGTCGAGAAGATTATTTGCTTGACTACCCTACTGTAAAATCATATAATAGTCTTATGCAATGTAAAGACCAAGACCTAATGTCTGAGGATGAGTGGCTGCTAGAACATTTCTCCAAGAAGACAAGACGATCATGTGATGAGTGCTTTATGCCAATTGTAGGCAAGGCCATCGAATACCTCGGTTCAAAACTGTGTCAAGAATGTGCTAAAGATTACGCAGACCAATATTAAGGGTCAATTTTATGAAAACGATTACAGACTATTGCATCGTTCGGCATGGAGTAGAGTCTTGTGATTATTTTCCAGGTGTAGGGGTAAGCAATTCTCCGTTCACCGATGCGTTTACCGGCATTGGAGACACGGAAGAAGGAGCGTTCGAGGATGCTCTGGACCTGGCCTCTGAATTTGGATGGGACGTTGATATTGTTAAGTCACCGGACGATTTTGATCCCGATAGCATATTCGATCTGTTTGTAGGTGACGACGATATCGCCGGAACAGAAGAGGATTATTCAGACAGAATGTCTTGGTATGTGACAATCAAAGTAAAATAAGGAGAAACACATGACACGAAAAGACTACGTAATAATTGCCGCAGCACTGAAAGACGCAAGACCTTCGCAATATGTCGGATTACCCGAAGGCGGAGGGTATACTGAAGAGTATTGGGGATGGAGCAATTGCGTTACTGCAATAGCTAGAGCATTGTACGCCGACAACGCAAGATTCGATTATGATACATTCTATGTTGCTTGCAAATATACATCCAAATAAGGAGAAACATATGACCAAGAAAGACTATAGAGAAGCTACACAAGATCCTTTTGTAATGGAGCATGATACAAGAGAGGCCTGGTTGACACGTGCAGCCGATAAGTTGGGGGGGCATATCAAGGGCTTGGGATACACGATCCCCCCCATTCGGTTGTCGTGTGGATTCCCGTCCAGGTCAATCCGTAAGGTCTTAGGTGAAACATGGACAAGCGAGTCGAGCAAAGACGGGACAATTGAGATTTTTATCTCTCCGTTCTTGGATTCTTTGTATGATGCTCAAGGCATTTGGTCTGTGCTTGCACATGAACTCGGACACGCTGTTGTAGGCAACAAGTCTAAGCATAACACAACGTTCAAGGCATACTGTGCTAAGGTAGGGTTAGAAGGCCCTGCCAAAGCTACTTGGATAGGACCGGACCTATTGAGCAGATGCAAGGAGTATGAGTCTTCCCTAGGTCCGTATCCTCATGCAAAACTCAGTTTGGCAGATGCCAAGAAAAAGCAATCAACTCGGATGCTCAAAATGGTATGTCCGGCTTGTGGTCTGGTCGTTCGCCTGGCCCAGAAATGGCTTACGGAATTGGCAGAATTGAAGCATAAGCCCGAATGCTGGCTATGTAGTGGCGTAATGGTGCCGGATAATCCAGAAAATAAAGAAAATGACCTTGACATTGATACAGAAAAGGAGTAGAATATCACTATGACACGGGAACAACGACATGCATACTATATGTTGCACAGGGATAAAATACTGGCAAAACATTTAGCTTTATTTTCTAAGGGAGCATAGAAATGGTGCACTGGATATTAGTGGATGAGCATGGACAGGTAAGGCGTAGAGCAATAGGACACTGTCCTCCGGCGATAGCCGGACATAGCTGGCATGAGTATATCGTACCGCCGAGAATGACAATGGCGTTCCGATATGAAGACGTTCAGCATGAACCTATTCCATATAGGCCCCTAGATTTTGGAGACCGACATGAAACTAACAAATAAGTATGGGTACACTGAATCAGAGGTTCAAGCGGTAGCGGCCATGTTGGAACGTCCGACCAAAGGCGTATACCGAGTCACGGAGTTGATAGGCCCTCCGCTTCGGCGGCACTTGTTGTATACACAATGGGATAACATTACCGCAGACGTGGATGATTTTTTCTGGGCGCTGCTTGGTACGTCCTATCATGCTATGATGAGCGGACAGATCGGCAAAGTTGACGCGGAGACAGAGACCCGATGGAGTACTCAAATAAATGGAGCTATGGTAACCGGATGCGCCGATCTATGTGAGGGAGATACAATCAAGGATTTCAAGTTGTCTCGGGTTATCTCTCTGAAGTATGAAAAGAAAGAATGGGTCTATCAACTAAACATGTATCGGGCCTTGCGGTTCATTTGCGACAACAAGACGACTACAAGGTTGAGCATTCAGTTGAGGTTTAGGGACTGGACAATGCAAGAGTATACCCGAGACCCCGAGAATTACCCTCCGTCTAAGGCTTGGGAGATTGAACTGCCGGTGATGCCGCACCCGGATATAATGGATTACATCCAAGGACGTTTAAACATACACAAAGCGGTCGATGGGACTGTGCCTTGCACAGAAGACGAACGATGGACTAGGGGTAGCGTGTGGGTTGTCAAGAAACCCGAATCGACGCGGGCCTGGCGGACATATGCTGACAAGACCGAGGCTGACAAGGTCTGCGGGGAGCATCCGGGCATGACGTGTACATATAGAGAAGGGACAAGCCTAGCATGTGAGCATTACTGCTTGGCGCGTTTCGTGTGTCCCTTTCGAAACCAATTTGTTACGGGAGAATAAACATGGGAGCACCTAGAGAAGTTGTTACAAAAAGAGTCTTTTCCGACGATGACAAGCAAGCGTTCGCGGAGAAGGACTTGAAGATTGTTCGGCAATCTTCCTTGAAGTGTGCCACGGACTTGGCCGTTTACTATGGGATCAAAGAGTCCGAGGTGATGAATACGATCAAAGTGTGGGCGGAGACATTATCGGACTACGTGTACAATGGGTTGCCTATCGACGCATGTACCGAGACCGTGGCACCTCCGCCGGCTGCTCCGCCTGTAAAGGCTCCGACAGCAGCCCAGATTCCGGCAGAGGGTTCACAGCCCAAGCCTACCGCGTCTCAGGGTGCGATTATCGCCTCGGTGCTGACCAAGTACGAGGTACCGGACGGCTACAAAGTATCGATGGATCGACTCATTCGGGCCATCTGGAAGAAGTATGGCAAGTATCCCACAAAACCAGGCAGTGTGGACAAGATCGCAGCCGAGATTCCTATTGTCAGTGTAATCGAGGAGGTCTAAGTGATAAGAGAGTTGATCTTTGCAACCCTGATTGGGTGTCTGATCGGGGCATTATTTGGACTGATCTTTATTTTGGAGTTCTAAAATGAACAATGTAATACTAGTGGGAAGTTTCAATCGCGCGTGTACAATGAGTACCATTCCAAAGGGAGATACCAAGGCGTTCGGGTTATTCCGTCCCTTGGAGGATAAGGGTATATTTGCCGTGACAGCCTTGGGCAAAGTGGCGGATCAGTTGGCTACAATTACACCCGAGGATGTAGTTGCAATCAGTGGCAAGCTCACGTCTTATGAGAAAAACGTCCAGGTGTTCGCCTTCAGCGTGAAGATAATCAGTTTCGCGACCGAGACCGCCGAGGTACGTGAAGGACCGCCCATGCCGCCGCACTACACCAACGCGCCGCAACCCAAGCCCGCACCCAGGACTAAGCCTGGTCCTAAGCCCGCCGTACCGACTCCTGCGGCTCCCGCAGATGATGAGGAGGATATCTAGTGAACCTTGGTGACTTGAACGTCGAAGCCAAGCTCCAGGAGGCGCTGGTTGCACTTGAGGGAGGGGACATAGAGTTGGCCAAGGCGACTCTATCCTCCCTCTGGAACAAGCGGAGCCAGTCCCGCAAACTGTTTGAAAGGTTCATTGCCGAGTATCCGAGCGAACAAGGAGTGTGGTTGGCACGTATACAATGGAGTAAGTTGGGCGTTACGGAGCCTATGGTACGCCCAATTTTCGAGGCTTTAGCGCGTGACAAAAAATCCAAACGATTCCGAGATGGATACATTCCCGACCCAGGAACATGGCTGGGACGGAAACCTTGGCTCGGTTCCGTGGTTAAAGAGCACGCTCGAACGGCAACGGAAAATGACCCAGAAGCCCGCACACTCCGCGATAAGTACCTGGATAGACTCCAAGACGATAGCGTTTAAGGCTGAGACCGCTCCAGGTAAAGTGCAATCGCATCTTAGAGGTTTAAACGACATAACAGCCGGCTTTCACCCCGGAGAGCTTACGCTTTTGGTCTCTCGTCCCGGACAGGGAAAAACATCGTTCATGACGGACTTGGCCATATGTAATCCAAACAGTTATTTCTTTTCCGTAGAGATGACGTCAAAGAGCCTCATCGGGAGAATCATCTCCAACATTGCCCAGGTGAACCTTCATTCTTACCGAAATGGGATACCAATCCCCCCTAAGATTCAGGCTAGATTGGATCGGGCGGATGAAAAACGCAAGAATTTGTCCTTGTTCGTTGACGACAGTCCAATTTTGAATACAAAGATATTCAACGAAAAGTTGGAGGCAGTTCAGCCAGATTTCGTATTGGTAGACTATCTCCAACTGATCGCTTCTATAAAAGATACCGATGGACAACCCCAGAGTGTAGAAGATATTTGTCGGTGTCTCCGAGAGATCGCCAAGATTCGACAAATACCCGTTGTCGTGGCCTGTCAAATGAACCGCGAGCAGGAGAAAAGAGACAATCCTATTCCTCGGTTGTCGGATCTATACTGGGGAGGTGAGCAGACCGCGGACGTTATCATGTTTCTATATCGTCCATCGTCATTCGCGGTCAACGCCGACCAGAACTTCGATGATGGCGAGGCCCACGTGATCGTGGCGAAGAATCGAAACGGTCCAACCGGCGACGTCAAGTGCTGTTTCATCCGAGAGTGGACCTCATTTAGAGACATAGGAATTCTGGAGAGCGATATATGATTAGAGTCACCCAAGATTATCCCTGTCCAATCTGCGGACATGACAAGTGGTGCAGTTTCTCCGACAACGGAGAGTGGGTCTATTGCCCACGGACAAACCGCCCCGGTGTGGAACGGATCGGGGAGTTGGGTTGGAGATATCCCAATCCGGGAGTAATACCCCCGATAATTCCGCCCTACGATTACGAGTCTTTTCAGACATATTGGTATAATCTCCCGTCATCGATACCCTCACACTCCCCATTTGAGGGTATTCCCATCGGCTTTATCGACGAGTATTTTCTGATAAAGGACGATATCACGCGGCGGTCGTGGGTGTATCCCATGTATAACGTCAACGGTATGTCCGGGCTTCAGTTCCGCGATGGCGTTGGAAACAAGAAAAGCTATCCAGGTACTCGTTTGGGCCTGTTCATGCCACGAGATTGGGACGTAGGTACCCCCACGGTCTACATCTGTGAGGGATTCTCCGACACCGTAGCGATGGCATACGCTGGCTTCAAGGCGTTGGGTCGGGCCTGCGCCACCCATAACAAGGCTGCGGTGGAATATGTCGAGACCTACTCACCCGAAAGAGTCATCATCGTAGCCGACAACGACGAGATCGGTATAAAAGGTGCAAATCATTTGCAAACTCTATTGACTCCGCTCACAGATTGTGATATACTGATACCAGAGTTGAAAGACGCGAGAGAATCGTTGCGAAAACTAGGAAGACTATAATGAACTACCCAACAAAACTTCTCGATGAGATGTGGCGGACTGTGTGCAAGGCTCGGGATGATTACAAGTGTGCAGCCTGTACACAAACCGAGTACGTAAACGTCCATCATATCATAGGCCGCCAGAACTACGGCACCCGATGGCTTCCTGAGAACGGCGTCTGTTTGTGTCCAACGCACCATAAGTTTTCTCGGACTGATTCGGCGCATATAAATCCACTTCAGTTTATTAGCTCATATGTTACTTGTCAGACCGAAGAATTTCTCAAGGAGAGATGCCACGATGAAAAAGACGCGAAGCGTTACTATGATACGTTATACAGCAGTTTGCTTACTTACGACACCCTTATTGTTATGCGGATGCTGGCAAAATGCGACCGATGGTGGGACAGAGCCATCATCGACGACGAACGGCGCGCAAAGCGTAGCGCAGATCGTGCAGCGAGCAAACTGGCTCGTAGTGCCAGCAATAATCGGGATGGCACTTAGCATTGGGGCTTTCGTGGGCGTCCCTCGCATACTCCAGGGGCTTGTTGCCTCGATCTTCATCGCCTGTGCGGCAGCCCTGGGCCTAACTCTTGCAACTGTGAGATATGCGGGTTGGATTGCGGGAATGTCGCTGGCGGGCGCCATAGGAGTCTTCATCTGGACGTTTCTGGTCCGCCGCCGAGCCACGACCGAGATGGTGGACACGGTAGAGGTGGCCAAACAGATGCTACCCCCAGAGAAGTTACAAGAGTTTAAACAGAAGATCAAAGACGATATCCAATCGAAGACGACAACTCAACTTGTTTCGGAGGTAAAGAAAGATGTCAAGTGAACCTACAGGCGTCAAGCACGATGTCGGCAAAAATAGGCTAGACCTGATACCCCCGGAGGCTATCGAGGCCCTGGGTTGGGTACTCAGCCACGGTAGTAAAAAATACGGTGACAACAACTGGCGCGGGGGCATCAAGTACAGCCGGGTATACGGGGCCACTCTGCGACATCTCGTCGCCTGGGCACGCGGCGAATATTTCGATAAAGAATCCGAGTTGCCACACCTATGGCATGCTCTCTGCGAGTTGGCATTTCTCGTGACTTACGAAGCCTATCCAGATATGGATCTCAACGATATGGCCTCTGCGAGCAAACCCATAACTGACGAGGATATATACGGTTCGGACTTTGACCCGGATCAGTCCTTTGCTCCACGGTCAGTGAAAGATCTCATACAAGGGCCTCCAGAAGCCTTACCCGATATCATAAAGAAACGGATCTATGTATCTCATCCTATTCGAGGTAAGTCTGGAACACCGAAAGAGATATTGACAAACGTCCAGATCGCTCGCGAATGGGGCGAGAAGTTGAGGACGACATATCCCAATATCGACTGGTATATTCCCGCCGACCATGACGAGGTGGTGCAAGAGTTGCTTCGGTTGGGTGAAGTGAATATCTGCGGTGTCATGCGCGCGGATTATGCCATTATTGATCGATGTGACGGACTGATAGCGATTCCTTGGTGCGAGTCTGCCGGTGTTAAAGACGAGCTTCTGTTCGCCGATGAGCAATGGATTCCGATATTCCGGGCAAAGGAAGATTTTGACGTGCAAGATCTCGCTGAATATATGGGGAGCCTGTAACATGAGAATTTTAGCAATTGGCGATACCCATCTACCCTGTGTTCGTCCGGGCTATCTACAGTTCTGTAAGGATCTCAAGAAGGAGTTCCGCTGTGATACAGTAGTACATATGGGGGACGTGGTCGATGAGCATGCGGTTTCTCCGTCTCATATGGCCAACCCAGACGCCCAGGGTCCACGGGAAGAGTTCAAGGAGGCGTTAGATGCTGTTCAACAGTGGTATTCGGTATTTCCCGCTGCGATGGTTTGCATTGGAAACCACGATGAACGTCCCTTCCGAGCAGCAGCTATCATGCGGCTGGTCGAGGGAAGGTTACGACCCTATAGCGAGGTATGGAAGACCCCCAAGTGGGTGTGGCAGTACGAGTATGTGCTTGACGGCATCTACTTTACCCATCGTACCAATAATGGGGGCCTATATCCCGCTTACAATGCCATGAGAGCGCGGGCAATGAGTGTCGTCCTGGGCCATCATCACTCGTGTAGCGGAATCAAGACCCTCGTCAATCCTGAGCGTAGACTGTTCGGGGTGGACGTGGGGGCCGGTTGCGACGACAATCAGATTCAGTTTCGGTATTGTCAGCACGCCCAACAGCGATCAGTCATATCCGCAGCGGTCATTATCGACGGCTATCCCCAGGTATACGTCATGCCAATGGGACCGCGCGAGAAGTATCACGACAAGAAGTTTAGGCTTTAATCGGCTTTAATCGACTTTAATCGACTTTAATCGGAGCCAGTAAGATGATCCGTATTCCGCTTCGGGGTTCTGAATATGACATACTTGGCCCGTGGCGACACGTCTACTGTTACACGGGCAGAGCGGGTGTCAGTCGATATTGGAAACGACAGTATCGCCGACGATTACGCCGGGCGTTGCGACAAAACAAGAACCAAAGATACTATGAGGTTACAGGTGAATGATGGAATTGACTCTACTACTGATTGTCCTGGGCCGCGTGCTGGAATACGCGATATCGGTTTGGCACCTCAAGTTCATCCTCGCGGACCGTCGAGCCTTTGCCTGTGGTATCGCCTTCGTGGAAATTCTGCTGTGGGTCTGGATATTCAACACGACCCTGACACATGCAAAAGAATCGCCGCTCTATATACTTGCTTACGCAGGTAGTGGAGCCGCTGGAACCTGGATAGGAATGGCATTATGTCCATCGGATAACAAAAGGATACGCCCGAATGGCTGAGATAAACTGGATACGCGATGTTGACGATCCTCGGTGCATCGGCAAAAGTTTGGCCGAAGCAAAATATTACCGAACACATAAGTCTCACGCATATTCACAAGGAATGCAGGAGTTTATGGACACCGCGATTCCATGTGAAATTGACGGAACCGTATGGCGAGTGCATCCCAACGTCAACCTATATCTCGATTCGACTGATAGGTGCAACTGTGATTGTCATTTCTGTATCGCCAAGGTGAACTTTGGGCGGCACGTGGTGGCGGGGGCAGACGAGTACGTCGCGGCTATTACGCGGGCCGCCAAGACGTTGGCCTCAACCCACCCATCGATCCAACTCACGGGTGGTGAACCTACCTTAAACACGGAACGATTCATTCGGATATGTGAAGCCATTCGAGAATCGGGACTTAGAGTTCCGGTCCTCAATACAAATGGTGTCAATGTAAAGCGAATGATCTCGACCATTAATACCACGTTTCAACACCTCAATATATCGTTGCACCACTACAACGAGGCTGACTCCCGTTCATTGGGGTTTCTGCCCGCAGATTTGCGTGATCTCGGTGACATGAGCACCGCAAATATCCGAGTCCAATGCAATATGATCGGAGACTATATAGATACGTATGGCGAAGTCATGCAAATGATCGCGTATGCCTATCACCACATAGGTGCAAGGTCCATTGCCTTTGCACAACTAACCCCACTTCCCATAGGTGATTATTACCAAAATGCGGTAATTCAATACGTTGCGGAGCATCCCGTGGACGTAGACAGCATTCTCCGTCATATAGAAGACGATCACCGATTTGTCTTCGAAAAATATCGTGGTGGTGTTGCTTGTTACTATGAAATATACAAATTTCAGGCGTATGATGAACCAATGACCGTATGTTTTAAGTATTCGGACAATTCGTATCTGTCATGGATAGACGACCAAGCCGAGTATTGCCCGGATTTTGTGCTGCACACCGATGCAACTTTGTGCGGAAGTTGGAATCGGAACAAGAAGCGCATTTGGAGGAGTTAGGTATGTCCGACAAATACAACTGGTACGACAAAGAAATAGTGGTCATAGACTTCGAGACCTACTTCGACAAGGACTACACCCTCTCGAAGATGTCTATCCCGGAGTATCTTGCCGATCCTAGATTCGAGATCACCGGTGCGGCTATCTCGCATCACTATGGAAAAGATCCCGAGGCAGAGTTTTACGGAGCCGATACCTTCGAGGGATTCTATCCCCAAGAAGATATCGTTGAAGCCCTGAGGGATATTGATCTAGCCAACGCATGGGTGGTTTGCCACAACGCGGCCTTCGACGTGGCCATTCTCCGCAAGTTGGGGTTCTATCCTGCGTTCATTGTCGATACCCTGGCCCTGGCATCTTACGTGTGCGCTAAGGGTTCCCATAGCCTCAAGGATCTTGCCGCCGAGCGAGGATGGGAGGCCAAGGGAAACACCGACCAGTTCAGGGGTCTGCGATGGCCGACAATGTCAGACGAGCAAAAAGAGGCTCTGAAGATCTACAACCTCCACGACGTGGATCTGACCGCGAAATTGTTCGTGGAACTCGTATCATCTCTGGAGAATCCCCAACGCGAGCTTCCAATCATCAATCACACAATTCAGTTATCGTTTAAACAATCAATCTATTTAGACGTACCCAAGGCACAGGGCATCCTAGACGCGATGGTGACTCGGATGCACGAAGTTGTAGCGGCCACGGGTTACTCAGCGGAAACGCTGAACGGTGATAGATTCATCCAGATCCTCATCGACGTAGCGGGTTCCGCCCCCACCAAGCAGGGTAAGAAGAAGGTTGGTCTGGCCCTATCCAAGAAAGACCCTGGGCGGACTGCCTGGGAACACCACGCCGATCCCAAGGTACGGGGCTTGATCGAGGCACGACTCCTGGGCAAGAGCCTACCCCTACACATTGGCCGAGCCAAGAAGCTCCTCGCCTATGCGGAGGCCCGGAATGGCTGGTTGGGTTTCCCGGTGCGATATCACGCGGCGGTCACCGGTCGATTCGGGGGGACCGGGGGTATCAACCTCCAAAACATGAGCACCCGAGGAGAAGGAGAGTTCGTTGAACTCCGCAAGGCTCTCGTACCCCCGCCCGGCAAAGAGTTTAGGATATACGACTATGCCCAGATCGAAGCTCGCGGGGTAGCCTGGTTGGCCAACTGCAACTTTGCTCTGGACGCATTCCGAGAGGGCCGCGATATCTACTCCGAGTTGGCGGAGGAGGTATGCCACTGCAAGGTCTGGAAGCCGACCAAGTTCGATTCTCCTGATGTAGCCAGTAAAGTTGGGAAGATGCGGCAGGTGGGTAAGGCTGGCATCCTGTCCGCTGGATACGGGATGTCTCCGGCGGGCATGAGGATCTATCTACTCCGGGAAAATATCATCGCCGAGGATGATACCTCACGTCTGGAGTATTCTCTGGTCGATACCTATAGGAAGACGTATCCCCAGATCCCGCAACTATGGGACGATCTGTTGACGATGGCCTGGTGTGTGGTGCGGTTTAAGACTCAAATTTGTACCGACCGTATGTCGTTTGTCTATTCTGAGAAGAGAGATCGCTTGGAGGTTTATCTGCCTTCGTTCCGACCCCTGTATTTCTATAAACCTAGGGCCACCAAGGATAGGATGGGTTCCGCTATTGAACATGCGCATGGACGGATCTGGAAGGGTCTTCTCACCGAGAACGTGGTCCAGGGTTTCTGCCGAGACATTCTTGTAGACAAGATCCTGGCTCTCGAAGAGGCCGGTATCCCTGTAGCATACCATATCCACGACAGCATCGGATTCGTCGTGGAAAAAGGCTTGACAGAGTACCCAGAAATTGATAGAATAATGACTGAGCCATTGCCATGGTGCAAGGATCTACCGTTGGCCGTAGAGGCCAAACAGTCGAGTTATTTTGATTAGGAAACATATGCTTGCCTACGAAGATACCGATGGTATTCATATCATAGAAGAACAAGAGGCGATCACTATCGCGTTACGAGTTGCAGAAAACCACGGTTATACATACGCAAGTAATCAGCAAGCCTTGGACGACTTTATGACAATACATTGGGCGTGGAGGTTAGATGCAGAAGACTGATATATTTCTGTTGGGTTGGTGTGTACTCAAGGTCATCATCGACCTTTGGGTCATCATCCAACTGTACTGGAGATTTCAGAAATGATTATACAAAAAAGAACGCCCAATGACGATGTGCGAAAAATATTAGACCGATGGCTAGACGATCATCAGACACGTGCGGTACGCACGTGCCATGAATCTTGTATCTGTTGGGGTATTGCTACCTGGTTAGCGGAAGAGGAGCTTAAGGAGAGCGGCGCTCAGAGTAAAGAAGGCCCCTACTAGTACGCATGCCCATTTATGGATGTGCTC
>Ga0315288_10005697_pt1 | contig 15835 bp, 13 predicted proteins | sample YL17G11_20_MG_FD_203454 | JGI IMG/M metagenome (GOLD analysis project Ga0315288, IMG submission 203454) | Sediment microbial communities from Yellowstone Lake, YNP, Wyoming, USA - YL17G11_20 | ecosystem: Environmental > Aquatic > Freshwater > Lake > Sediment | place: USA: Wyoming | collected...
TTATTGAATTGATTATCATGCCGCACGTGCCGGCACAAACCGCCGCCCGCCTGACCAGCCGGTTCTGGTCCCCGACCAGGCCGACCGCTTTGGCGCCGGTGGCCTTTTTTATCTTTTCGATAATCTGTGCGATTCGCGCGGGCCGGGCTAATTCGCCGATCCGGCCCAGGCCGAACGGCATCTCAGTATCGTGCAGTTTGAAAACGTCAAAAGCCGGCATCTCGTAGGGATGTGCCTTTTTCATCGCCGTGACGACGTTGTTAAGTTTGCCCGCCGGCACAATTGTCTCGAATCGTATCTCGCCGACCTTTTCGAGTTTGCCTCTTTTGCCGATAGCCGGCTTCGCACCCTTGTGGGGCAGGAAGGTTCCCGTGCCCTCGGCGGCGAAACCGCAGCGGCTGTAGTTTCCGATAGCCCCGGCACCGGCGGCAAATACGGCGTTCGAAACTTCCGCCGCCGACCCGGCCGGGACAAAGACGACGAGCTTGTAGTTATCGCCCGCCGGATTTGCCACGTAATCGCCGATCGGCTCGCCATTAACGATACCAACAATTTCGGCAAGGCCGTCGTTGACTCCGCCGACGGCCGAATCCAGGGCGGTATGGATCGCGAAGACCGCGATGCCTGATCGTATCAAATCATACACAACGCCGGCAGGCCCCTCGGCGGTGATTTTCTTCAGCGCATCCCAGATCACCGGATGATAGCCGATAATCAATTCGGTCTTCAGTTTTTTTGCCTCGGCGACAACGTTACGCGTGATATCGATAGTCAGCAGGATGTTTTTGACATCCTTCTGGGAATCACCAATCAACAGCCCCACGTTGTCCCAGTCCTGCGCCAGCTTGAGCGGGATTATTTCGTCGATTTTAGCGGCAATATCTTTTATCTTCATTTATTTTTCTCACACTCGCTTTTCACGAGCTGATCGAAACTCGTTTGCAGCTTTTTGGTCACATTCCCGACCCGGCCGTCACCGACCGTGTGTTTCTCTACTCCGGTTATCGGCATAATTTGCATGATAACATTCGTCAGAAAAATTTCATCGGCGCCGAGCAAATCATCTATCGAGAGGTCTTTCTCGGTCAATTTAATGGAATTTTGCCGGGCGAGCAGGCAGACGGTCTTTCTTGCTACACCCGGAAGAACGGGCGTATTAATCGGCGGTGTATAGAGAACCGAATCCTTGACCAGGAAAACATTGCTAATGCAGCCTTCAGCCAGGCGATTGTCCACCGTAAACCAGATTGCCTCGGCCGCTCTTTTCTGATGCGCCATGTTCAGCGCAATCATACGCGAGAAATAGCTTGTCGTCTTCCGGCCGGAAGCAGGGTCGATCGGATTCTGCTTGAACGGGCACAGCACCACCATCACGCCTTTTTTGTAATATTCGGGCGGGTAAGACTGGAAGTTTGCCGCTGTGATGAGAAGCGTCGATTTGCGCTGCTCCTCGGATTCGGCCATCGGCCCGTTCGTGAGCGTCAGACGCAGGCGCGCATCGGTCAGCTTATTCACACGCAGCACTTTGTTGATCGCCTCGGTGATGTATTCCCGATCGTATGGATTATTTATCGACAGAACGTCGGCACTGGCAAACAACCTGTCCAGGTGGTCCGTCAGGGCGAAAACCACGCCGTTGTGACTGCGCATGGTCTCAAACAGCCCTGCCCCGTACAGAAACCCGCTGTCGGTAACGGATATAGTGGCCTTGTCGATATCGACTAATTTATCATTTAGAAAAACTTGTTCAGTCATAGTTTCGTATTACGCAATACACATCACGCTGTTTATTCCTGCCAGCAATGCTCTTGCTTTTACAATTGTCTCGGCCCACTCAGCTTCCGGTTCGGAATCTGCGACGACGCCTCCGCCGGCTTGAGCATAGGCCTTCCAGTCTTTGATGATAATCGTTCTTATGGCAATATTCAAGCATGCACTGCCGTCGATCCCGATAAAACCGATACTGCCCGTATAGACGCCTCTGGCGGTCGGTTCTGTTTCGTCGATGATTTCCATAGAGCGGATTTTCGGAGCGCCTGTGATAGAGCCGCCGGGAAACAACGCCTTTAGAACATCGCAGAAGTTGATTTCCTCGCGAAGCCGCCCGGCCACAGTAGCCACGGTGTGAAAAACCGTCGGGTAAGTTTCAATCGTCCTGGGCTGGACGACCGACCTTGTCCCGGGCCGGCAGATTCTGGCAATATCGTTGCGCTCCAGGTCGATAATCATATTCAGCTCGGCCTGCTCTTTTTCGCTATTGAGCAGCTCGTTGAAATTCCGGGCGTTGATTTGCCTTGCCTGCAAAGCCGCCTCCGCAGCCTCATCCAGGCGAGGCCGGGTGCCCTTTATCGGCTTGGTTTGAATAACGCCGTCGGCGATTGTGATAAACATCTCAGGCGATGCACTGACGATTTGAAAACCGCCGGCGTCGATGTAAGAGGCGCAGGGGCTTGGGTTATAACGGTTCTGCCAGTGATATAGCTCGATCGCCCGGGCGTCGTAATCGCATTCGAATCGCTGGGAGAAGTTGATCTGGTAAACCTCGCCGTCGTAGATGTACCGCTTAATTTTCTCGACGGTCCGCAGGTAGTAATTTTTGTCCATATTGGATCGGGCTTGCGACAAATCAATGTTGTCAAGGTCGGCGGTCGCAGGTTGCGGCACACGGGTCCTTTGAGATTCAGCTAACAAACCCTCCAGGGCGGCAAGTTTTTCTTCCGGCTCTTCGGCGTCGTCCGGCAGCCCCAGGGCGAGCAGCCAAAAACTTTCTTCCTGATGATCATAGGCGATGAACCGGTCGTAGAAGCACAGCCGAATCAACGGCAGTCCAATATCGTCGATTGCGGCAGCCGGCAGCTTTTCGATATATCTGCCAAGCTCGTAGCTGAAATACCCGATCCATCCGCCGTGGAAGATGCCCTTGGGCAGGTTGATATCACTATCTTTGTCGAGTTTATATTCAGCCAAAGCCTTTTGTAATTTTCCGAAAGGGTCGTCCTGTCCCGCTCCGAACTCCAGTATCTCTTTCGGCTGGGCGGCCCAGTAGCTGAATCTGCCGGCATCCGCCCTGGCTGAATTGCCGCCGAGAATAGACGCCGATTCCAATTGGGCGAAAACTTCACAAAGCCCGGGTAAATTTGCCGATGCGCGGATTTCTCTGCAACGCAATCGGCAGACGACACGTTGACCATTCGCAGCGGCTGTTCCTGCCACAACGACTTTGCCGCTCATGGCGAGCGCAGTTGTGTGATTTCTTGTTAAATTCCGGACTTTTGTCATATATGGAATTCGATTTGTGCCGAAATGGAATCAGGAGCTTAAAGTTCGTCTCTAATCCCATCCAGATGTTTTCTGGCATCCGGGACAAGCTGAAAGAAACCTTCAAGCTTTTCACAAGCATAGTCATCGCAGTATGCACAGTTTGTAACTTGCGTTTCTTTAGCACATTTACGTATCTCACAGACTCTGCAGTGATTGAAAAGACAGTCACTGTCCGAAGTGCAGCCAAGACAATTAATATCCGCCGGTTCTATATTGTGATTGTATTGTTTTGACCAGAGCCGGGCTACCTCTGCTCTTTTCGCGTCGTCATCATTCAGCGTAGCAATAAATGCACCGCACTGGTTGCATAACAAACCACAAATCGCTGTCATCTCATTCATCTTTTTTCCCTTCTGTAACGGTATATAGCCACCATCTGACTTTGTTTTGGCTTTTCGACCTTGCCTGCCTCTCAAAATAGACGGTCATTTCCAAACCACCCTCGAATTTGATCCTGAACCAGTGTTTACGTAAATACCTTTCGTTACCTCCGCTGCGACAAGGCCCCAGCTCTTTCCATGCCTCAAGCACATCAGCCACTATGTATTCTTTGTCTCTCCATTTAAATCGCTCCGGAAGTCCCGGCTCACCTCTGGTCATTGCAGTAGTATCAAACGTACCCGCGACCGGCTCGATTGGCTCACTGATAAATTCCTCACTCATAACCTCATTGTCCGGCTTTGAACTGTTCGATAATCCGCACTCCTGATGAAGTGCCTATCCTTTGTGCGCCCGCGGCTAACATGTCGAGGGCCTGTTTTGCGGTCCGTATTCCTCCGGCGGCCTTTATTTTACATCCCGGAGCAGTTTCCTTCATCAGCTTAATATCTTCTACCGTCGCTCCGCCTGCCGGGTGTAATCCGGTACTGGTCTTTATAAAATCCACGCTAAGCCCCTGCGCTATCCGACAGGCGAATATTTTCTGCTCGTCGCTAAGGGCGGCCGATTCGATAATCACCTTTAGAACCACGGCCGGCCTCATCGACCGGCAGACCTTCAACACGCTCGCCAGCTGGTAGGCGAGATAATTCGAATCGCCCTCGATGATCGCCGCCAGGTCCGCGACCATGTCAATCTCGTCGGCCCCTGCGAAGATTGCATCCTTGGCCTGGGCAGCCTTTATCTTCGTCGAATCGGCGCCGAGCGGCAGGCTCACGACGCCGCCGACAGCGACTTTCGAGCCGGCCAATAATTCGGCGACCAACGACACCCAGCGACCGTTGACGCAGACCGTATGAAAGCCGTAGGTTTTTGCCTCTCGGCAATGCTGCTCGATTTGTTCCCGCGTCGCCGTCGCATCGAGCAGCGTATGGTCGATACAGCCGGCCAATTCCTTTTCCGATATATTCTGTTCAATATTCGACATTTGCTGTTCGCCAGGTACAGGATTACTAAATTTATAAACAACATCTCAGGCATTTTCGCAACAAAAAATGTCCGGATGAATAATTTTCAGCAGTTTGTCTACAGGTATTTTTTCTTCTTAAAAAAGTCCACCGCGCCGTCGATGCTGCCGAAGACTTTTGTCGCCGTCTGGGTTACAAAGACCGAAGGGCTCTGCCTGGCCGTCCAGATGACGTACACTTCTTTTGCCGCTTCGTGGGCGTGCTGAAGCTCTCTTTCTACGCCGCTGCTGATGGCGGCCCGCCCGTCTTCCAGGCTCGGCACAAGGCTGATAATCATCTCCGACTGGTCGATCAGCATAAAATCGCGGGCGTACGTCTGACTGTTAATATCGCGCTGGATCTGCCGGACTTCGTTCAAATCCAGCCGGACTTGCCGGCCCACAGCCGTGGCCTCGATGTAGTCCAATCCTTCCTCGCCCGCTCGCCGGGCTTTTTCCGGCAGGTAGCATTCCTCCAGATCGCCCGGGTCAAAGCAGATAAACAATTGTTTCATCAATCGCCTGAATTCGTTAATCTCCTTTTGCACGTTCTCCATGTTACTGACGGCGGTCATCGGGAAGCTCAGATACGCTCTTTTCATTCGACCATCGAAAACAAGCCTGTAGAATGTTTCAGCCGTCCCGGTTTCGGCGCCGCGGGCAAGGCAATACAAAGGAACCGTCTCGTCAATCCCCTTGCAGAGCATTTCCGTGCCGAGAATCTCTTCTTCACGCCAGACAATCAGATCTTTCAGACTGTGCTCGACGGCGTGATCTTCGACAAGCCGGGTGTGCAGGGCAACAACGCCATCTATCAGGCAGACATACATATCGGCCTTGATCCGGCGCATCTGGTCGAAGTCCACAGCCGGGAACAATCCGTGCCGCCAGCGGAACGTCGCGTGGGTGTTCACGATTAGATTGGGAGCCGTTGCGGCCTTCGCGATAATATCTTTGAAAACGCTCCGGCGGAGCGAGCTGAGTCTTTTCATCGGGATATCCAGAATCTTGCCGGGCGGAATATCGGGCGCCTCGGCGTACATCCGGTCGCCGACGTTGCATAGCAGCACTTCTTTGCCTTGCCCGGCGGCAAATTGGCAGACATCCTCAAGGTAGCTCTTCTTATCAACGCCTACGACCCCGGTAACGACAATAATCATATCTAATCCGACCTTAAAAATATGGATCAACTCCAAAAAAGTTGGTAAAAATCCGCCTTCGGCGGAGGATTTATCGCATTAGAGCCAACGGCATATATCAAAGGACGAGACCAAAACTGAGCCTCGTCCTATGCCGTATGGCATTGACAAGGCGCTCAGGTCGCTTCCCAGCGGAGCCTTATCCTCCCTGACGACGATACCAACATACAATATATATGCCGTTGGCATAAAGCGTTAAATCCAAAAAACTTATGTAACATTAACGCAAAAAATCACCAACTTTTTTGGAGTTGAACAAAAAATATTAATAACTCAGACTGACGTTTCTGAGTCAATATTTGTTGTAAATCATTCAAAAATAGTAACATAACAAAATCTGTCATTCCCGCGAAAGCGGGAATCCATTAAGCCATTACGTTCTTATATCCCTGCTTTCGCAGGGATGACAATACAAACCGGTCATTTTGAGTGAATAAGCTTATAGATTGCGACAATAACCGATAATCACCCGATTGACAAATGAATCTTCACCTAATCATCCCTTGCAAGGTAAATCGCTCAATATTCCCACAAAGTTTTTCTTGGAAGTCTCAATTTATACTGTACGTTAATTGCTTAGACAGCGGTTTCCATTGGATTATTGACTTCGTAGGGGCATGCTCGTACTTACAATATTTGGGTTGTCAACGACAAATTTTATGAGTACCATAGTCGGTATTCTCAGTAAAAACGTATAATAACTTGTTAGGCACGAATGCAAGCAAAGTTGTACTGCATACGATAGGAAGTAGAACATGCTTAAAAAAGGGACGTGTATTCTGTGTGGTTCAGATGCTAAAGTAGAAGAGCATTTGAGGGACGGTGACTCTCCACATAGTTGTCAGTGTGAATTCTGTGGAAATTACTATCTATGCCCTCGCACAGTAATAAAGGTCATGAATGACAAGGAACTATGCTGCAAACTAGGGGCACTAATAAAAGAGTTGCGGCTTAAAGGAATGTCTGAATTATTGACCATCACAGATAATGTCACTGGAGATGATGGCTCAGTAGCCATTGATGACTTAGTTAGTCAGTATCCACGATCTGCAAGTGAAATGATTGAAAGAACTTTGCTCAACATTTCAAGATATATATCTCATCCATTTAGTGAATGCAATATTGACCGCCAGGAGATGCCACTAGTTACATTTACAAGAAATCTTGATGAAGCATTTAAAATGGTTCAAACGCTTGTAGCTATGGATTATGTCACATACAAACCACCTAAAGGAATCGGTACAGACGGAATCCCTTCTGGAAAAGTAGCTTATGGAATCACTCCTGATGGATGGAAAAGAGTGGATGAGCTTCAGAAAACAAACTTAAACAGTGACAAGGCGTTTATGGCAATGAAATTTGGTGACAGAGAATTGGATTACATATTCTTGAACACATTTAAGCCTGCAGTCAAACAGACTGGCTTTGAACTATTCAAACTAGATGAAAAACCAGTAGCCGGACTGATCGATGATAGAATGAGAGTTGAAATACGCACGTCACGTTTCTTAGTGGCTGATCTGACGCATGGCAATCTTGGGGCTTATTGGGAGGCGGGATTCGCCGAGGGCCTTGGAAAGCATGTGATTTATACCTGCAAGAAAAGCATCTTTGAAGACGAATACACAAGACCACATTTTGATATAAATCATCATTTAACAATTGTTTGGGATCCAGATGATCTACAAGTAGCTGCAGATAATCTGAAAGCCACTATTCGTGCGACATTTCCAGGAGAGGCGAGGATGTCTGATGAACAATAGTTACTCGGAAATTCTTATAACACATATCTGATGATTGGCTAACAAGCCCCTGCAGTGAGATGACGCTGCGCGTCGCTCCTGTGAGGTAGCTTTAGCCTCGGAGAAATATAGTGGCAAAAAAGCTCATCTATGTTAGTCAGCCTTTTAATGATGCTTCTATCTGGGTTTTCGAAGCTATCATGAAGGCTGGCCTCAATGCAAATTGCGACGTCGTCCGAGTGGATGATACTGCTCCAGAACTAACGATACGACAGGCAGTAATTAGGTCAATGAAACAGGCTTCAATCATTGTTGCTGACGTTTCTGAGTCAGCAGCCAATGTTATGCACGACATTGGTTTTGCCCAGGCTCAGAGTAAACCGATAATACTTATAGCAAACAGTAGCAGATCGATACCTTTCGATTTAGCCGGGATGCGTGTACTGATATATGATATTGATAGCACGTTGGAATTTATGGCAAGGCTTGAGGAATCTATCAAACGCGCGTTGGACCATCCGGAAGCCTTTTTAATTGGTGAGCTGTCAGAAGAACGTGAACCACTCACCAAAGTGTTCATTAGCTATAGTCATCACGACAGAGAATACCTTGACAGATTACTTATCCATTTGAAGCCACTTGAGAGAGAAGGGCTCATTGATCTATGGGTTGACAGTCGGCTTCGAGCAGGAGATAGATGGAAGACTGAGATCGCTAAAGCTCTAGACCTTTCAACAGTAGCGATACTAGTTGTAAGTGCGGATTTTCTGGCATCGGACTTTATCATCAACAACGAACTTCAACCGATTTTGCGTAATGCGGCTGAGAAAGGAACTCGCATTGTTCCTCTCATTGTAAAACCTTGCCGTTTTGCAAGAGATAAAGAGCTAAGGCACTTCCAGGCAATAAATGATCCATCAGAGGCTCTTATTCTTTTAACTGAAGGCGAGAGGGAATTGCATTATGATGCTGTAGCCTCAGAAGTGGAAAAAGCATTAAGAAAAAGCTAACAGATCGATGATCTCATCGTTCGTACAGCAAAAAGAGTGCGAGAACTGCCTTTTGAAGTAATTTCGTCAAGCGGAGCATGAAATCCACCTCGTCATGATGACAAATCGTTACAGGTTTTTCAGGCGCTGCTGTCTGTCGTGGTCTTTTAGGGCTGCGACCAGCTCGGACATGTCGCCAGCCAGTATTCTGTCCAGAGTGTATAACGACAGGTTGATTCTATGGTCGGTGACGCGATTTTGCGGGAAATTGTACGTTCGAATTTTCTCGGACCTGTCGCCGGAGCCGATCATCGTTTTTCTCTTTGAATCACGTTCGGCTCTTTTTTGGCTCTGGAAATGCTCATAAATCCGGCTTCTCAAAAGCCGCCATGCTTTGGCGCGATTCTTATGCTGGCTCTTTTCATCCTGCATGTGAACGGTAATCCCGGTCGGGATATGTTCGAGCCTGATTGCGCTGCTTACCTTGTTGACGTTTTGTCCGCCCGGCCCGCTGGACCTGCTGACGTGCTCGACGACGTCATTGGGGGCGATTTCAATATCAATCTCTTCAGGCTCGGGCAGAACCGCAACCGTTGCCGCCGAGGTATGTATTCTGCCCTGGGATTCGGTTTCCGGCACTCGCTGGACCCGATGCCCGCCTCCCTCATAACCTAATTCGGACCAGACGCCCGGGCCTTTGACGCTGAAAATTGCTTCTCGAAAGCCGCTCTTTTCAGACACGCTGAAATCGAGCTGCTCGATCTTCCACCTGCGAGTCTCGGCGTACCGGGTATACATCCCGTACAAATCGCGTGCGAACAGAGCCGCCTCTTCGCCGCCGGTTCCGGCACGTATTTCCATAATGACCGAATCGATATCCATATCGTCGGCCATGATCATGCTGTTTGTGATTTCCTCGAGCAGGCTGTTCTTTTGTCCTTCAAGCTGCGGTATCTCTTCTTTTGCCAGCGTTTTGAAATCTTCGTCGGCGGAGCTGTCGGACAATATTTGCTGGGCCTCTTCAATACCGGCCTCAGCTATTTTGTACCGGCGGTATTTTGTGACTATTGTTTTGAGCTTGCTCTGCTCTTTGGATAGAGCGATAAACCTGGCCGGGTTAGAGGCGACTTCCGGCTCGGAAATCTGCTTTTCGATCTCGCCGTAGCGCGCCTCGAGCTGGTCGAGTTTTGCCAGTAGACTGTCTTTTTGTTCAGTCATAAATACCGTCCGCTAAAGGTACGAAATGACAGTACAAAACCATTGCGCCGTCATTGAACAATCCGTTTGCATTTGACCAAAAGAACAAAAAGCCCCCAGCCCGGTTTTATCAGGATGGGAGCATGAATCGTAACCTGCGTAATCAGCTATTGTTGCTGGTCTTTTTTGTTCTCGTTTGTTTTTTTGCCGGCTGTGGTCGTCTTGATGTAATTCGTGCCGTACTTCTTCTGGAATCGCTCTATTCGGCCGGCCGTATCGACAAATTTCTGCTTGCCCGTATAGAACGGATGGCACATCGAGCATATTTCTGCATGGATTTCTTTTGCCGTGCTGCGAGTCTCGAATGTACTGCCACAACCGCAACGAACCACTACTTTTTCATATTGTGGATGTATATTTTCTTTCATAACTACAAAACTCCAAAATATCTAAACATCTGATAGTAACAATATCGGCAAAATATTTCAATAGAAATTTTTTGCAATTATGTGCTGTGGCGGTTATATTTTTTCCGGTTTATTGGCAATACAATACAGGAAGAGCAAAATGGGAATCAAACTCATAGTTATCGGTGCTGCCGGTCGAATGGGCCGGCGTATTCTTTCGCTGGCCGCCGAATCCGGCCAATTCGATATTATTGCGGCCGTCGAGAAACCGGGCCATCCCGATATCGGCAAAGTTTATGGCCTCGAATCGGCGTCCGGGCCCATTGATGTCGTCCTGACCGATACCTATCCTGCCGCTGCCGCCGATGTCGCAATCGACTTCTCACAGCCCGAAGCGGTGGACGAGACCATTGATTACTGCCTTAAAAACAAGGTTGCCCTGGTATCAGGCACGACCGGCCTGAGCGAGCAGCAGCGAGATAAAATGAAAGCCGCCTCCGCCAATATCCCCGTTATTTACGGCACCAATATGAGCGTGGGAATGAATGTTTTATTCGCCCTGGTCGGGAAAGCCGCTTCAATGCTCGGCGACGAATACGACATAGAAATCATCGAGCAGCACCACCGTTTCAAGAAAGACGCCCCCAGCGGCAGCGCTCTTACGCTGGCCGAGAACATTTGCCGGGCGACAGGGCGGGATTTCCCCGAAGCCGTCGTTCACGGCAGGTGCGGCAAGGACGCTAACAGGCAAAAGGGCACTATCGGCATGCATGCAGTCCGCGCAGGCGATATCACCGGCGTTCATTCGGTAATTTTCGGCACACTCGGCGAGACGGTCACGCTCAATCATACGGCCAACAGTCGGGACACATTTGTCCGCGGAGCTTTGCGAGCTGCAATATGGCTCGTCGGGAAAAAGCCGGCCTCATATTCGATGGCGGACGTTCTGGGCATAAAAAGCTAAGATAAAACCTCACCGCCCAAAGCCAAATCGTTGCTCCTACTTAAGTCGAAGGAAGCCTTTCTTTGCTTTTTTGGGCTCTTTGAGTTTTTTCTCCTTCGGCTTCTTTGGCTCTTCGGGCTTCTTCTCCTTTTTGACTTTGACCTTCTTCTCTTTTGGAGCAGCCGTATCGCGCTCGCCGGTAAACATGAAAGCCGCTACGGCCACCAGGCCCGCCACAACAGCAGCTCCGCCCATGATATACCAAATGAGGGCCTGTATAGATCCAAGTATCGAAGGCATCACACCCCTTAGACCGGAGACAGCCACGACGGTAGTATAAATAACAACCGCCAGCGGGAGAAACAGCAGCATCCCGAGAGTGTTACTCTGCGAATCCGGTGCCGTCTCGATCATCGGCCCGGCCAATGCCGCCATCTCGGGAGCAGCCTGGGGAGCGAGAAGCTCATCTTCGGATATCATTTGATCCCCCTCGGAGGTAACTGCCACTGCCGAATCGCCCTCAGCTTCAGCCGTTTCCTTACCTTCGTCCTCAGCGGTGTAAATCTCATCGAGAATGCCCCCTAACGAGGTGTCATCGGCCTGCAGTGAAAGGTCCAGCAATCCGGAGCCGCTGCCGAATGTATCCAGGTTTACGTCTTCTTCAATCTCTTCCAACGGCACTGAAGGCGTTGTCCCGCCTGTGCCGGTCGGAATCGCCGTCTCGGCCATGCTGTCATCTGTTATGGCGTAATCCTGGTCTGTCTCACCGAGAACGCTGGTTCCCAGCCCGGTCAGGGCCGTGTCCGCGTCGGTAAGATCGTTCGACATAAGCGGAGCGCCTGTCTCGGGCGCCAAAAGGATTTCATCGCTGTCCACCGCTGACTCCGACGGTTTCGGTGCTTCGGGCTCGGGCGCTTCGGTTATCGGTTCTTCGGCCTCCGGCTCATCCAGCTCCGCCATTTCCGCCTCAAGTGCTTCGATGGACGGGACCTCATCTTCCGATAGAGCTTCCAGTTCAGAAATTTCTTCTTCAGGTTCTTCCGGTTCCGAAATCTCTGCTTCCGGAGCTTCGGGTTCGGCCAGATCGAGTTCTACAGTTTCCTCTTCTTCGGCCTCCGGTACCGATATTTCCGGTTCCGGGACTTCGGGCTCTGCTGCTTCGGCTTGCGAAATTAACGCCTCGACTTCCTCGATTTTGAACAGTAAATTCGGGCCATCGCGAAACTCACGCAACTTGCCTTCCTGGACGATTTCTTTGAGCTGCTTCTCGGTCATATTGAGTTTTTCGGCGGCTTCCTGTAAGGAATAGAACATTCCAGCCATAATCACTTACCTCCAACAAGCATTCATTTTTGATTGCCGATTGCCGGTTGCCGATTTGTTAAATCGAAAATCGCAAATCGTAAATCTATAGTGTATTGTATCCGAACAGTCCGAAAGATGCAACCTTTTTTTACCGAAAATTGCCATAATCCGCTTATTGGACAGGAGCTGCGAACAATTTTTCCTTCCCGACCCCCGCCGAAGGACGCCGGTCCGAATAAAGAAAGAACGAGAGACGATTGACGAGTGTTGATCCATCCATCATCCATCCTCCCCATCGTCCATCGTCGTCCGGCCTCCGACATCCGGCCAAAGGCCCGCGATTGGCTTTGTTTGGCTTTGTTTTCTCGACAGATGAAATCTCGAATAATTTCATAAACTATTGTTATTAATGACTTAGTATAAATTTATCCTTCGGCAAATTGGCTTTGTTTTTTCAAATGGTACCCTTTCAAATATGCTGGAAGCTGTCCTTCCGAACCCATTCGGCTTGTTTAGGATTTCGGAATTAGTGCTTGGGATTTCCGGCCAAAGGCCGGCGATTGGGTTTGTTTGGCTTTGTTTTCCCGCCGCCCAAAACCGCTAATTATTTCCATAATTCCCTTTTATATAGACAGTTACGTCCATTTAACTCCACCGAAAATTGGCTTTGTTTTGCATTTTTTAGTTCAAATATTTCGTCGTCTTCCCTTCTTATTGCGGATGAGAGATGAAATTGTCTTATTTACTCTCATTTTACCTTTTCCCTTTTCCCTTTTTACTTCAATATGCTTCTGTCTTATGTATTTTGTATTCTATATTCAATTTGTTAAGTATTATACTAATATCGGCCCCAAAAATCAAGCGAATTCCTGAAAAATATCCATGAGACGTATCTCGTTAAGCACTAATCGAATCTTGCCAGAGCAGGTCAAATCGGAAAAACGGACAGTAAATTCCTCCTTTAAGTTCTGACTAATCCGGTTAAACCCACAAGGAACAATGTCGTCAATATCCAACCAAGTGAGGTTTCAATCCAAAACCAAATCAAAAGCGTTCTGCTATTGTTTCGAAGAACTTCAACCAATTGCTCATAAGGCTGAGGCCGAAAGTTCTTTTGACGACGCAGCCATTCGATCCGCGCCTTTGAATCTCTGGGAGATTCGCGAAAAAATTCCGCATATTCAAGACCGTGCAGAAAGAGTCGGCCCAAATAAGGCCAGCTTTCTTTGTCATCATAAATTGTACCAATCTTCGCAGAACTAAGATCGAGCGTCATTTGCTTTGGTGAACGAACATGGGTTATGTAAAAGTACTTATCAATTGTCGCCCCCAAAAAATGACACCGTGCCTTGGGTTCTAAAACCTTTCCAAAGAAAAACATTTCCATTTAACTTCAATCCATCGGCGAAGAGCGCGCCGATGTGAGTCCCTTGCATATTCAACGCGGCTATCTGGGCACGTCAGAAGTTGATAGCTACAGTGAATTTGCAGTGCATGAACAATAAAGGAAACGAGAGTCCTTAGGACGGTGGACTCGGTGTTCTCTGCGGTTGGAAATAGGGGTTAATTTTTCGGCTAAAAACGCGGTTTTGGGGGATTTTTGCTTAAATTTCATGATTACGGAACTGTTTGTGCCGTGATTTAATAAGCAGAGGAACACAAGAATGCTTGACAACGTTGCCTGGTCTACGATACGATTCCGGGTACTGGTCATCAACCACAGGAGGATCGCGCGATCCTCAACTATCTTAGTCAGAAGGAGAATATGAAATGAGACGATTGTGCAGAGCAAGAATTGTTGGAGGACGGGTTGTGCCTTGGTCTGTGCTGACTACGGTTACAATCCTAACAGTCCTGGGTTCCATTTCGGCTACCCGGGCGGCTGACACGGGCAAAAACGTAATCCTCATTGGCTGGGACGGATCGCAGAGGAACCATGTCAAAGAGATGATCGAGAGGAACGAGCTGCCGAATCTTGTCGCTTTGGCCAGTGAAGGAACGATGGTGGATATCGATGTGATATCCGGCGCCACGGACACCAAAGCCGGATGGACCCAGATTCTGACGGGCTATTCGCCGGAAAAGACGGGGGTGCACAGCAACCGCAAGTATCAACCGATTCCCGTGGGCTATACGATTTTCGAGCGCGTGGAGCAGGCTCTGGGACCGGACAATGTCGAAACACGGGCCATGATCGGGAAGAAGGGCCACGTTGATGCCGATGCTCCGACCAAGATTCCTTATGAAAAGTGGCTGAAGAAGGAGACAAAGCAGAAGAAAGTGGACAAGGCCAAGCCGGGTCTGGGAAACCTGGCCGGGGGCGAGATCGTTGAGGAGAACGGTCAGAAGTATGTCGTCACTCAGGGCAAGCCTTACTATAACACGAAAGATCACATGGACATGTTCGTCAACGGCCTCACCGAGAATGAGAAGGTCGGCGAGATGGCATTGAAGAACCTTGAGGAGTGCAAGAACAAACGGTTCCTGTTCTTCGTTCATTTCGCGGAGCCGGACCATTCAGGGCATCGGCAAGGCGAGAACTCGCAGGAATATTCCGATGCGATCAAGAGCGATGATGAGTGGACGGGCAAAATCATCACCAAGCTCAAGGAACTCGGTATTTACGGCAAGACGCTGGTTTATGTTGTTGTCGATCACGGATTTAACGAAGGGCAGAGCGGCCACAGCTATGCGCCTTATGTGTTTATCTCCACGAATGACAATCAGGTGACTCGTAAGGCCGGAGCCCGCGAAGACATTACGCCGACGGTACTGAAACGGTTCGGGATCGATCTTGCGAAGATTGATCCCCCGCTGGATGGTTTCCCGCTGGATGAGGCTGCTCCGGATCGTTTCTCGCCTGCCGAGAAACCCGGCGGCACTGAGAATAAGGCCGCCTCGGCCAAGAGGACGAATCGGACTGGAGCAAAAGTACGGACCGCAAAAAACAAGAAGGCTACCGAGGGTAAAACGGGTAAGAACAATGAAGAGTAAGGCCGGAACCAAAGACGGCGTGTGATTGGGCCCGGAATTTAAAGGGGTCAGGTAAGCTCTGTAGAAAAGCCCTGATAAATTACTTGTTTTAAAACTTGCACGCTGTTTTCGGCTGTTTTTTATATAACTGAGAATGAGCACAACATCTAACCTGTATTTCTCTGCAATCGAAGAGATCGCAAACACCACTGAGAAAATGAAAGTTCTATTTGTTTATTGGTAAATCACTTACATACATACCCTTTTGTCAATTGACGGAATTCCGTCATGCTGTCTACTCCTGCTCATATTGGTATACCGGGGAAGTGTCATAATCCGGCATAAGTATTTATAAAAAGAGGCTCGCCGGTCTCG
>Ga0315288_10005698_pt1 | contig 15834 bp, 17 predicted proteins | sample YL17G11_20_MG_FD_203454 | JGI IMG/M metagenome (GOLD analysis project Ga0315288, IMG submission 203454) | Sediment microbial communities from Yellowstone Lake, YNP, Wyoming, USA - YL17G11_20 | ecosystem: Environmental > Aquatic > Freshwater > Lake > Sediment | place: USA: Wyoming | collected...
GTAATAGATTTCTCTCCTGGTGGTAAGGAGTATCATGAGGGTGGAAGAAGTGATTTAATCTGTCCATTGTGCCAAGGGTTTATAAATATTTCTTAAGTCTCCGCCGAAGGCGGATTTTTTCTTGACAGGTGCGTCTCGGCAGGGGCTTAGTCACAAGGAACTCGGCCTCATTAGCATCCCGCTGCCCTCGATCGGAGTGCAACGCAACGTAGTCGCTGAGCTTGAGTGACTGAAGTCCCAGCAGAAGGAGGTTCGCGACAACATAGAGTCTCAGATTGAAACTCTCGTCGCCTACCGCAAGTCTCTGATCCACGAATGCGTCACCGGGCAGCGGCGCATTTCCGAGGCAGACCTGAACCGGGAGAAGGCACATGGCTAAGAAGAAAGCACTGGAGCTGACGTTTCAGAAGCACATCGCAGACTTCCTTGTCCGGGAACACAAGTATGGAGTGCTCGAGCAAACCGACATCACGGATACCGGGCATTGCATTGCCGAAGACCAGCTCTGGGCCTTTCTCAACGCCACGCAGGCTGACACGCTCAAGAAACTGACTGACGACTACGGCACCGACGCGCGGGAAGAAGTGTTTCGGGCGCTGCGCAAGGAACTGGAACACACGCAACTCTGGATGATCCTGCGCCATGGCCTGAAGGTGCGCGGACTGGAATTCCGCCTCTACTACCCGAAGCCGCGTTCCAGTGAAAGCGCCGCCGCCGAGAAGCACGGTGAGAACCGCATCACCTTCCGCCCCCACTTCTATTTCGGCGAGACCAACCAAGAGATCGACTTCGTCTTCTTCCTCAATGGGCTGCCCATCGTGGCGCTGGAGGTGAAGCACGAGAAGAACCAGAATGTGCATGACGCCGTGGCGCAGTTCGCCGGTCGCGACCACACCCGTAAGATCTTACAGCATCCGTTTCTCTACCTGTATAGGGGACGTACTTAACTTAATAACTTAATTGACAAGTGTGCTGAATACTATATAATGACCACATGCCGAGACAAAAGAGACTAGATGTTCCAGGAATACTCCATCATGTAGTAACCCGGGGCATAGACAAGACCGAACTATTCAAGGATAATGCCGACAGGGAGGAATTCTTAAACCGGTTAGCAGCAGGAGTTGAGAAGACGGGGTGTCTATGTTATGCGTGGTCATTGATGCCTAATCATCTTCACCTCCTTATACGGACAGGAAGGACTTCACTAAGTGATTTGATGAGAGGGGTACTGACAGGATATGCACAATATTTTAATCGTAGGAGAGACCGTCATGGGCATCTTTTTCAAAATCGGTACAAATCGATTTTATGTCAGGAGGATGCATATTGTTTGGAGTTGGTTCGTTACATTCATTTAAATCCTTTACGAGCGAAACTTATTTCCACATTGCATGAATTAGACGGCTATCCTTGGACAGGACATACGGTTTTGTTGGGGAGAAAGAAGAGGGAATGGCAGTCTGTAGATGAAGTGTTATCGTGGTTTGCACCGCAGCGGAGGGTAGCGATGCGCAAATACCGTGAATTTATGCGAGAGGGTATGGGCATGGGCAGAAGAAGTGATCTCACGGGAGGGGGATTAAGGAGGAGTGTAGGAGGGTGGGAAGGGGTTAATGCGTTAAGGGGGATGAAGGAGTATTGGCGGGGAGACGAGAGGATACTTGGTGATGGGGAGTTTATAAGTAAGGTGTTAAAGGCAGCTGGTGAAGGGATGAAAAGGAAGGAGAAGCTGTTGAGGGAAGGGTGGACGCTTGATCGATTGGTTGCGAGAGTGTGTGAGATAGTGAAAGTTGATCCTGATGATTTAAGAAAGAAGGGAAGGGAAAGTGATCTTTCACGTGCGCAAGGATTAATTGCTTATTTTGGGTATCACGAATTAGGGATACGTGGGAGTGTGTTAACTCAATTGTTTGGTATCTCAAGACCGGCACTCTCTAAGACTATTAATCGGGGTGAGAGAATCGCAAAGGAAAAAAATATTAAGTTATTAAGTTAAGTACGTCCCCTAATACTACTTGGTTTTACCTTTTCCCGCCGCGATTTGTACCTGCGGATCAGTGACGAAGCCGTGAAGCGGTTTAAGGAGAGTGTGAAGGCGATTACCAGTCGCACACGAGGGAGGCGAATCGAGCAGATAGTCGAAGAAACATGTCGGTATCTCCTCGGATGGAAGGGCTACTTTGGACATGCCGAAGTGACCTCACCTTTCAAGGAGTTGGACTCCTGGATACGAAGACGTCTCCGATGCTATCTCTGGAAGCAATGGGGACGACGTGGGTACAGAGAGCTCCGGAAACGTGGCATCAGTCGTGACCTTGCCTGGAACACGGCAAAGTCCGCACACGGGCCTTGGAGATTAAGCCGAAGTCCGGCTCTGGCATTTGCTTTCCCTGCAAGCTATTTTGATTCCCTGGGAGTGCCTAGACTGTACATTAGAGGACTATCTCAACCGAACCGCCGTGGTACGTGATCCGTATGCCCGGTGGTGTAGGAGGAGGGGAGTCGCGAGGCTCCTCCCTATCCTGATTAGAGCTGAAGATCATGAAAGGAAGGCATAATGGACGCAGACGAAGTACGTATCGCCCAAGTGTTCGGTACTAAGGAAACCCCAGAAGTTTCGCAAGAGAACCTCCTGAAGTACAGGAAATACCTTCTCCAGCATTTCGATCGAAAGGCAGTTCTCACCGGTCGTGAGGACTTCCCCTGGGAAGAGAAATATGTCATAGGTCCGGGCAGTCGTGGTGAATACGAGAAACTGAAGAAGATAAGTCCATCGTACTCCGACGAGTACGAGCTAATCGACATATCAGAGGATGAAGTAGAAGGAAACGATCTGCTCGCGAGGGTAAAGCGCCTATCGGACGGCAAGAGCTTTGAAATTGGCCTGTCGTGGCTTACTACAAAGAAGAAGGGAAAAGACTACCAACTTCTCGACGACTTCGCCACATGGGCAGTGAACTGGTAACAGTGCAGAGGAGGCGCAAGTCATTCGAGCGGGCACCCCCTTCGAGGTTGCCGCCTTGCTGTCGCTACAATGAGCGAATGCATGCATTCGCTCTACGCGCCGTCTGCGGTTGCCGCTCAATTCCGACGTGTGTGCCGCTTCTGCACCATACTAATCTACGCCATGACATCTGATACTACAAACCGCTCATCTCTTACACGCTTTGCTTGGCTTTCGATTGCCGCGGCTATTCTCACCATTGCACTAAAGGCCATTGCGTATTTGCTGACAGGTTCGGTCGGTCTACTTTCAGACGCGCTGGAGTCTTTCGTCAACCTTGTTGGCGCGCTGATGGCGTTGGCAATGTTGACGATAGCCGCTCGCCCAGCCGATGAGGACCATGCTTACGGACATAATAAGGCTGAATATTTTTCAAGTGGTGTCGAGGGGACGTTGATTCTACTTGCCGCCGTAAGTATCTCCGTAGCGGCTATTCCAAGGCTTATTACTCCAAAACCCCTTGAGCACGTTGGGCTGGGATTGGGGGTTTCGGTTGCGGCCTCACTCGTAAACTTGTTTGTCGCGCGTGTCTTACTACGGGCTAGTAAACAACATCACTCAATTACTCTTGAAGCCAATGCACATCACTTGATGACGGATGTATGGACATCGGTGGGCGTGTTAGTTGGGGTCGGCGCGGTGGCACTCACCGGTTGGGAACGACTCGATCCCATTGTGGCATGCCTTGTTGCGGCTAATATCGTTTGGTCAGGGGTTGGTATCGTGCGCAACTCCGCGTTGGGGTTGATGGATACGGCTCTACCAGTTGAGGGGCAAAACAAGTTGCGAAAAGTATTAGAACCGTATGTCCAGAGCGGAGTCCAGTGCCACGCGCTTCGTACTCGCCAATCAGGAGCGCGACAGTTTCTGTCACTGCATGTGTTAGTTCCCGGTCTATGGACAGTTCAACGCGGTCATCGACTATTAGAAAGCATAGAAGCTGACATTCGCCATGCATTGCCGAGTGTTACAGTGTTTACGCATTTAGAGTCGCTAAATGACCCTACTTCATGGGATGATACGAGTTTAGACCGTACAGGAACTCCGCCGATTGAAGCGCCAGCAAAACCTCAACAACAATCATCAGATGGAGATGCCCAGCTTCCTAAAAAATGAGAAACTATGATCTTCTCAAACCAGTGGACGGCCCAACCACCGCTTCCACCCGACTCGGCTACGCCTCGCCCTCGCGGGGTTTCGTGTAATTCCAGCCAGTCCTCCCCGCAAAGGAGTCTTTACTTCACCGCCGAGCGGGTGAAGCGAACCGTTGACTGACCATTTGCCCCTGGAATTTCTGAACAGTAAGCTATGGACCACTTACCTTCTCTTTGAATAATTGCAGTAAATTCATTGCGCATTGATAACCCCCCACTATTTGGATTCTTACCTATAAAACTCTGAGAATTTATCTCGTTAGAATTATCTCATAAAGGTTCCTTCTCCCTTCGAGGGGAGAAGGTCAGGATGAGGGGTGATAAAGATTCAACGACCCCTCACTTCAATCCTCTCCCCCGAAGGGGAGAGGAAGCATGTGGTCAGGATAGTTGTAAAATATATTAAAATTCCAAATATCTTTGGCTAGTTTTTTGGGTCAAGAAGGTTATTAAGAAAGCTCTCTTGCTTGTCAGCTGCTGGACCTTATTGCGGAGACTGAGTGGGGGAACCGGAATTACAATTCGGAGAATGGCAGGGCTGTAATTATGCATTTAAAATGCAAAATTGCAAGAGGAAAATTGCCTCTCCGCCAGACGTCGGTGAAGATTGTTAGTTGAACAGGTGTAGTAACAACCGGTCGTTTGTGGGGTGGGCGTATAAATGTAGTGGATGGAAATTAAAAAAAGGGGCTCCTCTCAAGCCCCCTTTTTTATTGGCTCCCCGGGCCGGACTCCCTTCAGCTTTGCCTCAGGGTAAACTCACCTTCCTTGTGAGGATGCCTTGATAATCAGGTCCAGTTTCTTTTTTCTGCTCCAACCTTTCAATGCCCTCTCTTTTTTGGCGGCATCAGTCTTTGACATGGGACCTTCTTTGTAAAGGAGGGTTGGTTGTCCGTGTTGTCTTATCCTATTAGACAAATCTGTGGTAATACCCACATAGAGGCGTTTTTCTTTTTCAACTATATAGACCCACCAATTGTCCACAAGGCCTCCTCACAAGGGTTCTCGTCGAAGATGGGAAATCAGAAATAAAAAAGGGGCTCTTAAGCCCCCTTTTTTTTGGCTCCCCGGGCCGGACTCGAACCAGCGACCAAGTGGTTAACAGCCACCCGCTCTACCGACTGAGCTACCGGGGAGCACTATTAATTTGTTCTTGAGAGTTTTTCCCCCTTTTAAACTTTTCAGGAATTTTTCTCTTTTGAGAGCTTCTTTTTTAGACTCATATTCTTCTTGATACAACAAAATAAAAGGCCTACGATTTCGCGTTGATTTTACTTCTCCTTGATTATGAGCTTTTATCCTTTTTTTCAGATTCGAGGTAAAGCCTTTGTATAATTTCCCATCATTCTGACTTTGGATGATGTAGACATAAAACATAATCATGCCACCCGCTCCCTGGAATACGTCTCGGGCAGGCCCTGGCCGTTGGCTCGGGTAAACTACCGACTGAGCTACCGGGGAGCACCTCAATCTTATGGATAACAGCTCTTTATAAATAAAAATCGGGTTTTTGTCAACTATAATAAAGGTATTGAGATGTGGAATGGGGATTAAGGGATTAAGGAATTAGGGAATTGAGGGATTAAGGGATTGAGGAATTTGAACATTAGGGTTTATGTAGCCTGCCTGTGTACTGGCTTGCTAGCCTGTAGGCTGATTTCACTCGCAACACGAAACCCGCAACTTGTAACACCTCACTCAGCACTCATTTTTATCTTAATTTCATCTTGACCATAGACGATACTATAGGGTAGTATTTCCTGCTCCTATTTTGAAAGTGAGGTAGTGTTCGTGTTATCCAAGAAAACCAAAGTTAAGTATGGCGTTAAAAAGAAAAAAAGTAAATACCCTAAAATAACCATCCAGATATTTGACAAGTGGTGCAAGAGGTGTAATATATGTGTCGACCTCTGTTCCCACCGGGTATTAGCATTGGATGAGAATGGGTTCCCGGTGGCGGTAAAACCTATTGAGTGCAACCGCTGTGATACCTGTGTGCTGAGGTGCCCTGACTTTGCCATTGCCATCACGGGAGGGGAGAAGGAGTCTTGAATTATGATTTATACTGGTGCAAAGGGTTTAGGATTCTAGGGGTCAAGGGGTCTAGTGAAGCGCTCAAGATTAAAAGAGTGAAGAGTAGAGAGTGACGATGGTTGAGAACACACCCAGAGAAAAATTGCTGATGGGAAATGAAGCCTGTGTGGAGGGGGCACTGGCTGCGGGTTTAAGATTTTTTGCAGCCTATCCCATCACGCCCGCCAATGAGATTGGCGAGATCTTTTCAGAGAAGCTCCCAGAAATTGGGGGTAAGTTTATCCAGATGGAAGATGAGATTGCGAGTATGGGGGCAGTAATTGGTGCCTCTATTGGCGGGTTAAAATCCATGACCGCAACCAGTGGCCCCGGGTTCTCCCTTATGCAGGAGCACATCGGATTTGCTGCCATTGCGGAGGTGCCCTGTGTGGTGGTTAATGTGATGAGAGGGGGGCCCAGCACTGGTCTTCCTACCAGACCCTCTCAGGGGGATGTGATGCAGGCACGGTGGGGTACCCATGGTGACCATCCCATCATCGTGCTCAGCCCTCACTCGGTGAAAGAAACTTTTGATCTTACCGTTACCTCGGTGAATTTCTCTGAAAAGTATCGGGTGCCGGTGATTCTCCTGATGGATGAGGTGGTAGCGCACATGAGAGAAAAGGTGAGGATGCCTGACCCTGAGTCCATTGAAGTTTTTAACAGGGTAAAACCAGATGTCCCACCTGACTGGTATAAGCCCTATGAGGACAGTAAGACCGGGGTGCCAGCGATGGCTAATTTTGGAGAAGGATATCGCTACCACATCACCGGTCTCACCCATGATGAAATGGGATTTCCCACTTCAAAGCCAGATGAAATCAAGGCCTGTATTGAAAGGCTCTTTAGAAAAATTACCCTCGGGCTTAAGGATATTCAGCTCTGGGAGTCTCTCCTGGTTGATGATGCGGAAGTGGTGATCGTTGCCTATGGATGCGTGGCGAGAACAGCAAAACAAGTGGTTCATGACCTGAGAGAAAAAGGGGTAAAAATAGGGCTTCTTCGCTTAATCACCCTGTGGCCATTTCCCAGGAGAGCGGTTGAACAAGTGGCCAAAAGAGTGAAGAAATTCATCGTACCTGAGATGAACATGGGGCAGATATATCGTGAGGTTTTGAGAGTCAATGCCGGGAGGACACAGGTGGTGAAAGTGAAGAGGGTGGATGGAGAGTTGATCTCACCCCAGGAGATTATGGAAGCAGTATAAAATCAGGGGTCAAGGGTGCAAGGGGCTTACGGGACAAGAAAAAGGTGTTAGTAGTTTTATTGAGCAGCTAAGAAGAAATAGGGTGTAATCGTCTCGCTGAGGGATAGACTGATGTTTCAAAGTGATAAAGGCGTGTATAAATATCTTCGCACCGATAAAAAATTCCCCCCCATTTGGTGCTCGGGCTGTGGGAATGGAATTGTGCTGGGCTCGATGCTGAGGGCAATCGATGCGATCGGACTGGATAAAGATAAGGTGGCGGTGGTATCAGGCATTGGATGCTCGGGAAGGGCTTCAACCTATGTTGACTTTAATACCCTGCACACCACCCATGGAAGGGCCTTAACCTTTGCTACTGGTGTGAAGTTGGCTCGACCCGACCTGACGGTACTGGTGGTGATGGGGGATGGAGATGCACTTGCTATCGGTGGCAATCACTTTATCCACGCAGCACGCAGGAATATCGACCTCAACGCTATCATCTATAATAATTATATATATGGAATGACCGGCGGTCAGATTTCACCTACTACCCCTAAAGGCATGATAGCCTCCACTGCACCGGCGGGAAACATTGAGGGAGCGTTTGATGTGGTGAAGCTGGCAGAAGCAGCGGGGGCAAGTTTTGCAGCGAGGGGAACAACCTTCCACATTGCTCAGCTCAATGAGCTGATGGAGCGAGCTATCAGGAAGAAAGGGTTTTCGGTACTGGATGTGATAACCCAATGTCCCCCTATCTACGGGCGGTATAACCGCATGGGGTCTGCTACTGACATGATGAGGTGGCAGGAGGAACACGCCATCGAACTGGAGGATGCGGGAGCACTATCTGAGGACGCCTTAAAGGATAGGTTCTTAACGGGGGTTTTTGTTGATAAGGATGTGCCGGAGTATTGTGAGGAGTATGAGCGTCTGGTAAATAAGGTCCAGAGTAAAGGAGCGTAGTAATGGCTGAGCACTATGAGGTGAGGCTGGCCGGACTGGGCGGGCAGGGGCTAATACTGGCAGGGATTATTCTTGCAGAGGCAGCGGGGATTTATGAGGGAAAAGAGGTTGTCCAGACCCAGGCCTACGGAGCTGAGGCGAGAGGTGGATTTAGCCGGTCAGATGTGGTAATAAGCGATGAGCAGATTTTATATCCCAAAGCATCAAGCCTTGATTTCTTGCTGGCCATGAGCCAGAGTGCCTACGAGGAAAATCTCCCCAGCCTTAAAAAAGGGGGAGTGCTTTTAATTGATACTGCCTATGTGTCAGAGGTGAGCGGTCATAATATCTATGCCATCCCCTTTTCCAGGATTGCCCGGGATACCTTTAGCAGGGAAAATGTGGCTAACATCATCGCATTGGGGGCGATAACCCAAATTTTCCCCGTCATCTCTCAGGAATCAATGGAGAAAGCGGTGTTGAATCGTGTTCCAAAGCGATTTATTGAAATGAACAAAAAGGCTTTCCAAGAGGGGGTAAAGGCAGGAAAAGAGGCGCTTCAGAAGAGTAAGGAAGAACTACTGGATAAACAAGAGGAAGAGATATGAGTGAAGCAGTAGTAGTTACTACTGACTTTAAAGACCTTACTCTTGTAAGCAGGGGTAAGGTGCGCGATATCTATGAGGTGGGTGATGCCCTGCTCATCGTAGCAACAGACAGAATCTCAGCCTTTGATGTGGTGCTTCCCACGGCCATTCCCTGTAAGGGAAAGGTGCTCTCTCAACTATCTGCCTATTGGTTTGAGGTGCTCTCTGGGATAATTGCTCACCACCTCATTTCCACTGAGGTCAAAGAGTATCCCTCGGTCTGTCGAAAGTATGAGGCGATGCTGAAAGGAAGGAGTATGCTCGTGAAGAAGGCAGATCCCCTTCCGGTTGAGTGTGTGGTAAGAGGGTATCTCGCTGGTTCAGGGTGGGGTGAGTATCAGAAAAGTGGGGCTATCTGCGGCATCACCATTGAGAAAGGTTTAAAAGAATCCTCTCCTCTTGCAAGACCCATCTTTACCCCTTCCACCAAGGCGCAAGGTGGAGCGCATGATGAGAACATTTTTGTGGAGAGGGTAAAAGAGATGGTAGGTATCCAGGTGTCGGAACGATTAAAAGAGGTGAGCGTATCACTTTACAGCAAAGGCGGCGCCATGGCTCGTGAAAGAGGGATTATTATCGCTGATACCAAATTTGAGTTTGGCTGGTGCAAGGGAGCATTGATCTTAATTGATGAGGTGCTTACCCCTGATTCTTCGCGCTTCTGGCCCCTTGATGAGTATGAATCCGGCAGAGCTCAGCAGAGCTTTGATAAACAATTTGTGAGGGATTATCTCCTCTCGCTTAAGTGGGATAAAAGGCCTCCCGCCCCTCACCTCCCTGAAGAGATTGTAAATAAAACCAGCGAGAAGTATCTCGAGGCTTTTAAAAGACTGACGGGGCATGAGCTAACCTAAGTAGTGCTCTATTCAATCCGTTACAGGAACTATACTCAAGGTAGCAGAGGGGAATTTATTCCCTCTTTATATTTTTGAGCAAGGACACACCGTCCATGTGGGAGGAAACGGGAAGCCCCAGGAAGTCAAGAATGGTGGGGGCTATATCAATGAGGTATATCCTTTCCCGGTTAGAGCTCAGTCCCCTGATATAGAGAAGCGCATCATGGTGGGTGTGCATTCCCGAAAACTTATCTTTCCCTAGAAGCTGATTTTTGTTGAGCGAGCCCTTGATGTCATAGCGCGTTTCTGAGAGGAGCACCAGATCTGGCGCGTGCTCCAGACACCCCCCTGAGTAGAGCTCTTCCTTTCGAAATACCTTATCGATACCCTTTACCTCCCGCAATCCTCGAGTGAGTTCCTGGAGAAGGTCTTCATATGCTGAACCCGCCTCCACGCACCCTTGAGGCATCTTTCCTTTGAGATTGATGAACACACGTCCCGGGTCTAGGACAAATGCCTTAGAAGAGGGGTCAATGTCTGCTAAAGATTCAGGCGGTTCTTTTTTCAATTTCAGATACCCCCTTTCTTTAAGCCAGGTGTTGGGGTAGAGCTCTTTGTTGAGCAGGGTAAACCCATGGTCAGCCATGATAATGAGGTTGACCTCTTTTCCTATAGATGAAACGATTTTTTTAATAGTCTTATCGAGCCTCCGGTAGTATTCGAGACACTTCTGATGGAAGGCGCCATGCGTGTCGGTGAGCTCATGCCAGAAGTAGTGGTGAAGGCGATCGGTGCCGGTAAAGGCAGCGATAAAGAGATCCCATTTTTCTTTTTTAATAAAGTGAAGGATTGCCTCTCGCCGTTTATCCAATGTGTAGAAAAGATCCTTGAAGAACTCTTCTTTCTTTTCTGCTGCCTCTTGATAGTTTACATCAATGCGGTAGCCCATCTCCTTGAGCTTCTGATAGAGGGAGGGGGGATAGACACTCTTTTCCAGATCAAGGGCGACAAACCCGGAGATGAGCACGCCGTTGAGAGGGCGTGCGGGGTAGGTGTGGGGAATATTGATTGCGACCGTTCTCTTCTTGTAGGGGAGGAGAATGTCCCAGAGGGTAGGGGATTTGATGTGAGTCGCATTGGGAAAATAGATTTCATATGAATCGGGTTTCCTTTCCACAAAACCATAGATTCCGTGTTTTCCTGGGTTTACACCGGTAAAAAAGGTAGTCCAGGCAACAGAGGATACCGGAGGAATGGTGGAGAGCATCTCTCCCATGGTTCCTTCCTCACTCAGTTTGCCCAGGTGAGGCATGATATCCATCTTAATAAAGTTTTTAATAATCCGGTAGGGGACTCCATCCAGACCAATTACCAGCACCTTATCATTTCCTCTCGTTTTCCTTCCAAGTGGCCCAATCATTGGTGACGCCTCTCCTCCCAGAGCGTTCTCAATTCCTCATAGACGCGGTAGGGAACTTTAAGGTTTCCCCTGCCTATGCCCAGGTCAACCCCCTCCATGTTTTCTCCGTGAAAATCACTACCACCGGTTGCCACCAGATTATAGTCTTGTACCAGTCTGAGATAGGATGATGTCTGAGCACGATTGTGTTCCGAGTAGTAGACCTCTATGCCCTTTAGTCCATGGGAGACAAGATTTTTAACTAGTGATTCCAGTTCGTGTGAGTTTTTGCAGTGGAGGGTAAAGGGATGGGCCAGCACCGGTATTCCCCCTGCCTCGGCAATCATGCTGATGGCTTCTTCAGCAGTGAGTCTAAATTTTTCAATATAGGCAGTGGCTCCTTTACCTAGATATTTATCGAAGGCTTCCGGGATAGTCTTGATGTACCCTCTTTTTAAAAGTGCCTGGGCGATGTGAGGCCTTCCTATCTGACCTCCCCCGGATGCCTGAACCACCTCATCGTAGGTGAGCATTAAACCCAGTTGGTTGAGTCTCTCAAGGATTTTTGGATTTCTTTCAGCACGACTGTTTTGCAAAAGCGTGAGCTTTCCCTTCAGGGTTTTACTACCGGTGGTGACGAAGTATCCCAGCAGGTGCATGGAGCCTGGCGCATAATCCACGCTTATTTCAACACCGGGGATTACTTCGACACCCTGCTGAGTTCCCTCCTCCGTGGCTTCTTCATTGCCTTCAGTGGAATCGTGGTCGGTGATGGCGATGGCCCCTAAACCCTTCTCTTTGGCATAACGAACTACCTCTGAAGGAGTGAAAGAGCCATCAGACGCAGTGGTGTGAATGTGGAGGTCGATGTACATGGGTTAGTAGCGAGCTGTGAGTGATCAGTGGTCAGGATACATTTTCTTACATTGCATTTTAAACTATAACTTATTTATTGCTGAATTACAAAACTCATGATTCGAATGTATATTAATTATGCAAGGGAGAGCTAAAAGCAAGAAAAAAGTTTACGGAGGCCGATCGTTCATTATGATAGGGAGTCTCTAGGTGAGGCAGGATTAAAAAAGCTATAAGGGTGAAATAAGATTAAACGCCTCCAAGCCCACTTATAATTTTATTCGATATACCCCAGATCTCTGAGCCTCTTTTTTATTTTTTCTTCCTCTTCAGGAGAGAGGCGACTCTCAGCTCTTGTAACTCTAGGAATATAACCTAATGCTTCTAGCTTTCTAAGAATCTTATCAGCACTCTCCTCTGGCTTCTCCTTATCAGTTTCAATCATTACCTCGGGGTTGAGCGGCTCTTCATAGGGGTCTGATATACCAGTGAAGTGAGGGATTTCACCTGCAATAGCTTTTTTATATAAGCCCTTGACATCCCGGTCAATCAATACTTCCAGAGGGCATTTGACATAGACTTCTATAAAGTGCTTAATCTCTCCTCTGGCATAGTCGCGGATTTCACGATAGGGAGAGATTGCTGCGGCAATATTGGGAACGCCGTTTCTGGTCAAGAGGTGGCAGACAAAGGCAATCCTCTTGATATTGGTATCACGATCTTCTTTGCTAAATCCAAGGCCCTTACTTAAATTGGTCCGTACCAGATCCCCGTCTAACACCTCGACATTCATGATGCCTCGTTCCCGCAGCTTGTCACACACAACTCTTGCTACCGTAGTTTTCCCAGAACCAGAGAGTCCGGTAAACCACACGGTGAAACCTTTTGACTTGTGAGTATCCATAGATGCTCCTTTATCACACTTTTATTGCTTTTCCCTCCAGCTCATCGGGGACCCGTATCCCCATCAGGGTGAGGATGGTGGGACTGATATCAAGTATATCTAATCCCTCTTTTGGAACTGAGGGAGAAGAGCTTGAGCGTAGCGGGTCATGAATGATGCATACCCCATACTCTGAGTGATTGGCGTCATCGGGGCCGATATCATTGTCGAAAGTAAGGAAACTGCCATACCCGATACTCCCTACGGATCTCCACTTAAGACCGCCAAAGTAGACGATGAGTTCAGGAGGAATGCCGTTGACCACGGTATAGATTTCCTGTGGTTTATAGGTGGTAGTGCCCAGAGGGTTTCCCTTCTCATCGCACATGGCTTCCAATTTTCGAGCGATTTCATTTCTCAGCTCTTCGAAATTGTGTGGTGGAACAACCCCCTGAGGTTCTCGCCCCTTCACATTAAAGAAGATACGGGCGTAGTAACCCCCCTCTCCCCAGCAGCAGGTTTTAGACCACTCAATCTTTGCCTTAGCCAGAGAAACGATTCCCGGTGGCTTTTCACGGAGGGTGAGATAGCCCTCGCTCATTAACCACTCGTTAATACATACCCCTCCCTCCATTGCCTGTGAGCCGTGGTCTGAGACAATGATGATAATGGTATTTTCATCGGTGAGGGAGAGAAGCTCTCCAATTTCCTGATCGAGGTATTTATAGTAATCGAGGATAACATTCTTATACGGTGAGTGAGGTTCATGTTTTCTATGGAGCGGATCCATATATTTCCAGAACCCATGGTGAATTCTGTCCGGTCCCATCTCAACCATCATGAAAAAGTCCCAGGGTTTATTCTTCAAAAGATATTTTACCACGGTAAATCGCTTTTGAGTCATCTGATAGATTTGGTTGATGAGCAGCTCTTTATCCTCTGTTCTGAAGTTGTCTACATCGAAAAGATAGTTACCGACTAGCCTTTCCACCTCTTTTCTCAGCTCAGCAGGATAGGTATACTCACAGCTGGTGTCAGGTGTTAAAAAACAGCTAATCATATATCCATTAACAGGTGTGGGTGGATAGGTCTGGGGTACACCAACCAAGATTACCCTCTTGCCAGCCTTCGAGAGGATGTCCCATATCCTTTCCTCTTTTATCTCCTGACTGGTGGCAATAGTTAAACCATCATAGGAATAATCAAACCTGTTGCGGAAGCCATAGATGCCAAGTCGGCCTGGATTTTTACTGGAAGTCATACATGCCCAGGCGGGAACCGTGATGGGTGGAACGCAGCTTTTGAAAGGGCCATAGATGCTATTGCTCAGCAACTTTTTTATAGTAGGCAGTTGATCTAGCCACTGGTCAAAAAGAAGTTGGGGGGGAATGGAGTCAAGACCTATGACCAAAACCCTTCTTTCGTTCATGGGTGTTCACCTATGCAAGGAGCGGATGCACACATGGGCTTAGCGATGTGGTGTGGGTTTCTTTTCACGAAATGCATTGATGAGAATCTGCGCTATCTCTGGCCTGGTGAATTCCGGCGGGGGGAGCTCTCCCTTTAAGAGCATTTCTCGCACCGCCGTTCCACTTAAGAGGATGTGTTCGGGTGAGTCATGAGGGCATGTTTTACCTGAAGCCATCCCGTCACAGCTTTTGCAGAAGAAGGTGTAGTCGAAAAACAGGGGAGTAATTCCAATTTCTTCCGGCTCGAATTCATCGAAGATGTAGTGGGCGTCGTAGGTTCCATAGAATTCTCCGACTCCCGCATGGTCTCTCCCCACGATGAAGTGGGTACAACCATAATTTTTTCTCACCAGGGCATGGAAGATGGCTTCTCGTGGGCCCGCGTATCTCATGGCAGCAGGAAATACAGAGAGCACCGTTCTGGTTTTGGGGTAGTACTTATTTAAAAGCATTTCGTAACACTGCATCCTCACCGTCGCAGGTATATCATCTTCTTTGGTCTCACCGACCAGGGGATGGATGAGGAGTCCATCAACCATTTCTAATGCACACTTTTGGATATACTCGTGCGCGCGGTGGATAGGATTTCGTGTTTGGAAGGCTACGATTCGTTTCCATCCTTTCACTTTAAAAAGCACCCGGGTCTCTTGTGGATCAAGCCGATAGTGATTGAAATAGTGATGGCGAGTTTTATTGAGCAGGGTAACCTTGCCTCCTAGGAGGATGTCTCCTATACTCTTCAAATACTGAACGCCGGGGTGTGTCTCATCAGTAGTTTTAAGAACAGAAAGGGCCTCCTTTTCTTTATCTAATTGATACTTCTCCTGAAGGTGGAGGATGCCTAGGAGCTGGTCTGTGTGATCGTAGAGGGTGTAGTCATTCCCTCCTTTGTAGTTATCAGCATTTGCCTTGGTTACGGAGAGCGTTATGGGAATGGTCCAGGGAAGCCCATTGGGCAGCCTCATCAAATCGAGAACACTTTGATACTCCTCTTTGACCATGAATCCTTCCAGGGGGCTCAGAGCTCCAGTGGCGATCATTTCAAGATCGGATACCTCACGAGCATTAAGACGAATTGACGCCATTGCGTTAGCTTTTTCTAGAAGATGATCCTTCACTTCGCCTTGTGCTATCCTGTTAACCAGAGTTCCTCCATGAGGTTTGATTGTCATATGATCGTTCCTCTTGAAAAACGTTGCCTGATGAACTAAAGATTTTAACCTTTAAAACAACCGGAATACATTCTGGGTTGTATGTAATTTAACTAGTGGCTAAACGAAAACCCTCTCAACCACATCGGCTGTCATTTCGAAGGAGTGAAGCGACTGAGAAATCTCATGCAAATTCATAGATTTCTCCCTTAGGTCGAAATGACAACAG
>Ga0315288_10005700_pt1 | contig 15830 bp, 4 predicted proteins | sample YL17G11_20_MG_FD_203454 | JGI IMG/M metagenome (GOLD analysis project Ga0315288, IMG submission 203454) | Sediment microbial communities from Yellowstone Lake, YNP, Wyoming, USA - YL17G11_20 | ecosystem: Environmental > Aquatic > Freshwater > Lake > Sediment | place: USA: Wyoming | collected...
GTCCTTTTCAAGAGCTTATGCATCGAAGGCGTAAGTATGAGATCAAGCAGGCGATTGAAGATTACCCTGTTTCTCTTTTCATGTTCGATGTGCTTTACGCCGACGGGCATGATTTGACTTTGAAGCCATACCCTGTGAGACGAAAAACGCTTGAGAAGGTTGTTGAAAAAGCCGACCGAGTGAAAATAGCCACTTCAATAGTCACCAGAAATGTTGGCGAGCTTGAGAAATTCTTCCTGAAAGCCATTGAAGACGGCTGCGAAGGTTTGGTTTGCAAGTCAGTAGCCAGAGATTCAGTGTATCAAGCAGGGGCCCGTGGCTGGCTCTGGATAAAATACAAGAGGGATTACAAGAGCGAAATGACAGACACTGTTGACTTGGTCATTGTGGGAGCGTTTCATGGTAGAGGGAAGCGCGCTGGAACCTACGGTGCCGTGCTTCTCGCAACGTGCAATCGTGAAACCGACACTTTCGAAACAGTCACAAAATGCGGAACAGGCTTCAGCGATGAGGATCTAGCCAAGCTTCCCAAGATGATGCAGAAGCACGTTATTCCGCATAGGCATCCGAGGGTCAATTCAACGCTTGAGGCTGACGTTTGGTTTGAACCTGTGGTGGTCATCGAGATTCTGGGGGCGGAAATAACGTTAAGCCCGATACACACATGTGCAAAGGGCTCGATACGAAAAGAAAGTGGACTTGCTATTCGTTTTCCGCGTTTTACGGGTAACTATAGACTTGACAAAGCAGCAGAAGATGCAACAACCTCGGCTGAAATGGTTGAAATGTACCGAAGCCAATTGAAGAAAATTGCTGATAGCTGAGATCTATAGGTCACAACACCAAAGCAGCATTTCCCACATGGTTTTTCTGTCGCGCCTGTTTAGCGAGAACTGCAGACTCGACAGGATAGCCGAAGATGCTCAGTTTAGAATTGAAAGAAAAAGGAGAAAGGAGAGAAGATGAAAACTCTGCCATGCGCTGGCTGTCCTTTTCCCTCTTCATGAACATTGAGTAGATCTATTATTTATATGTTTTGCCTGCCTTTCTTGACGCTTCTTAAGCTCGAAGCTGAACTTGGTGTATCATTTGCAAAAATAAGACTAGCTCATCTCTTTGGAAGCCATTGAATTGTCTGTCTTTTGCTTTCTGGAGAGCGGCATGTTCTTTTGAGGTCGTGTTAGCTGCAGTAGTTGAGCGCGCTAGAAAAGAGGAGATTGAAAATGTAAGATGCTGCGTTGTGCGTTGTTTGATAATACAATGTGGGTTCTTTGAGAATAACACTTAAATCAATCTGCATCATTCAATATAAAAGAGAGGTGCGTCGCACGTGCTGGTTGTCCTTTTCCTTTTAATTTGCATGGATAATTCTTGTGCGCGCGGCGCATCTTGATTATTCTTTGATGTCCGTTGTCCTTTTCTTGCGTTGTTTGTTTAGCACATTCTTGAGGTTGACGTGTGGTTTGAAGCTGCCGCGGCATGGGATCTTGGGCGCGGAAGTGACTCTAAGTCCAATCTACATGTCCGCGATGGGCTTCACTCGAAAAGGAAGTGGACTTGCAGTGAGGTTTGCGACGTTCACAGGCAGCTATAGACTTGGCAAATCTGCCGAAGATGCAGCTACTGCGCGCACGGCACGTCTCAGCCATTCTTTTTGAACCGCTGTCCTCATCTTCCGCATTTCTTGAGAGGTTCAGGGACCGCGCGTTCGGCAAACCTAAATGGATTGGCAGGTTTGTATGTATACGGAAACGCAGCGATCCCTGCTTTGTATAGAATCGGTCCTTGTCATGCTCTTTGTCTATAGAGGTGCCACCGCTTCAAAAGAAGAACAATGATTGCTTTCAAGAAGGCGCCGCCATGAAGACTTTGTGAGTTTGAGACTGAGTTAGCGCGTGGGGCCTCGTGGCTGAGCCGGTGTGAAAGCGCGCGCTTATGCAGTCTTAGGTAGACGACGTTGGGAACGCGCCTAAACCGTTGGGAATAGGCTTCTAAGTGAGAATCCGTGCATGCCTGGCGATGGTTGAATACTAATGCCACATGCTAGATATCGCGCCACTGCAATCGATGTTCGGGGACAAAGTATTAATTCCGCTTTCCCTTGACTTCTGTAGGTAGAACGTTGCCGCAGGGTACTTCTTCCTGAATGTGTTCTAGGTGCTGCGAAGAAAAGGACCATACGAGATCATCGTGGAGGTCTTAAGGATAGCCAGCAGGGGTTCAAAGAAGACCTGCATAAGGGAATCAGTGGGAATGAATTACCCTCAATTCGTGAGATATCTGGAAGCTTTGCATAAATCAGGCTTGTTAATTGAAGAATATGGTCTCTGGCGGACGACAAAGAAAGGCCTTGTTTTCGTGGTAGCTTGCGAGAAATGTCGCAGTCTGCTGAACGATTCCATCGAACAGCGGTCACCCCCTCTCCAGATTCTCAAAAGCAATTCAGAACGATGAGGCACCAGACGTGACCACCTTGCAAGCGCCTAGATAAAAGATCTTTTTGGCTCTGATCGGAAATGCTACGCGTGCTAGAACGCTCTTTATGATTTTGCTTGATAGGCTTATGGATAGAAGTTAGTTCCTGAAGCCTTAAATGTCTTCTTTGTTCCATATTTAACTGCAAATTAGAAGGAGAAAGGAGAATAGTGTCAGCTGGACATTACCGTAGAGGGTTTTACGGATTATGCATCATCGGACTACTGCTGATCAGTGTTCTAGTGGCTGTGTATCATATCGGCAGTGTTGGTGCTCAAGGAGGCTGGTGGGATCCTAGCTGGCCTTACCGAAAGATGATAGCAATTGATCATACCAAAGTGTCTGCGAACCTCATCAAATTTCCTGTATTAATTGACATAACCAACTCAGACCTGATGTCCAAAGCCGAAAGTGACGGAGGAGACATAGTCTTCACTGACTATTCCGGAATCAAACTCAACCATGAAATAGAGTCTTATGACAACAGAACTGGCCATTTGATTTGCTGGGTTAATGCTAACCTATCTTCGGCCACGGACACAAAATTGTATATGTACTATGGCAATTCTGGAGCGCCCAATCAAGAAGATCCGACAGACGTTTGGGACTCCGGCTATGACATGGTTCAGCATCTTGCTGAATCAGAGGCCCCTTCCGCGGTTGACTGGCACAAGTATGAGGGCAATCCTACGCTGAACGGCAGTCGAAACGGTTTTGCTTCAGTGTTCTATGATTCAGGCGTCTATCATCTGTTTTGCAGCTGGGGATCTATACTTCATTTCACCTCGTCTAACGGAAAAACTGGGTGGACCGCAGACCCGAATAACCCAGTGTTGAGCGGGAATGGTGAAGGGGTGCCGATGGTGTGGAAGGAAGACGGCATCTGGTATATGCTTTACAGGTATGGGGGCCCTGACAAGATAGGACTTGCAAACTCGACAGACGCTACTAACTGGACACGGTATGAAGGGAACCCGGTTCTCACGGAAGGCGGTTTCCTTGATCCGTGGGGAGTGATTAAGGTTGGTTCGACATACTACTTGTGGTATAACGACGGAGACGGTGGGCGGTCGGCGAGGCTTGCCACTTCAACGGACCTTATGCGGTGGACTAAGGATCCCAACAACCCCATCTTGACTGGAGGTAGGTTCTGCGTGTTTCCGTTCAAGTATGAAGGGTACTATTACATGCTTGTTCCTCGCTACACAAGTGGGCCGTACGGTGAAATAGAGCTGTATAGAGATGTCAATCCCACGTTTTATCAGAGCAGTAGGGAATATCTTGGCGTGCCCATCAAACCCGGCCCGGCAGGTGCATGGGACGACCACAGGTTTGACACTCCTTGCGTGCTCACTGACACAATCTACAGAGACAGCTATCAGGCTTCGAACAACGAACTCTGGACATACTATGCAGGCACTGGCACACTTACAGGAAGTGGGGCTGATTGGTGGACAGGCATGTGCATTGAACAAAACATCACTGATGCGCTGGCAAGGTTTGGTGTAAATGAGTACAGCCATTTTGACTCAACCGCCAACCACAACAACGGGCAGGCATACGGCAATCTCAATCCGGATGTGACAGGCAAGATTGATGGTGCCGATCAGTTTGATGGCGTCAGTTCTTACATAGATTGTGGGAACGGCAACAGTTTGAAGGGAATGGCTGCTCTGACGATAGAAACTTGGGTTAAACCAGATCTTCTACCATCAGGCGGGACTGGCATAGTTGCGAAATGGAGTAGTTGGGCAGCAGGAACAGGCGGAAGCTACATCCTCTGGCAATCAAGTGCCGGGAGAGTAGGTTGGGGCGTCATAACGGAGACCTCGATAGCCTCTCTCTCTGACACACCGGTATTGCAAACTGGAGAATGGTATCACCTTGTCGGCACATATGACGGCTTACAGATAAGACTATACATCAACGGAGCACAGGCAGGAACGCCTGCGTCAATCACAGGCAACATAGCATCAACAAATGATCGGTGCTACGTAGGACGGTACACGACCCCATACATGAATGGCACGATCGACGAAGTCCGCATCTCAAACACATCTAGAAGTGCAGGTTGGATACTGACAGAGTACAACAACCAGCTAAACCCATCAGCTTTTTACAGCGTGGAAATTGAAGAAACACAAATACGTGCCCACTTATCTGTCACCCCATCTGTGATAGAGAAAAGGCCAAGCGACGTAGGTACGCTTTTCGAAGTAAGTGTAACGATTCGAAACGTCACAGACCTTTTCGGCTTCGACTTCAACTTGACGTGGGACAGGAACCTGTTAAGCTTGGTTGGCGTAGATTATGAAGGCCCCCTTGACGGCATCTGGGGTTCTGGCAATTGGGTGATGGTCAAAAACGAAACCGGCTCAGGATGGTTTAAGCTTGTTGCGGTGTCGACTAGATCAGGCTTCAATACCACGGGTGATCAACCATTAGCAAGATTGATGTTTCGGGTTGAAGGTTTCTACAACTGGAAAGCAGAGAGCAGCTTGCATTTTGTTGTTGTCAAATTGAGTAATTCACATGCGAACCCCGTTTACGTAGACACGACGGATGGAACCTATAGTATGGATGCTAAGAAACCTTCGATTGAGATTACACCGGACATCGTGTCCTGCCGAAAGTATGGAGAGCGTTTCAACGTGACGGTAGACATTGGCGATGCTCTGGGCGTGAAGGATTGCACATTTGGGATCCAATATAATACTACATTGCTCGAATATGTCGTTGGAAGCGATGTTTGGGGTGACCTTGGAACAGGAACGATCACCGTGAACGAAACTGCTGGTATGCTCACGGGAACTGTTACATCTCCGACGCCCATAAGTGGAAGACTGTGGCTGCTCAACCTGGCATTCCAAGATGCTATGAGACGTGTTTGGAGAAACGAGACCGTAGTCCCTGGATGGAAAAATGACCAGAGCGGAAGAATATGGTTGCACTGGGCGGATCTAAGCTACGTGAACCATGCAGATCTGCAATATGAAGAGAGTGGCGCAGACGAAATCGTCGTAACCGAACAGCAATATGTCTTCTCGCCCATTCAAGGCGATGTCGACAACGACGGCCACGTTGACGTGTTTGACTTGCGCACAGTTGCTTGCTATTATGAAGTCGACTCTTTAAACCCCAGATGGGCTGAAGCCTCAAAATACGACTTGAATGGTGATAACATCATAGACGTGTATGACCTGGTGATAGCAAGTGCAAACCTTGGGTTTGAATATGATTGTTAGCTGCAAATTGATGGAGAAAGGAGAACATGCTGTTTGAAAGAAAGTTCAGGAGACCGCTTGTAGCTGTTTCCTTAGGAATTTTGCTGATCGGTCTGTTCGTACCGTTATTGACACGCCAATCTTTCGTGAAAGCGTTTCCGAGTGACTGGCACAAGTATGAGGGAAATCCTACGCTGAACGGCAGCAAGAACGGTTTTGCTTCGGTGTTCTATGGTTCAGGCGTCTATCATCTGTTTTGCAGCTGGGGTTCGGTTCTGCATTTCACGTCGTCCAATGGAGAAACCGGATGGACACCGGATGCGAATAATCCGGTGTTGAGCGGGGACAATCAAGGAGTTCCGATGGCTTGGAAAGAAGGTGACACGTGGTATATGCTGTACAGATACGGCAGTCCGTTGAGAATAGGACTTGCCAACTCTACTGACGCGACTCACTGGACGGAATATGAAGGAAACCCAGTTGTGACTGGAGATCCAAGTCAGTGGGATGACCCATCTTACGGCTTAGATCCAACCGGGGTCATCAAGGTAGGCTCTACGTACTATTTGTGGTACAACTCGATCGGCGGCGGCCCATTGGGACGCTGCATAGGGATTGCCACGTCCACAGACCTCAAGCACTGGACGAAGGATAGCAATAATCCCATTTTCACGAGTGGCAGATTCTGCTCCTTTGCCTTCAAATATTCTGGGTACTACTACATGCTTGTTCCACACTACACCTATTCAGATTATGGTGAGATAGAGCTGTACAAGGATGTTAATCCGACGTTCTATCCGAGTAGCAGAGTTTTTCTGGGCGTGCCCGTCAACCCCGGTCCAGAGGGCTCGTGGGACGACCGCAGGTTTGACACTCCATGCGTGCTTACTGATACAATTTACAGGGACTCTTATGCGGCTTCGAACAACGAGCTTTGGGCATACTATGCAGGTACTGGCACGCCTACAGGAAGCGGGGCTGATTGGTGGACAGGCATGTGCATAGAGCAGAGCATTACAGATGCACTTGCACGGTTTGACCAGCTATCTGCCTCATCTTTTCCAGATCTGGTGGATGAAAAAGTTGTCCTCGACTATAACAGCTCCTGCTGGGATGGAGCCCGTGGGGGCCCGCACACTTTAGACGTTGTGGAGTTAAACAAGGATGGGTATCAATATTGGGGGTATTATGGTACAGCGGATCATAATGCAGTAGGTCTAGCTTTTTCGAACGATTTGGAAAGTTGGACGCGCTATTCTACGACCACGCCACTAATTGTTGGTTTTGGATGGCCTACAGTGGGCGTTCAAAATGATGTCATATACATGTTTTACATAAAAGGCGGAGTGTTGGATAAGATCTACTGGGCCACTTCACCTGTTTCTGATGGATACACCTTCACGGAGCAAGGGCTTGCTGTAGGTGCCAGCAGCTCACACGACCCGTTCCTTTGGCATAACCCCGTTGACGGTGAATGGTATCTACTCTGGAAGGAAAACATCAATGTGGGCACCATCAAATGCTGCCACGCCAAGACCATCTCAGATCTCCCTTCATCTCCGCACATGATTCTTCGCACAGAGACAAATGGCTATTACGGTACTCTAGCGGCACCTGGCATTTTCTACTCTAATGGCATATACTACCTGTCTGATGAATCATGCCCTGGTCTTTGGCAGATGCGTGCTTTCTACAGCGATGTCCTTGAGGAAGGATGTTTCAACGGAGCCTGTGAGTGCTCCAACAGCCCCATTCTGTCTGACAATGATGCCTGCGGCTTTCCACACGTCGAGGGTAATAAACTGTACTACTACTGGAGCCACGGCCTCGGACCAGGATGGAACCTGAAGCTGAGGAAAGCGGACCTAGGGCCTACGCCTGCAACAAAACTCTACGTTAGCCCTAGCTCGATAGACAAGAAGCCTGAGGAGGCAGGTACGACTTTCAATGTTAACGTGACAGTTGAAAATGTGGTTGACTTGTTTGGTTTTGATCTTAACTTGACTTGGAACAAAAACGTCATAGCATTGGTCGGCGTGAACTATGAAGGTCTACTGGATGCGATTTGGGGTTCTGGCAATTGGTTTACGGTTAAGAACGAGACTGCTCAAGGATGGTACAAGTTCGTCGCCCTATCAACGTCAGCCGGTTTCAACACTTCCGGCGCCCAAGCTTTGGTGAAATTGACCTTTCTGGTTGAGAGCACCTATGGGCGAGAGGCTCAAACGGAAATTCATTTCGAAGTTGCCAAACTAAGTGACTCGTCTGGGCATCCTATCACTGTGAGAATAACCGATGGAAGCTACAAAATGAACGGAGTAAAACCAACGTTACTATTGACGCCGATGAACGTCGTGTGCCGCAAATACTCCGAAAACTTCACTGTCACGATTAACGTAACCGACGTTTACAATGCAACGGACTTTCAGTTTGAAATACACTACAACTCGACTCTGCTGGACTGTGTCAATGTGACGTTTGTCTGCTGGCTTTCAGGGAGCATAATCTTGGATGAGGTTAACGGCAACCTGACAGGCTATATGACAGGTGATTCAGTGAGCGGAAACGTAACAATGTTGACAATGACATTCCAGACAGCCTACCCTCATGTCTGGAAGAAAATCCCAGGCTGGACCAACGATCTGACCAGCACAATATATCTCCAGTGGGTTAACCTTAGCTATCCAAGTGGTCCAGACCTCGGATACGTGAGAGGCGGGCTGAACCAGGTCAATGTTGGTGCTGACGTCAGCTATACGTTTTCACCTATACAGGGTGACGTCGACAACAATGGAGACGTTGACATATTTGACATACGTACAGTGGCGGCCTACTACGACGTCAAAGAGGGCGACCCACTTTGGACGGAAGCTTCAAAGTACGATTTGACCAAACCAACCGGAGAAAACGTAATAGACGTTTACGACATCGTGATTATTGCTTTGAACTACGGATTTACGTACGGTTAACGTGTGTTACCTGTGTTGGGCCAGCGGCCATGTGAATTTCAGCATAGAAGTTTGTTCCTGAAGTCTTAAATATCTTCTCTGTTCTTTATTTAACTGCAAATTAGAAGGAGAAAGGAGAAAATGCGCTTTTCAGGCCGTACTCCCAGAGTAGTTTATTGCGCATTAGGAATTGCGTTGTTGCTTTCGAGCGTTCTTTTGGCATCGCTTGAGATTCGTTCAGTGAGAGCAGATGGCAAGTGGTGGAATACTTCGTGGCTCTTCCGGAAGGCGATAGTCATTGATCATGGGAAAGTCGGCGCCGACTTGGCCGATTTCCCGGTTTTGATTGATCTATCTGACAACGAATTGGCAAACCAGGCTCAGGATAGTGGTAATGACATCGTTTTTGCAGACAGTTATGGAACAAAGCTTGATCATGAGAAGGAGTTCTACGATAGTTTTACGGGCCATCTTGTTGCCTGGGTAAGGGTTCCCCACTTGTCCTCAATTGATGATACTCTACTTTACATGTATTATGGCAACCCTGAAGCTTCCAGCCAAGAGAATCCAACAGGCGTCTGGGACTCCAGCTACGTTATGGTGCAACATCTCAAGGAAACGACTCAGTCTCAGAATTGCTGGCAGAAGTACACTGGGAATCCCTTCCTGAACGGTACTCAAAATGGTTTTGCATCAGTATTCTACGATAATGACACAGCCACGTATCACCTATACTGCAGTTGGGGCTCGATTCTTCATTTCACGTCCAGTGACGGGAAAAACTGGACGGCAGACCCCAACAACCCGATCTTCAGTGGGAACGGCGAGGGCGTCCCCATGGTTTGGAAGGAGAACAGCACGTGGTATATGCTATACAGATACGGGAACCCCTTGACGATAGGGTTGGCAAATTCGACAGATGCCGTCCACTGGACAAGATATGAAGGAAACCCAGTCTTGCCAGGAGATCCAGGCAAGTGGGACGATCCCTCCTACCAGCTGGATCCATGGGGAATCATCAAAGTTGGTTCAACATACTACCTTTGGTACAACACGATCGGCGGCGTACCAGGATTGGGGCGGTGCACAGGCCTCGCCACCTCTACAAATCTCATAAATTGGACTAAAGATCCTAACAACCCGATCTTCACAGGCGACAGGTTCACCCCATCTACATTCAAATATGGAGGATACTACTACCTAATCATTCCACGTTACACGACCTTTCCTTATGGTGAAATTGAGTTTTACAAAGACAGCAATCCCACATTCTACGACGGTGAAAGGGAATACCTCGGCGTCGCAATTGAGCATGGCAGTCAAGGAGAATGGGATGAGGCTAGATTCGATACTCCACATGTATTTACCGATACTATCTACAGAGATACTTTTGCAGCTTCAAACAATGAGCTTTGGGCCTACTATTCAGGCAAAAACGTAACCGGTCCATATGATTGGTGGACCGGTATGACAATTGAAAAGGATATTTCTGAAGCACTGTCTAGGATTCGCCTTGGCGTCTCCTCACACTTTGACTCCACTGTCAATCACAATGACGGTCAAATCCTTGACGGTGTGAACTTGAATGCGACAGGAAAGATTGATGGCGCTGACGATTTTGAAGGAACCGATGGCTTCGTAAACTGCAGGGACAGCAATACTCTAAAAGGAATGAATACTCTTACGGTTGAGGCTTGGGTAAGACCGAATAGAGTGGGCGCAGGTGGTATAGTTTCAAAACTGAACCACTGGACAGCTGGAATTGGAGGAAGCTACAGCCTCTGGCAAGAAAACAATGGAAATGTGGCCTGGGGAGTTGTAACAGAGACGTCGACAACTAGCCTCTCTGACACACCAGCGATGCAAAATGGGCAATGGTATCATTTGGCCGGGGTCTATGATGGTTCGCAGATAAGGCTTTACTTAAACGGGACACAGGTGGGAACACCTCGACCAGTCGCGGGCAAGATAGCCTCTACAAACGATTCCTGTTACATAGGGCGCTATTTGACGGCATATATGAACGGCACCATTGACGAAGTCCGCGTCTCAAACGTCTCCAGAAGCTCAAACTGGGTGTTGACTGAATACAACAATCAATACGAACCATCCACGTTCTATGCTGTTGGAGATGAAGAGGCTATTACAGCAAAGGTCAGTGTCAACCCGACCGTCGTGGAGAAGCATCCTGCTGACATAGGATCAACTTTCGAAGTGAACGTAACGGTTCAAAACGTTACGGATTTGTTTGGCTTTGATTTCAACTTGACTTGGGACAACAGTCTAATCACTTTGACGGGTACCAACTATGAAAGTTCACTTGACACCATCTGGGGCTCCGGCAACTGGGTCATGATCAAGAACGAAACTGCTTCCGGATCGTACAAGCTTGTTGCATTGTCAACGTCAAGTGGCTTCAGCGATCCAGGGATTAAACCGTTGGCGACGCTTACATTCCGCGTTGAACGCTGTAGAAACTGGGAAGAAGAGACAGTGATACGTTTTGCTGTGATGAAGCTCAGCAACTCCAATTCGAACCCGATCGTGGCAAGTGTAACAAACGGAGTATACAGAATGGCGGCTCAAAGACCAACGATCCAGATGAAACCCAGTACCACGATCTGCCATAAGTATGATGAGCATTTCAACATGAGCATAAACATAATCGATGCCCTAGACGTGAAGGACTTCACTTTTGAAATCAACTGCAACACTACCTTACTTGACTATGTTGAAGGTAGCGATTCTTGGAGTGAACTAGGAGCTGGAACAATAACCTTCAACGAAACTTCAGGCACACTTCATGGCAGTGTCACGTTTTCGACGCCCATAAATGGTGACCACTGGCTATTCAACGTGAGTTTTAGGGCTTGCTATCATCGTATTTGGAGAAACGAGAGTCTAATTCCAGGCTGGAGAAACGACCAGACCGATAGAATCCGGTTCAACTGGGCTAACCTAAGCTATCTAACTCATGCAGATCTGCGCTACGAGGAAGGCGGAGTCAATCAAATCAACGTGACCGAGCTCGTCTACACATTCTCACCTATTCAAGGCGATATAGACAACAACGGGACCGTTGACATTTTCGACTTGAGGACGATTGCCGCCTATTACCTAATCGACTCTTCAAAACCAGAATGGCCAGAAGCCTCCAAATACGATTTAAACGGCGATGCCGTCATAGACCTGCTAGACCTGTCAGTAGTAAATGCGAACTTCGGCTTCGAATACGACTGCTGACCGTCCAGAACTCCCTTTCTTTCTATTGACCTCGGGTGTTTCGAGCCTGCCTCCTAATGCCGCTCGCTTCGCATAGAAGTTTGTTCCTGAAGTCTTAAATATCTTCTTTGTTCTTTATTTATCTGCAAATTAAAAGGAGAAAGGAGTAGACATGTTATTGTCTAAATTGAATTCTGGAAGACTGTATGGGTTATCTATACTTACACTGCTGTTTGTTGCCTTTTTTGCAGTAGCAATCGTTATTCACCCTGCTTTGGGAACGTGGTGGAATAATGATTGGCAGTTCAGGAAAACGATTACTGTGGATTATACTAAAGTCGCGGCTGATATGATCAATTTCCCCGTTCTAATCGATATCGTAGACTCCAGCCTATCCTCAAAAACACAAACAGACGGTGATGACATCGTTTTCACGAACAACCTAGACGTCAAACTCAACCATGAAATCGAATCCTACAACAGTACCACGGGCCATCTGGTCGCTTGGATATGCGCTAACCTATCTTCAACCACAGACACAAAAATATACATGTATTATGGCAACGCCGATGCACCAAATCAGCAGAACGGAGCTGCTGTTTGGGACTCTAGCTACAGAGGGGTCTGGCATCTTGCTGAGCCCTCTGGAACAGTCTATGACTCTACCGTCAATAATAACGACGGAGCATACACAGGATCATCGCATACGGCCGTTGGCAAGATAGACGGAACCGACAATTTCGATGGCGATAACGATTACATAAACGTTGGAACAAGCAGCACGCTTGACCTGACTGGAGACCTTACTATCGAGGCGTGGATATATCCTCGCACGTGGGGAGAAAACAACTGGGGAAGAATACTCACCCGACGTTTGGACAGTCCAGCGCAAGGATACGAGTTTGTCTTGGACAACAATCCTGCCGGAGGAGAGCGTCTGTGGCTTGCAGCAATGGGCCTAACTCAGTACAACTCATACTCAACAAATCACTCTATTATACTCAACACGTGGCAACACGTGGTTGTAACCAGAGCCTTATCATCAGGCGCAGTCAAATTCTACATCAACGGAGCAGCATCTGGAACCGGTAGCATGGCAACTATACCCTCTGCTCCAAACATAGCCACATACATAGGAATAAGAGGAACAGACTTCAACAGAGATTTTAACGGCTTAATTGATGAAGTGAGAGTCTCCAACACGGTGAGGAGCGCCGAATGGGTTTCAACCGAGCGTAACAACCAAGACGATCCCGGCTCATTCTATTTCGTTGGTCCTGAGGAAGGCCAAAGCGATCCGGACGTCTCCAACCCCTACCCACCAAATGGGGCGACAAACGTGCAGATCACCTTACCCGCGCTTAGTTTTGCATTGCATGACGTTGAAAATGACGCTATGAACTACACGGTTACAACTTCGCCAGACATAGGCTCGGGTAGCGGCACTAGCGTGTACGATGGCACACACAATGTTTCTGTCAGCGGCCTGTCTTACGATACAACCTACACTTGGCACGTGAACGTCACGGACGGAACGAACCACACCGAGACCACATTCACCTTCACAACACGCTCTGAGAACAATCCACCGTCGATCTCTAACCCTTCACCGCCAAACGGCGCAGGGGGAATTCCATTAAACCCACTTTTATCCGCTGACGTAAGCGACCCTGATGGGAACTTGATGAACATAACTTTCAGCACAAACGCCTCCGGAGCCTGGCAACACATAGGAACCTACACCAACGTTGGAGACGAAACCTACTCTGCGCAAGCTACAAGCATGAATGCATTCAACACGGCATATTACTGGCGTGTAACTGCGGCGGACGGTAAGATAACCACAACATCTAACTACGCATTCACGACGCTTGGACAAGCACAGGTCATAGGACAATTTTTCTGCTGGGGCAACCCGGATATAAGCCGATCTGCCACCAAACAAGACAGGTTCTATATCACGTTCCAGTATCCTGACGGAGCTGAGCACAGTCCGTACTACGCAGAGTTTGACAGAAACCTGGGCTGGATCACTACGAACCAACCCGTATGTGACTGGAGCAACGAAACCATACAAAACGGTCACCCATTCCAAATGTATTATGACGGTCAGATTCATCTAGCATGGTCTTACGGAGGCGACGCAGCGCATGACGATCCGATCAACCAATATGTCGACATGATCAGTGCTGACACCTTCGACGATTTCCACTCAATGACCCCCGGAAACCGCGCAACACCCATAACAGAAGACTTCAACGACAGATACGTCGGAAACGCTTACAGTTTTGGCAACGACTGTGTCTGGCACTTTGGCAGGAACAGCGGCACGCATATCGAATATTGGACATGGAATCAAGGCTCGGGGTGGAGCATACCTGGCAGAATACTGGCGCAGACTTCTCCGGGCTGGGGACCGGGGCTGTTGCCCATGAACAGAACGCACTACTATCTGTACTATCAGGTTCGCGAGAGCGACACGTTGAGATGTGTTGAATCGTTCGACGCGGGGCAGACTTGGGGGTCCGAGCAGACAGTAATGAACAATGTGCCTGACTATTCAACGAGAGTAAACTTCGTACGATATGGCGACAACATCTACCTCGTGCTCCTTGATGAGACAGACTACCACGTACTTCTCTACAACTCAACCGACGGAAGAAACTGGACCTATGCCTCCGAGATATACAGCCAATCTTCAATCGTTCCCTCAATAGCAATGCTAAGCCAAACGACCCTGTTATGGACAGCTGCGAAGGCGCCAGAGGGAGGCGGAGACATGATTGCTGGAGTCTACTCTGTCCCGGAAATGCTAGCCTACCCGGGAGCACCTACAAATCCGCATCCCGGAAACGGGTTAACTGTGGTTCAACCCAAGAATAGCGTCCAGCTCGAAGTGACGGTACATGGCCCTCAAACATACGACGTTGCCTTCTATTGGGCCAATGGAACATTCATGGGCGAGGACAAGCTGTTGCGAGACGGCGAAGTGGCAACTCTTGAGGTTTCAGGGCTAAGTGACGGCCAAACCTATTCATGGTACGCTATTGCGCGGGGAACATCATACGACTATTGGGGCAACGAGCCGGACACGACAACCGACGAAGCACGTTCCCCAACATGGAGCTTCACTCTCAATGTCGCACCTCAAAAGATCTTCTTATCCAACCCATCTCCAAGCGATGGCGGAGCCAGCGTGTCTCTCAATCCCGAGTTGTCAATTTACGCAGATCACGTCGAGAATCGTCCAATGAATATTGTGTTTGAAACAAGAGACTCGGGCTCATGGCATCCGATAAGAACTTACTCTGCTGTTGGAGACGGAACATATAACGCAACACCAACCAGCTTCCTACACAGAGGTACAACATACCAGTGGAGAGTAACAGCCACCGACGCTGCCAACGAAAGCATCACGATGACCAGCACCTTTAGCCTGACATTAGTGAACTATGTGGGTCAAAGGGTCCAGCAAATAGGAATTGGGAATTGCTGGAAAATCCCCTACATTAGGCCAGCGGCGGAGGAGGGCCAATACATAGTAATTTGGTCTGGGGATGGTCCAATAGGATATGCTCGCTATGACTTAGACGCTGGCTGGGTCGAAACGAATGAGCCTACTTTCGCAAGTGGACATTGCAGTCACCCCAGTTGGGGGTATTGGGATGATTCTTACCATGTATTCATGGACGGCTACCTTGGCAACTGGGTAGTCAATAGTGATACGTGGGAGGGATTCAACTCGATAGACTTTGACACCAGCAAAGTGCAAATAGGTTACAACAATTGGCAGGAAGGGCTGCCATCAGTATACGTTTTCAACAACACCTATGCTTGGCTGATGTGTGAAGAAACGGACAACAACGGCACGTATTTCATCAAGTACTACGAATGGAAGAATGGCACTGGATGGGGAAGCAATCATGGCACTCCAATCATGGCATCAAAGGGCTCTGTGCTG
>Ga0315288_10005701_pt1 | contig 15830 bp, 11 predicted proteins | sample YL17G11_20_MG_FD_203454 | JGI IMG/M metagenome (GOLD analysis project Ga0315288, IMG submission 203454) | Sediment microbial communities from Yellowstone Lake, YNP, Wyoming, USA - YL17G11_20 | ecosystem: Environmental > Aquatic > Freshwater > Lake > Sediment | place: USA: Wyoming | collected...
CCTGGCGATCGCTCGCTTGGAAGCGCCCTCGCGGTCGAGGCGGTGAACCTCAGCCCAGTCCTGCACTCCGAACACCTCGTCCTCCTCGGGTCGCCGGATCGACCCGAGCATCGGTCCGAACCTGGGCTTCGCTACGGAAGACCGTCCAGTTTTCAGCCGGCGAGAGGTGTCCAGTATTCAGGCGGCGTCGACAGCAGCCGTGCCGGGCGGCCCGATATGCACCCCTCGAAGTCAGGAGTCTTGGACACATTCCCGCGCCCATGTGAAGGGCGGAGATTCGCTCGTGCACTTCGAGCAGGGGGCACTGGGTTCGCAGTATTGTGGCTAACAGCTGTCCCTAATAACCGCTAGCGGATCTGACTTCGGCGCGTCTGGTGCCTCGAGGCGTTATGGTTCCGGGGCCCGCCTTTGAGGGGATCAAAGCAATGAGTCGCCCCAGCGCTTGGTGCACTTTCGAAGAATCATGTCAGCAGAGCTCGAGGGACTCATAACCCTGGCGTCGATCACCAAATCATAGAGACTGTCTGGGCCGGGCTTGTCGTGCCACGCCGGATCCCACGGATAGACAAGGCGGGGATCCCGGTCCCTGCGAGTCGATGCGCGCCTCTGTCGCTCGGCCTCGTCGATTCGCAGGATCACGTAGAACCCCGCAGAGCCGAATCGAGCCTGGGCTTCCTCGACCCGCGCCTGCGTCCAGGCACCGTCAACTATCACGTTGCTGGACTTCAACCATTCCTCGATCGTCGTCAGGGTCACAGCGAAGAGTTGCTCGGCTTGGGCGACTCGCTGCTCCGGTGAAACCCGCCGAATGATCTCGTCCCCAGTGAAGACGCGAAAGGTCGAAGTTCGACGCCTGATCTCACCCGCGACGACCGACTTTCCGGCGCCGGGAATGCCGTTCACGAAGATAGCATGACCGGGTTCCAGCCTTGCCCGATCCCCGGCGGGATCAGGTTTCCTGATCTCAAGAGAGCCGTTTCGTCCTGGAATCGGTGTGGAGCCGCCTCTAGCCGGCAGGGTTCCCCCGGCGATGAGCCTCTTCTTCCTTCTCTTCTTGGGCATCCTGTCTGTTGAGTTCCAGGGCCGGGCAATCAGTCTTGCACACCACTACGCGAGTCGCGCGGCCAAACCTCGGGCTTCACCTGGCACATCGCCTCGTTAGGGGGGGGATTGACCTCGAAGAGTTGGCGTCCGCGATCGGGATTCGAGCCACTGCCGCACGTCTTCGGGCTGCCTGCTGAGCCTGCGGTTTCTGACGCGACGCGACGTATAGACGCCCGCTCCGAGCGACACGAGCCATCCGGGGATGACGAGCAGCCGTGAGGGTCCGGACAAGGGGGCGAGAAACACCGCGGCGACCGGGGCCCCGAGCCCGATGAGCGAGAAGAGCCCGATGACCGCGAGGTACGGATAGACGAGTCGTCCAGGCCCGGACTGGTTACGGGGGGTGCCTAACCACGACTCCCAGCCAAGTGCTTCCTCGCCCACGAGCTCATTGATCCGGCGCTCGAGCCCTTGAAGGTACGAGCCCGCTCGTTCCATGCGCTCGAGCTCACCGAACCACATGACGAGCACCAGAGCCGCGATGAGGGGGACACCGAAGGCGATCACCACGATGACGAGCCCGGGAGATGGCTCGTGGTCGCGCGCGAGCGAGACTCCGGCAAACAAGGCCCCCACCGCGGCTAGTCCAAAGGAAGCGATCTGGGTCCGGTGGGTCATCGTGTCGAGGCTCTCTCGCCTGAGGCTCTCGTACTCGCTGAGGAGCACTCGGAGTTCGTCTCGCATTTGGAGCTCGCCTCGCATCTTGCCCTCCCGGACAGCCGCGAGTGTAGGGTGCGTTCGCCCAGGCTGCAACGGTGGGGCAGGCCGTTGGGTCCCCGTGGAGCACCACGAAGATCGCAACGGTGTCAGACGCGGGGTGACCGACCGCAGCGGTCTTGGACACCACGTTGGGCTGACCGTCGCCATCTGGCTCTGCATCCGGGATCAAAGCTTCTTCGCGGAGACAAACGGGCTAGCGCTCTCCAGACATTCCTGGTTGCCTATAAGCCCGATAGCCTGGTCAAGGAGGTCGAGGTGGAAAGGAAGGGCATTGATCCGAAGGTTGTGATGCAGTTTGGGATCGCGGCCGCGGCGAACGCGCTGGCTATCGCCGAAGAGGCGACACTTCTCGCAAAGGAAGGCCACGACGCCCGAGCCTTCTCCTTGTCGGTGCTTGCAGTCGAGGAGTTGTCCAAGGCATGGGTGGCGCTCGTGGCGGGCCTCTTTCCGAACGACCCCGACGTGGGTTCCGAGCTGCGGGCGATGCTGAAGGGGCACCACAGGGTCAAGCTCGACGCGTCGCTCTTCCTCGAACGCGATTTCCCGAAGGTCGTCGGCATGGAGCCTGACGCGATGGCCCGCGAGCTCGATGGAGTCCTCAGCGAGGACGTCTACGCGAGGAAGAACGCTGGCCTGTATGTAGACCTCGAAGAGGACCAGGTGCTCGGGCCCGAGCGGATCGGTCCAGAAGAGGTGGCGCTCGGGAAGAAGCTCCGAAAGATGGTTGTGGCGTGGGGAGTCATCCTTGAAGGCACGCTCGAGCGCGACCTTGAGGATCGGGGTGAGGGCTGACGGCGGGAAGAACGACCAGCGCCTTCCTCCCAGGCCTCTCCGCTGGGCGATGAGGCGCCCTGCAATCAGTCTGTGTAACGGTGCTCATGTGACTTCTGTGACTATCGCAACGGTGTGAGACACGAGCGCGGGTTGGCCGAGAACCTCAGCCCAGCTCGCGTCGAGAAACTGGATCTGGGACGGGACTCCAGCTTCCATCGCATCCAGCCCCTGATCGGATCGTAAGTGACACTGGCCTACTTACCCTGGCCTGGACAAGAGGGCCTTGTGCCTCGAGTGTCGCAGGCTGGTGGTCTACTGACTTAGTGCCAACGAAGAAACAACAGCGAGCCGCCCTTCAGGCGTTTCTGGACCGGGCCAGACGCAACGAGGCCTCGACTCCACGGAAGCATCACGTGGTTCCAGGGTTCTACCTTCGTCGCTGGGCCGAAGGCGATCGGATTCGAGTCACCGAAGTAGAAGAAGGCACCTCCTACGAGACATCCCCTTCGAAGGCGGCCCGAATCACTGACTTCTATCGGCTTGAAGCAGATGGGCTGGATTCTGATGAGATTCCGCCTCTCCTTTTCGAGACCCTGCTGAGCGAGGTGGAGGCGTGGGGCAAGGCAGTCATGGATGAGCTGGTCACCCAGCCGCGGACGCTGGACCCGGACCATATGGCCAAGTTTGCTTGGTTCCTCGGTTTCCAGTTCACTCGCGGCGCGGCACAGAGGGCGGAGCTGCGAACGATGGCCAATGAGTTGTTCAAGGCACAGTACGAGGACCTGTCTGATGAGGGTATCCGTCGCCAGCTGGGCCGACGAGGAGTCAAGGCCACTCCAGACATGATTCGCGAGTCTCGCCGCCTCTTGGATGAGGTGCGTGAGGGAGCTGTGATTGTCGCTCCGCAGGATGCGGCGCTCGTCGGGTATGCGGCTCAAGCCGCAGCTGTTGTGGGAGAGTACTTCCTCTACCGAGCTTGGATTGTCTGTCAGACCTCGAGGATTCTCGTTACGTGTGACGAACCCATCGTTCCCGTCGGTGGTCCCGGTTTCCCCAGAGGCGAGCGAGCCGGAGTCGCGACTGCGGGAGTGATCCTGTTTCCGCTTTCGCCGCAGCACATCCTGGTCATGATGCGCGACGATCTGGCTGCCGCACATGGCATCTACGCGCATCGAAGTGGAGAGATCCTCTCCGATGTGCTCGACCATGTCGAGACTGCGGAGGTCTGTCGTGAGGTAGTCATGAACGCCCACCGATGGGCCTTCGAACGACCCAGTAAGCGAGTGGCTTGTCAGTTTCAGATTCCAGCGGCACCGGAAGCAGCTGTCACCGAAGAGATCGGCCAAGTCAACGACGGGAACAAGGACGGTGTCCTCATTCGGGCCTTCCGGCCCTCTCGTTGGAAGAACAGGGTGGGTCTCTCGCCGTGGCCGGTGGCACGATGGTGGCAGCCTGATGTCGACTTCCGAAACACAGGTGGCTTGGCACCCTCGGGAACTATCGCGTAGGCGTGGCTGCAGGACCGGCTGTGCAGTCCCCGCCGAGACGCCATCCGCAAAATGGTGATGTCTGCCCATCCCAGGCCATGTCTGCTGGTTCGCCTGTCCTTCCTCCATTTCCAAGGTAGGAAGTCTCCATGGAACCCAGGACGGTTCAGTTCTCGTCCAGGTGTCTTGTTGTCGCCAAAGTAGGTGAACCGCCCCGTCTCGCGGTCCAACCTGTCCGGCCAGTCGGGGTCGGCGCCACTGGTGTAGAGAACGGTGAGCTTGGTTCGCCCCTGCCGCGGGCTTCCGCTGCAGCGAAAGCCCCCTTGGTTCCCAACCGGAAGGAGTCGGCCGAGGGGATCGTCCCCTGCGTGCCCCGCGCTGCCGCCCTGGTACGTGGCGTCGACGACGAGGTCAGCACGGTCGAGTTCGGCGAATGAGAAGACCGGTGTCGAACGCCCAACCGCGTCGCGTGTAGGCGGACGTGGGGCAGTCCCAGGTTCCTCGGGCGGTCCGCTGTCGGCTCTCATCGCGGGCTCGGCTCTCGGTAGAGGTCGAGAACGCGCTCGACGACCGCGACTGCCGGACCGCGCACGAGGATGCCGAGTTCGAGATTCGGACCCGCAATGCCGGCGCCGGTCACGTTCGCGCTGCCGATGTACGCGGCGACGGAGTCGGACGAGAGGACCTTGAGGTGGGCCCACGGCGCGTCCAAACGCATTGCCACGACCGAGTAGTTGGCGACGTCCCCCTCGCGGCGGATCGTCGCCTCCAGCTCGTCGAGGGCATCACCCGCATGCGTGGAGCGAGTCGGCAAGAACAACTGGAGGGCGACGCCTCGGGCCGTCGCCGCAGCGAGTGCATCCGCAAGGAAGGAGATGCCAGGCAGGTCTATGAAGGGTGCAGCAAGGCGGAGCGTCCTCGAGGACTGGGAAACGAGTTGCATCAGTGTCTCGCCCGTCGTGTGCCGCAGACCTGCCGGTAGTGGCGTCCCGGTCGGCAGGGACGCGACGAGGTCCCACGGCTCGACGGTGGCGATAGAGCGCCGGCCCATGACCCACGCGGCTCCGAGGTCGCAGGCAGACTCGATCCGCCCGACGTCGCTGCCGAAGCGGGCGCGGAGAACGTCGACGAGGTCGGGGTCGAAGCCAGCGCTCGTCGCTGCTCGGCGGTCGGCCGTCGGCCCACGGAGCAACCGCGCGAGTGCGCGCGCCCCTACGTGTGGATCAAGGGAGTCGACGAGCACCCCCCCGACGAGTTCGGCGTCGTCCACCATCAAGCTCCCCCGCGGAAGAACCCGCGTTCCCCGAACAGGTGGTAGCGATCGAGGAAGCGGTTGAACCAGCGACACGACGGCTCCCCGAGATGGAGGCACGCCATGCACGCGCCGCCACCGCTGCGACATCCGGGATCGAGAGCACACCGCGACTCCCCGGAGACGAAGTCCGCGAGGAAGCGGTGTAGCGACGTCTCGAACACTGCCTGCAGTCCGCCCAGCACGAAGTCCCCGCGCGACGCGGCATAGACGACGAAACCGAGGTGGTGAGGGACAAGGTACTCGGCGAGGCCATCCCGCTCGATGCCCGCGAACGCTGCCAGCCGGCGGATGGTCCTATGTGCGTACGAATGCAGGAGCGTCAGGATGTCGCCACCGAGCTGTTGATAATGCTCTTCCGTGGGCCACGGGATCTCCATCTGTTCGAGGAGCGCGACCCGGGCGGCGCGCGCATCGGTCACCTCGGGGAGCTGGTGGCCGGCAGCGACAAGATGTCGGTAGACGGCCAGTGGATCGAGGCGGAAGAGCAGCGCCTCGGTCCTGGAGAGCGACCCGTACGCGCGAAGGTGGCCCCGCTCGCGGAATGGCACCAGACGTGCGGCTCCGGGGTTCATGTCGCCCCTCGTGTATCCGAAGGCGAGCGTCGCGACCGGGAAGTTGGCGAGGAGGTCGACGCTCTCGAGAGACGCAGCGCGGAGCGCGTCGCCGTATGCGCCCTCGTACAACGTGCGCAGCGGGGGGGTCGTGCCGGCGACCATGTCGGCGACGCGTGTCCGCCCACCCAAGACCGCTGACGCGAGGCTCATCGCCTCTTCGTAGGCGCTCTCACGAACCCGGTCGGGGAGGTTGATGACCGGACCACCATCACCAGCGTCTCCCTCGTCCTTTTCGATCGCCTGACGCGCGAGATCCTGGGCGGTCTCCTCCGAGAGGTTCAACTGACGAAAGCCCTCGATGAGACTGGCCAGAGTCTGGCGACCGGCGAGTGGGTCATCGGCCGTCATGCCATCGAGGACCCATTCCAGCGCCTTGGCTCCGCCCCCGCCGGCGCGCAGCCGGGCGGCGACCGCGGGATCGGGCGGGTTGACGAGCACTGCGAAACGGGGCGAAAAGACGACCGCCGCGCGGTGGACGGTGATGCTCATCCCACCCCCGCCACACTCGCAGGCCTGGAACGGGAAGCCCTGCGAGAGCGTGGCACGACAGTCCGGACAGTAGAACCGCAGCTCTCGTGCCGTGGCGGTGCCCGGGAGCCGCACGGCGACTGCGTTATGCGTCCGGCATCGCGGGATGTATGGTTCTTTTGCCGCTCCGCAGGTGTGGTACGCGACGAACTGCATTTGTGCACGTGAGCGCCCACCGCACGGGCATTGGTCGTCGCGGTTGCGCGCGATCCGGCTGCATGCCTTGCACCGCCACTGGCGCGGGAACGCCTCGACCAAGACCCCTCTCTTCATGTCCAGGCGGAGGACATCTACATTCGCGCGTGCGTGCAGCTCGGCAGCGACCCCGTCGTCGTTGCCGGCAAGAGTCCATGGCTTGCTTGCAGCGATGATCGCCGACCGGACACTGTCCTGATCGAGCGCCATTTCGATCGGGTCTTCCCAGTTCGAGACGCGCCAGATGCGGCCTTCGAGGTCAGCGGTCTGACCGGGCAGCAACCCGAAGAGGATCTGCGATGCGCCTCGGTCGACCCTCACGACCGGCCTCCTCCCGACTTGACGGGTGCCTGCTCCTCGACGTCACGGAGCGACGACATCGGTTCGCCCGTCGGGAAGAGCTCGCTCACCCACTCGACGTTGCTCGCGGGGTCGTTGAGGGCACGGAAGAACTCCCGCATGTAGTTGGCGAGGTCGCGGCGGAGGTTCTCGTCGAGGGGACCGGAGAAAGCCAGCATCGCGACGAGGTCGTCGAGTTCCTCCTGTTCGAGGACGGGAAGGTGCCCGAACGCTCGCCGCACCGGGGCGGGCGTCGTGAGCTGCCTGAGTCCAGCCGCCAGGGCGGCGGGCTCGTGAATGCCGTAGAGCCGGCCCTGCTCCAGGCCGGCGAAGGTCAGTTCGAGTACCCGCCTACTCTTGGCCGTGATCGGCACGGGGTCGATCAGCCGGTCTGCGTGAGCCACGAACGACGGGAACGTGCGGTACACGGCCGCGTCGCGTTCACGGCCGATCTTGTGGAGCACGATGACGAGACCGGGATGTGTCCGGCCGACCCGCGACGTCGTCTGGATGAACTCCGCGGTCGCCAGGGGGAGACCGAGCATCACCATGACGTTGAGACGGACGATGTCGACGCCGTGCGACAGCATCGACGACGCAGCCACGAGGTGGATACGTCGGTAGAAGTCGTCCTCAGGATCAGTGAGCCGCGCCAAGGTCTCGCGGACCTCCTCGAGCGGCGTGCGCCCTGTCAGCGTCGCTGCGTTGAGCTCGCGTTCGAGCTGGATCTGCGTCTCGAACGACCTGGCCGCTGCCTCCACGTCCTTGAGGTTCGAGCCGTAGACGACGTCGACGCCGTAGGCGAGGACGAGATCCCGGATCTTGTCGACGTCGATCCCAATCTCCGCCGCGACGGCTGCGGGATCTTCGACGGCACGTCGCGTCACACGCTGGAGCGCTTCGGTGAGCTGGTCGGTGGCATACTCTAGGGTCACGCCCCGTGGAGCGAGCCCGGCGAAGCGACGAGCAAGCTGGTCGGTGTCACATGACCAGAAGGAATGGCCGACGTGGGGTCCGGGCCTAGGGAAGGTGCGCCCCGATCGCCGGTACAGGGCGTTGACCTGCTCGCCGTGGCCCGCGAGCGTCGCCGAGGAGGCGATGATCTTCGGCGAGGAGCCGTAGTGGGCCTGCAGGCCGTCGAGCAGCGCCTCGTAGTGCGCATCGACGGCGCCGAGGCTGTCGCGGAGCAGGTGCAGTTCGTCCTGCATCCGAATAGTTGGTGCGTACAGCGCCGCATCCTGGCCCAGCGGGCCGGGCGTCGCCGTGCAGCCGGGGAAGAGGCAGCCGTTCGGCGTCTTGCTCCGCGGTGCGTAGGTGTAGCCGTGGTTCTGCTGGGGGCAGCGCCCGTACGGCGGTCCATAGAAGCCGCGCATCGCCGCCTGCATCGACACGCTGGCGGCCTTGTCCAATGTGCCCAGCACGACCGTGGGGAGTGAGCGGTAGATCTCGTCGTCGACGATGCGGAACGGCAGCGGCTTGCCTCCCCACGGGCAGTCGCGCGCCGTGCACACGTGGTCGAGTGCCCACCGACCTTGGTCGAACCGCATCTGGAGGTCGCCCGATGTGCAGAACGGGCAGCGGAGGAGGACCTGATAGCGACCGGGCATCTCCGGATCGGTTGTATCCGGGCCGAATCGCGCGTTTCGTTCGATCCGGTTCGGCGTTCCATTCTTGCCGACGAAGAAGCCGAGCGAGAACGGCTGGCCCCTGATCTCCTCCGCGCGACGCACGAGCTCTGCCGCAGCGAGGACGTCCGCGAAGCGCTGCGTCTGCTGCAGTGACAGCATCCGGAGGGGGAAACGGCCCCAGGACGTGATCCCCTCGCGCTTGCCGCGGAGGCGATCGTAGAAGGCGGCAGTCAGCACGAATAGGAGGTAGGTCTCGGTCTTGCCGCTTCCGGTTGCGAACCAGATCGTGTCGACGACGCCACGCTCTCCGTCGGGAGACTCGTCGACGATCGAGGCGAGGTTCGCCAGGAGGAAGCCGAGCTGGAAGGGTCGCCATTCGGTGTGCTGCACGGCCGGGGACTCGACGAACGACCGGTTGGCCAGTGCCAGCGCGCGACGAAGCCTCTCGTCCTTCTCCAGCAACGCGAGGCCATCTCGCAAGCGCCCCAGCTCCTCGGCGAACAGAGACGCCTCGCAGCTCGCCTGCTTTCGCATACCGGCGTCCCACCCGTCAGCTGCGGCGCGGTCGTCGAGAACCTCTCGCGACCAGTGCGTCGCTCCCCAACGTTCCATCGCAGTGACGAGGTCGCGCAGCGGCGGGAGCGGGTCCTCGGCGAGCGTGGTGAAGCGCACGTCGGGCATCGGTCCTGCGTCGTCGTCCCAGTATGTGGGGCGGAGCTGATCGTGCGTCGCGACATCGGTCGTGCGGAAGACCGTGTCGGACACCTGCTCGACACCGCCGTTCACGCCGTACGCGGGGACAGTGCGGTCGTAGCGGTACGAATCGGGGAGGTTGTCGAGCGTGAAGCGCTCCGTTTCTCCCACGTCGACATTGAGGGTCACCTCGTACAGGTTCGTGTCCCACCCCGGGAGCTCCTCGGGCGAGAGGTTCACCACGGTGACGACGAGTTCGGGTCCGTCCTTGCCGAACTCGACTTCGGCGTGGAACTCGCAGGCCATCCCCGCGGCGCCGACAGCCGCCAGCGCTGATGCGAACTCGTGGTGTCCGGCGGACCCGATGGGCCCGATCGACCACGGGGCGGTGAGGGTCGCGGTGACCTCGACCGGCGTGCTCTTGCGCCAGCGGTCGGCGTCCGGCTCCTCGCCACCGTCGAATTCGCCCCACACGACCAGGCGTGCCGTGCAGGAGACCGTGCGCCCGTCGAGAGCGGTGGCCCGAACCCGCACCCCAACCTCGCAGGGTTCGAGTCGCTCGCTGCGCTCGCCAAGCCGGCTGTCCTGCACCTTGATGGCAGGAGCGAGTCGCCCGAGCCACAGCCGGCCGTCCGGCCGGACCGGCAGCGTTTGCATGTGGTCGCCGCGCGCTTCGGCGACGACGCCGTCGAGCATCCAGCCGAGGAAGGCGGCGGTGTCAGAGGAGTCGAGATTCGTCACGTGGTCTCCAGTCGTCCGAGGAGGGTGAGAGGCATGGGCCGTCCGCAGGGCACCACCGCGACCACGACGGCCTCGATGACAGCGTCCCGCAGGTCCGCGATGGAGAGCCCGGTCTCCGCGTCGATGCGACGATCGTCCTCGACGACCGTCGAGCTGCGTGCAGCTGCAGCCAGCGCGCGCCCCGTGGCACGGCGGAAACCGCGCCGGCGCTGGACTCCAGCGAACAGCTCGTGGAGCCGCTGATCCGACATGCCGAGGTCGAGAGCGGTGTTCAACCGCTCCAGATCCTTGAACTGCTGGGGAGCCATCGTTCCCTCGGTGACCCAGTCGCGCACCGCCGCCGACGTCCTCTGGCATCCGAGGGTGGTCATCTTCTGGTGCAGCGCACCCACGGTGAGCTTGGACTCGGCGAACCGAGTCCGCACCAGACGGCGGTAGCTGTCCACGAGCAGGCGCGCGGCGAGGAGGTCGGGCCGGTGGCCGAGGCGCTCTTCGAGCGCTTCGAGCAGGCCCACGCGGCCCTGCCGGCGCCCGACGAGAAGGACGTGTCCGGCCTGCAACTGTTCCGGCCGACGGTCGACGATCCTGTCACCGATGCGCACCTCGACCGCCCGCCCGGTCTCCAGGAGGACGCGCCCGTGGTTGGTCGACACTTCCACGGCGTCGACTTCCGCGTCCCACTCACCCTCCTGGCCTTCCCGCGCGAGGCCGCTGAGCGGTCCCTCGCCACCGAAGTCCAATGGATCGAGGTCGAAGAGAGAGGAGAACTCGCCGAAGGGATCGGGCTCGGGCACGTGTTCGGCACCACCGACGACCACCACCGACCGATCCGAGCCGTCCGAGGGAGCTGGTGACGGCGGCGGCTCCGACCCGACGAGCGCCCTCCAGGTCCGGCCACGCACGTCCGCGCACCCCCAGTGCTCGCGAGCGGCATGGACCGCGGACACCATCGAGACGCAGCCCTTTGCCGCCTCCTCGCCGAGTACGAGAACCTCGACATGCTCCGACAGACCGGAGAGCATCCGATGCCAGTCCCACGGAGGTGGCTCGCCGATCACTAGCACGCGGGGCCAGGTGCCATGGCGGTGGAGCCGGCCGACGTGTGAGACGGTCAGGCAACCGATCCCATCGCCGTCGGGGTCGGCCCCGAGGACGTCCAGCAGGGCGCGCGACGCCGTGCGCGTTCGCGTGACGACGAGCGTGTCGAGGCCTCGCTGGAGGGCCTGCTTCAGCTCGCTCTCGAAGGGGTTGCCGGCATCGAGGGCGGCACGCAAATCCCCGATGTCGCTGGCGAGGATCGTGGCGATCTCGGCGGCCTCGCCAGACAGCGTCGCCGCCCACGCCGACAATTCCTGCTCGAACGTCCGCGTGGCCCGCGCCGCCCAGGGCGGCAGACCCGCGAAGCGATCGAAGCGCTGGGGCTTGCACGGGAGCGAGGTCAAGGTCGCGAGATGGTGCCAGGCGACCGAGAGACCCCGCTCCACGTGCCGGTCCGACCTCTCCGGGGACATGCTGCGCAGGAGACGGAGGTCCTCGCGCACTCGTGCCACTGCTGCCTCGGCGTCTGGGTGGCGGGCGACGGTCACAGTGACACCGACGCCTTGAGCCATGACCTCGAGCCGATCAGCGGCGACCGAGAACGAGACCGTATGGTCGCGGCGCACCTCGAGGTCGGCGCTGAAACGCGCGAGGCCAGACTCGGACCAGCCCCAGACGAGGCGACCGTCCTCCTCGGCCTGGCCCAGCGAGCGGTCCAATGGATCGGCGAACACCTCCACCGACGGATGGTCGCCGTCGACGCGGACCGGTCCCGCGAGGTGGTCGATGATCAAGAAGTCTACTGGCCAACGAGCGCACCGCTGGCCGACGAGCAACCCCTGGAACCGACGTCCTCCGAGGGGACTCTCACCCTCGGGTCCGGCACGGAAGCACGGGAACACGTCGCTGACGGGGGCACGGTCCCCGGAGGTGGCGATGCGAATGGCGTCCCACGTGCGCGCCGCCATCGTCGTATCGGCCGTCACCAGGCCAAGGGAGGGCGAACGGACACCGCTGACGAACTGGTGCAAGAGCAGCTCGACAGCGAGGAGCACGGCGACTTGGCCCGCAGGAGCCGGGTATACCAGGTCGATGCTGCGATGGCGTGAGACCGCGAGGTCGATGAGCGCCAGAGCGACCTCGTCCACCCAGCACAGGTCCACCCACCGCGGGCCTCGGTCGTCCTCCAGGACGAACCGACGGTCGCGGGCGATGCTCACCAGGCTCGTCGGCTCCTGGGCGTCGAGCAGCTGGGCGTCCCACGGTCTCATGGTGGTCACCATCGGCGGGCCACCGCGGAACTCAGCGAGTCGTCCTCCGCCACCGATCGGCGGTCGGCGGTCTGGCGGCGAGCATGATCAATTGGCCAGGACACGGCGTCATTCTGACCGACGGGTGTGACGGCCACCGCCGGTCCGCGGCTCCCCAGACATGCGGCGGCTGCCGGCCTGCTGCCGGGCCTGGTCGACGAGGACGCGGATCTGGGCGGCCGCGACGGAAGGCTCCTCGTGCTCCCAGAACCGCAGGACCGTCCACCCTGACTTCCTGAGCCGGTCGTTCGTGTCTTCGTCGCGCTGGCGGTTAGTGGCGAGCTTGGTGACCCACCACCGCCGGTTCTTCTTGGGGACGGTCGCGTGTCTCGGACAGCTGTGCCAGAAGCATCCGTCAACGTACACCGCGAGACGTGAGCCGCGAAGGACGATGTCGGCTCGGCGGCGCGTGCCGTCCACTCGGCAGTCCACCACGTAGCGCAGCCCGCTCCGGTACAGCTCCGACCGCAGCGCCAGTTCCGCTGCCGTGTCCCGTTGCCTCGTCGCCTGCATCCGTTTGAGCGCTTCGGCCGATGACGCAGCCGGCACGCCAGGTCGCCGCGGCTGTCGCCGTTTGGGTCGTCGTGGGGATCTCTTCGCCTTACTGCCATTGGTCGCCAGGGCGGCCGGCGACGCCTCGACGGGTCCGAGTCCGAGCGACCGCAACGCGGGTTCGACGAGGGCCGTCGCGAGCACCGGCGGTACCGCGTTGCCGATGAGCCGGGAGAGCGCGCCCCGCTTCTTGACCAAGTCGAACTTCCAGAAGTCCGGCAGCATCTGCAGCCTCGCTGCCTCGTGCGGGGTGATCGCCCGGCGCTTCGATGGGTGCACGTACCTGCCCTGCCCCATTGACCCAAAGCCAGTGGTCACCGTCTGCGCCGGCTCGTCCCAGCGGAGCCGGCCGTACATGGCGTTGTAGCTGTGCTCAGACTGGTGGCACACCGGTCGCTCGGGGTTGGGCAGGTTGTACTTGCGGTGCTCGAAGAGCCAGGCGATCCGCTTGACGTTCTCCTCGCTCGGTACGCTCGCTGAGTCGAACAGATCGTCTGACTTCACTTTCTTCAGGTCTGCGATGGCCCATCGCACCGTCCGGACCTGGTGGCGAGGGCACCGCTGCTCCAGCTTCGACACGATGTCGTCGACACCGACATCAGAGCGACGCGACGCCAGCACGACGTGACGGCGCCGGCGCTGCGGTGCCCCCAGTGTCGAGATGTCGATGACGTCCTCGGCCACCGAGTAGCTAGCCTTCTTCAACACCTCTACGGTCGCCTCGACCACCTTTTCCACGTCGTACGTTACGGTGGGAACGTTCTCGATCAGGACGAGCTTCGGCCGCAACACCTCGCTCGCCCGGGCCATCCGTGCATACAGCGCGTTCCGCGGATCGTCGCGACGTGTGTAGTTGTTCAGGTCCGAGTGGCCTTGGCACGGGGGCCCGCCGACGAGGACGTCGACTTCGCCGACCTGCTTCTTCACCGCTCGCTCCGCGGCAGTCAGCGGGGAGCCGACCGCTCCGTCGAACAGCTCCTCGACGTGCACCTGCCGAACATCGGCTCCAGGAAGGTTCGCCTCGTACACCGCGGTTGCATCACCGTCCAGATCCACGGCCAGCCGGACGTCGATCCCCAGGCCCAACCGCCGCGCCGCTTCCGCGACCCCAAGCGTGAGGCCCCCACACCCAGCGAAGAGGTCGACGACGCGAATCCGGGGTCGTAGGGCCTCGTACGGCGGGCGCGACGACCGGATGAAGGCAGCGTCTCCATCGCAGATGGCGCACGGGGCATCGGCAGTGTCGCCTGGCTCTTCTCTGCGCATGGCCCGCGTCTTCGACCCCCCTGCCCGATGCATGGCTGCTACGACCCCTTGTCCGGACGACCGTCGCCGGGCTGGTCCTGCGATCCGAGGAGGTCGCCAAGGATGGTGGCGGCCGCCTGGTCAGAGGCCAGGACCCAGTGGCCATATATGTTGAGGGTCGTAGCAGCGTCGGCGTGGCCGAGCCGGCCGCTCACCGTCCTAACGGGGACCCCAGCCGCCAGCATCTGTGTTGCGGCGAAGTGCCTGAGGCGGTGGAGCCGGACACTCCGAACACCTGCCTTCTTGCGCAGCCGACCGAATGACAACGAGATCTCATTGGGACACCAGGGACGCATGCCGTCCGCGGCCGGGCTGAACACGAACGCCCGGCCGGAGAGGGTCACGCCGGCCGCGGCCGCACGGTCCTCGCTCCGCAAGCGGCGTTCTCCCAGAGCCTTGGCCGTTCCGATATCGAGAGCGATCCTGCGGCCCGCGTGCGTCTTGGTGTCCTTCTCGACGAGCCCATCGTTGCGCTGCCCAACGAGTCTACGTCTCGTGTTGCGACGGACGAGCCATCTGTGTGGGCAAGGCTAGGAGGACAGCGGCTTTCGGGCATATCGGGCTTTGAGGGCCGAAGCGGCGGTTGCGGTGGTTGTGAGCGGCGCTCCTGCGATCGTTGGGGTCATCGGTCCGGCGGGTGCACGGGAGTGTTTGCCCTCAGCCCTGTCCGATAATCGGGAGGCCTTCGACCAGGTAGACCGCCCAAACCTCGCCGGTCCTTGGGCTCCTGGTTACGGACAGATCGCGCGGTGAGCGGCGCGCTTGCTGTGATGATCCGTGGGGAGACAGCGGTGTTTCGGCGATTTCGGGCTGTGGCCACGGAAGGGTGTGGTCCGGGCTCTCGCTCGACGGAACGTCAGCCCTGGTCAAAGGCGTGATTTTGGTGCCCCCGGCAGGAATCGAACCTGCGACACACGGTTTAGGAAACCGTTGCTCTATCCACTGAGCTACGAGGGCCAGTGACACACACCTGCAGCTTACCCAGTCGGCTCGCCTCATCTCGAGCCCACGGGGCAGTCGGGGATGGCTTTCATGACGAGGCCTTTACTATCGCGATACAAGATGGTATATATCCCGTATGGACACGGATATGCGATGGGATGACCGAGCGCTCGCAGCCCTCTCGGAGCAACTCTCAGCAGCCGGGGCTCACTTCGAACTGGTCATCGTCGGAGGGTCGGCTCTCGTTGCGCTGGGGCTGGTCGAGCGGGCGACGAGAGATGTTGATGTGCTCGGCATCCTCTCCGAAGCCGGGCTGTCTTCCTCGGAGCCGTTCCCGGAAGTGCTTGCGACGGCTATCGCCCGCGTGGCTCGCGACCTCGGCCTACCCGCCGATTGGCTCAACTCCGGTCCATCCGCGCTGCTCGATCTTGGGCTCCCCAAGGGATTCCTCGATCGCGCGCATCGCGTGGAGATTGGCCACGGTCTAGTCGTCTTCTATGCGGATCGATACGACCAGATCCACCTCAAGCTCTACGCGATGGTGG